>Ga0209665_1001310_pt1 | contig 14547 bp, 10 predicted proteins | sample SaaInlV_200m_DNA_2_FD_184675 | JGI IMG/M metagenome (GOLD analysis project Ga0209665, IMG submission 184675) | Marine microbial communities from expanding oxygen minimum zones in the Saanich Inlet - Saanich Inlet SI074_LV_135m_DNA (SPAdes) (version 2) | ecosystem: Environmental > Aquatic >... | reverse complement strand
GCCGCCGCTTCTTGGGGTCCGCCAATCTCGCCGATGAGTACTACCATTTCGGTTTCGTCATCTTCTTCGAAGGAAAGCAGATGATCCTTGAATGAACTGCCGTTGATTGGATCTCCACCAATACCAACACTGGTGCTGATTCCTATGCCGAGTGCCTTCATTTGAGAAGCTGCCTCGTAGCCTAATGTTCCGGAACGTCCGATAACTCCTACTGAACCCTGCTTGTAGATGTGTCCGGGCATGATGCCCATCATCGCTTTACCGGGGCTGATGACACCAGCACAGTTGGGGCCGATCAAACACATTTTGCGTTTCTCTTTGTAACGTATCATGTAGCGTTTGACGCGGATCATGTCTTGAGACGGTATTCCGTCAGTAATACAGACACATTGACGGATACCTGCATCGGCAGCTTCCATAATCGCGTCTGCCGCAAATGGTGGAGGAACAAAAACTATGCTGGATTCCGCTCCGGTTTCCTGTACGGCCTCTTTGACAGTGTCAAAAACCGGCTTTTTCAGATGTGTGCTCCCGCCTTTTCCCGGCGTGATTCCGCCCACTACATTAGTACCGTAATCAATCATTTCCTGAGCGTGGAATGAACCGATACGGCCGGTAAAGCCCTGTACGATCACTGGTGTTTTTTCATTAACAACTATGCTCATGCTCCTCCTCCGGCTACAGCGGCGACAGATTTGGAAGCAGCTTCATCCAGACTCTCTGCGATAATAAGTTCCGCACCGCTTTCGGCAATAATCTTCCGGCCTTCTTCGACATTTGTGCCAGACAAACGTACGATGACCGGGATCTTTATCTCAAATTTATTCATCGCCTGAACTATCCCTTCTGCGACCCAGTCACAACGGTTAATTCCTGCGAAAATATTGACTAGAATAGCCTCGATGTTTTCATCAGACAAGACCAGGTTAAAGGCTTTGGCCACCCGTTCCGGAGATGCTCCTCCTCCGATATCTAAAAAGTTTGCCGGCTCTCCTCCTGCATCTTTGATCATGTCCATAGTAGCCATCGCTAAACCGGCACCATTGATGATACAGCCTATGTTTCCATCCAGTCCAACATAACTCAAGCCTCTGTCAGCAGCCTTCATTTCAAGCGGGTCTTCCTGCGATTTGTCACGTAACTCTGAAATTTGCTGCCTACGAAACAAAGCATTGTCATCAAAGGCCATTTTCGCATCAAGGGCCACTAACCTTCCGTCTTCGGTGACAACCAAAGGATTGATCTCTACCATTGTTGCATCCAGATCCCGAAAAGCACGGTAGCAGGCTTCAATGACTGTCACGGCCTGATTCACCTGTTTAGCTTCTAGTCCCAGTGCAAATGCGATTTCACGTGCTTGAAACTTTTGTATTCCAACAGCAGGCTCAACACTGATATTCACGATTGCTTCCGGATTATTTTTGGCTATCTCCTCAATGTCCATTCCGCCTGCGGCTGAAGCCACGACCATGATACGTTCTGAACAACGATCGAGGACAAGACTCAGGTAAAATTCCGCTGTAATCGATGTTGCTTCCTCCACATACAAGCGTGAAATCATTTTACCTTTTGGCCCGGTTTGCTGAGTAACGAGTCGTTTACCGAGCATTTCGTCAGCAGCCTCCCACACCTCATGTTCATCGGCACAAACTTTAACACCACCAGCCTTTCCTCTTGCGCCGGAGTGGACTTGTGCTTTGACAACCCATTTATCACCGCCGATTTCTCTCGTACGGTAAGCTGCCTGTTCCGGACTGTAAGCCAATCCACCCTGCGCGATCGGTAATCCGTACTCGGCTAATATAGCTTTGGCCTGATATTCATGAATATCCATAGGTCAATCCTTTAGTCATTCCGATTTTGACTGAATCAGTTCATCCTGTTTGACTACATTTTCCGCCATCCGTGCTGACGCGGCATCAATTAAACGTCCGTCGAGTGAGGCTGCGCCTTTTCCTGCAGCAGCTGCTTCCTCAAGAGCTGTAAGAATACGTTTAGCACGTTCCACTTCAGAAGCGAGAGGAGAAAATACAGAGTTTGCCAATTCTATTTGCGAGGGGTGAATGGCCCATTTACCTTCATAACCTAAAGCGGCAGCACGTTTTGCACCGAGAATATAACCATCAGGATCTTTGAAATCCCCAAATGGGCCGTCGATCGGACGCAGACCGTAAGCCCGGCAGGCTACCAACATACGGGAAAGCGCATCATGCCACTGATCTCCGGGATAATCCGGATTCAATCCACCGATATTGACTGTGCGTGCCCTGCAACTGGCGGCATAATCCGCGACTCCAAAGTGCATGGCTTCGAGACGTTTGCTGGAAGTTGCAATTGCTTCTACATTCGCCATGCCAAGTGTAGTTTCGATTAAGGTTTCTATGGCGATAGGATTTGTAATGCCAATTGCTTCTTCGATTTGGGAGAGCATTGCGTCCACCATGTAAACATCGGCCGCTACCCCAACTTTAGGAATCAGGATGCTGTCCAGTCGATGGCCAGCTTGTTCAACAATTTCGACGACATCACGGTACATATAATGAGTGTCAATACCGTTGATGCGGATTGAAATCGTTTTCCCCATTCCCCGCCAGTCGATGTCATTGAGCGCTTGTATGATGTTGCTACGGGCTTTTACTTTGTCTCCAGGAGCAACGGCATCTTCCAGGTCAAGAAAAACATAATCTACTTTGCTGTTGGCCGCTTTTTCAAACATCTCCGTATTCGAACCAGGGACGGCTAGTTCACTGCGTTGAAGTCGTTGTCGTGCTGGTTCATAACGTGTGTGACTCATTGATCTGTCTCAGGAAAATATAGGTGGTTTTTTAAAAAATGTGGCTTTCATAAAATAGTCCAGACACCTTAATATTTAAATTGTAAAATATAAAGCTTTTTATTTTGTAAATTTTCTGGTAAATATTTTCAGCTACAATTATGCAGCAATTGAGATCTTATCCTTACTTCTAGATATTTAGTTAACAAAATCAGATAGTATGCAAAAAATATAAATTTTTCAGCTTTATCAAAGATTATCTATTAGTTAAATTGAGTTTCCAAAAATTCAAACTGAGAGCATGAGTTGTTCTAATTATAAAAACTATAAAAGGAGGCAGGACTATGAGTAACAAGAATGATTTACAGGCACAGCGTGAGGCTGCGATACAATTGACAGCAGGTGGAACTCCTGCGCGAACCCTCAATCCGTTTTTTGGGGTTGGCCCGATTACAAATATGACAACCGATGAGGTTGACCGCCGTTTAACGCGCTTTGAGTTTGAAGCGTGGCTGGAAAATAATTATCAAAAACTCGATGATCAGGGTCAAAAAATAGGACCGGTAACGACTGGTGAACTTGACCGCTGTATGCACCGCGGTTATCCGGCAGATAAAGTTGTGCTGGACATGATGCGGGAAATTCACCGTTATTTTGAGTTTCCAAAACAAAACAAAATGGCAGTTGGTCTTGGAGGCGGGCACAGCGGATTTACTGTCGCAGTGCTGCATTTGATGAATACGGAAAGCGGTTTTAATGTGTTTGTAGATACGCCGAGGCCGGAATCAGAGTCAGCCAAGCACGGCGGAGCGTTCAGGCAGTCCTGGGGTGTTCAGTTGATTGAACTGCAGAAATATGCGGAAAACGGGGACGAAAGCCGGATTCATTTCAACAGTAGAGAAGGCCACATCCCGTCTGCGGATGAATTGCAAAAACTCGGCATAAAGTTGTTTGTCGGAGTGGGGCATGAAACAACCGGTGCTACTACTTATGCTGAAGAAGATGTCCGGAATCTTTTGGAATGGATTGATCTCGATCCGGTAAATCATCATGCTGTCATTGATGCTACTTCAACTCTGGGAGCTATGCCGTGGGCAGAGGATATTGTTCAACAGGTTGTCGGTAAATGCAGTCTTTTTATGCCTTTTCAAAAAGCAATTGGCGGCACGGCAGGTTATTTCATTGTTTCATTCACACCAGAGGCACTGGCATTGGTTGAAAAAAATGTAAACAATCCTGCGTGGGCAATTCCACGTCAACTTAAACTCGCTCTTCCTGCAGACGGACAACAACCAATTTCAGGTAAAAAAAGTTTAGCTGCCGGACCTTTTTATGATCCAGCGAAAGAGCAGATGATCGGTGGAATAATCAACACATTCAGTACCATTGCCTTCGCAGAAACAACGTTCGGCTTACTCAATTCAGAAAAGAAAGTCGGTTCGGTACGTGAACTCAACAAACGTTCAATAGTAAACCGTGCCGAGGTGGAGCAATGGGTTGCAGATCATCCACTTTTCGCGTTGGGGGTTGAGGATAGTTCACGTCGGGGTGCAGCAGTGACCCTCTTAAAAGTCAATGATGCAGATGTAAACGATCCAGAACAGCACGCGAGAATTATCGCTAAAACCAAGCAGCTTTTAGGCTTTGAAGGATTGACTCATCCAAACGGTGATTATGAACACGGACTGGATGTAGCACGTTACGTCAATACTTTTCCGGGAACTGCCGGAGATTTTCGTTTATGGATAGGAGGAATACGTCCTGTTTCGGATATCAGTGCAGTGTTTGACAATCTGGAGTATGCGTATCTCCGTGCAAAAATTGTGGTTCTGGAAGAAGAGCTTGCCAAAGACGGAGTGACCTTTGAAGCGTCTGCAGCAGCGGATGCGAGCGTGAGGCAAGACGATCCAAACCGAGCTTACAAAGTCCTCATAGCGGATTTAGTCGGCTTGAAATTTGACTTAGACGGAAATCCAGATTTCAGTCAGCTTCAGTCATACATAGCAGAAAAGGGCGGGGTCTTTCATGCAGGACCTGCTGCAGCGGAAGATAATTTAGAAACAGGAAAAATCCATTTTTTCTATCAGCCGGATTTGAGCCGTGCCGACGAAATTCTACCTCAAACCGATCAGGGTCAATATGACGCGTTGATTGCGGCTGCGACCTTTTTTCCAAAAGAATCTGTCTTTAATGAAGGTGGAGTACGCATCGGAGCAGGTACCGGAAATATGGGCAGCGCCTCATGGGGCGGCGGAAACGGAGCAGGTGGCGTTGGTCCATTGATGAACACACCAAGCTTTAACAGCAGAGCCACTGCGCACATGGCGTTCAAAGCTTTGCTGAAAACTTCACCTGACTTGGATGTGGCTACTCTTCATCAACTTGTGATTGATAAAAACTTTGATACCGGAAAGCAGCTTAAAGATTTTCCTACAGAAAAAATTGAAGCTAAACGGATCGGCATCGTCGGTATCGGAAACATAGGCCGTGAAGTTGCGAAAATCGCGCAGGCCTTCAGTATGGAAGTAGTCGTTCACGCACGTCCACGACACAAAATGTGGATTGAATCAGAAGGTTTTATTTACGCTCCTACGATCGAAGATGCAGCAAAAGGTGCGGATTTTATCAGCTTTCACACAGGTTTGGGTGCTCCTAATCCGGAAAGTGGAAAATTTGAAAATGAAGCTATGATTGGTGAAAGTGTTCTCAATGCTTTAAACGACGGAGCGGTACTGATTAACTACGACCGTGGTGAAGTGGTGGACGCAGAGGCGCTGGATAAAGCCTTGTCCAGTGGCAAAGTACGCTATGCGGCGATTGATGCGGATATTTTTAAAAATCCGGACAACGGAGAAATCACGGGACCAATGGCACCTTATCTTGCTTTAGAAAAAAAACATTCCGGAAAACTGGAACTACTACCGCATGCTGCCGCGGACACTGAACACGTTTCCAGAGTCGAAGGTGCAAAACAAGCAGTTGATCAAATTTTTTCCGTGATTCAATTCAAAACCGTAATTAATCTCAAGGGCGATTTACCGGACGGTTACACAGACGGCGGAGCTAAGACAGTTTCCGGAGTCGGGAAAGTCACAAAACAACGCTTAAGTGAATCGGCAGACGATGCGGAATTTCTGGCGAAAATGCGTAAGACCACTGAAGAGATCAGTGCAATCTGGGGAGCATTCGATTCCACGACAAATCCTGAACGTCGTGCGGAACTGATTGAACGTTACGGTTCACAACTGATTTTGGCTTCCAATACTTATGCATCTTTGATAGACGGTGAAGGTCTCAAAGGACCGTACGTCGAATAAAAAAGGAGAAATATCGCACGCCATCATAAACTTGAAGACAAGCAGTTTGCGCTTCTGCGGCTGATTTTCGCCGCAGAGTATCCAGTTGAAGACTCAGGATCACAGCTTGATTTTACAGCTCCGGAAACTGAATTCAAAGCTCTCAATTCCGGACGTTTGAGTTTTGTTTTTCTTGCAAAACAGGGAGATAAGCAAGTCTTCCTCAAAATTGTCAAACCGGGATTTATCCGTGACAATATTCCTTTTTCCGTACTTTGCACGGAGGAATGCCGTCTACACAGTTCCATCCCCACCTTTCAAACTTTTCGTGGAAAAAATGGAGAATTGCACCAGCATGTTCCGGATCAGCTTAAAGGCGATTTTGCTGAGCTGAGTTTTTTTGCAGGTCAAACAATCACACTGACTGAAGCGGCACGGGACGGCATTGACGAAATTCCGGAAGCACTTAATGACATTCCGGGAGGTCGAAATGGGCAACTGGCTTTGATGGAACAACTTGGTGCTTATATCGTTAAAGTGAGTCGTGCTTCGAGTGCTGTTACTGAGGATTTGCCGAAAGGCGTAGTAACTGCCGATCCTACCGGATTTATCACTGGACGACAAGTTGCGGGAGATGATTTTGCGCTCAGTGAGAGCTTGACACATTTGCGCACTCCGGAGGACCGGAAAGCGTTAAAGCACCATGTCCAAAGCATGCTCCAGAATTTAGGAGCCTCTCCGGAAGCACGTGCATTTCATCAAGGATTGGAGCGTGGTGATTTAGAAGTAATTCTCGATTGTTTCAATCAGCTGGAGAAAAAGATCGAGCAAAGTTTGCTCTGTGATCCTGCCCCGGATGTGCCTGTTCATAATGAAGTCAAACCTGCAAATGTCGGTGCTGTTTATGACGCTGTTGCAAACCGCTGGAAAATAACGCAAAGTTTTGATTTTGACAACATGGGATTTGGTACGCCTGAAAATGGGGATCAAACACCACTTGAAAAAGATTTGGGTCGCACATTATCATTTTTCGCTTTTGATCCGCTTTCAGGTGAATTTTATGCCGATAATGCGAAAGCCACGATTAAAGGTTATCTGGAACGTTTAGCAGAAAAAATGAGTGAAGCCGAAATACTTCGTCTGCAAAACTACATTCGTCTTGGAATCGTCACCAGCTATCTCTGGCGTTCGAGCTACCTTGCGGAAGAACTTCAGGGGCAGAGCACAGGAATACAACTCGCCAGAATTGACCCAGGCATACACCTTAGTCAAATCAGGGAATTTGACTCGTGGCTCAACTCAAATTCATTTAGGGCGATGCTGGAAGTTTTGCAGAATACAACGCGAATGGAACGTCACCGTGAGCTTGAAAGGGAAGCCCAACAGTTCCGGAACAGTCCGGAATATTACGTAAAACGTGAGGAAGGCAGGTTACGCGAGTACGACATCCGGCTTGATGCCGCACACGATCAGCTAAATTGTAGTTAATAAATACGAACAAGGAAAATCTGCATATTAACGAAAACGCTGGCGAACATCCTCCATTTCTTCCCCTACTCCGGGAATCCGTGAAGCAGTCCATTGCTTGAATATGGAGGTTCCACCTTCAAGGAATTTTTCCAGACGGTTTTGTTCGATTTCAGTTTTGATTTCAATTATCTCGCACTCATCAAGTTTGCTGCACAGATAATCGTCACTGGTCATTATTTCGTCAACCAACCCCTTTTCTTTTGCCTGTGTGGCTAACCAATATTCACCGGTTGCAATTTCCTCAATGTCAACATCCGGACGTCCTGCTTTAATCAGTTGTTTGAAAGCCTCATGAATAGCAGTTAAGTCATCCTGTAATTTTTGTTTGCCTTCGTCTGTAACTTCGGAAAAAGGAGTGACCGTACGCTTATATTTTCCGGCAGTAAAAAGGTGATAGTCGACTTCATGTTTTTGCAAAACTCGGTGAAAATTAGGAATTCCGGCCACAACGCCAATTGAACCGATTATCGCAAATGGCGCAGCAATTATTTTATCTGCCACAGATGCCATCATGTAACCACCACTTGCTGCAACAGTATCCACGCAGACAACACAACGTAACCCCGCTTGTTTTAGCCGTTCAAGTTGTGAACTCGCTAAGCCGTATTGTGAAACAGCGCCTCCGGGACTGGTGAGCCGTACAACAATTTCATCTGCAGGTTGAGCCACCTGTAAGAGGAAGGAAATTTGTTCACGCAGTTGTTCTACTTCAGTGGCCATTACACTGCCGATGAAGGTGAGAACATAAACGCAGTTTGAATGCTCTTTAAGAACGTCTTCGGTTTTGAGACCGCTTTGTAATTTTTCGCGGATTGTAGTTACAGTTTTTATACTTTTTTCTTTATCTTTCTGCTTTTCATTCTTCTCTTCTTTTTTCCTAGCTTTTTTCAACAGCTTGGCTGCATCTTTAGGTAAAAAGCTGGCTGCATGCATTTCTCTTTCGAGGTGTTCAAAGTCATTTTCGAAACGGTGATTCCAGTGTTTAAAGGTGAGATGCGGCTCTTTTTTACGGCGTTTACGTTTAAAAAAGATGAGTTTCAAGACAAGTGCAAATCCGGCGAATAGAAAAATTGCCACACCCGCACTGTAAAATGACCAGTATTGTTCGATAAATTCGTTCATGCAGTTTTCATAATTTAAATGTTAACTTCCACAAGCTTGAGGAATGCTAGAATTATGTTAGAATAAGTACTCTTTAATTGAAACAAATTTTATGAGTAATGCATGCCAAATTCGGAGTCTAACTTTTTAAGAACCATCTTACTTTTAAGTGTATGTTTTGCATTTTCAGGAACAACGAGCAGTCTGACAGTTTCAGCATCCTCATTGGTTGGTTATGGAATAGCGGACAATAAAGCATTGGCAACCTTACCGCTTTCATTTCATTTGCTGGGCACCATGCTGGCGGGTATTCCCGCATCACTCTTAATGAAACGTGTTGGTAGAAGATACGGTTTCATGATCGGTACAGGAATCGGCGCGAGCGGAGCAGCAGCGGCAACAATTGCTATTATTTACAGCAATTTCGTATTTTTTTGCATGAGCATTTTTCTGCTGGGAATTTTAAGCGGTTTTTCACAACTATACCGCTTTACCGCAGCCGATGTGGCGCGACCTGAGTTTCGCACAAAAGCTGTTTCATTGGTCATGTTCGGAGGTATACTAGCCGGCTTCATCGGACCAACAATTGCTGCAAAGGCCAAAGATTTAATAGCGGATGCTCCGTTTGCCGGAAGTTATCTTTTTGTAATTATGTTCCACGTTGTGATAGTTGCAATACTGTTCATGATTCGGCTGCCTCAACCCAGTGTTGAAGAGCAAACCGGTGAAAGCCGACCCTGGAGAGAAATTTTCAGTCAACCGAAATTCATTGTTGCTGTGCTGACTTCAATGATCGGTTATGGTGTAATGGCTATGATCATGACCGCGACTCCTCTTGCTATGACTGAAGGTAGTGGACATCATTTCAGTGACGCGGCATTTGTTATTCAGTGGCATGTGGTAGGCATGTTTGCGCCGTCTTTTTTTACAGGTTCACTCATTCATCGCTTTGGAGCAGTGCCGATAATTATTAGCGGTATTCTACTTAATCTGCTTTGCATAGGCATCAACTTTGCGGGAACTGATGTGCTCAATTATTGGGTTGCCTTGATCCTGCTGGGAATGGGCTGGAATTTCATGTTTGTAGCAGGAACCACGATGGTCACAGAAACCTATCGTCCCGCGGAAAAGGCCATAGTACAGGGAGTAAATGATTTCTTTGTGTTTGGTACAGCCGCAATATCTTCGTTGCTCGCCGGAGTTGTGCAGACCACCTGGGGCTGGGAGGCAGTTAATTTGAGTTCTATCCCTTTACTGGGGATTGTGGGAATAGTACTTCTCTGGTATTCATACAGTTTAAGGAAACCGCAAGAATTAGCAAGAGTAGCAGTGGAAAGTTCCTCTTAAGATTAAAAATAGACCCCAAAAGTAACCACAAATCCGGTAGGTGCATTAATTGTTTTAATCCATTTTTCTGATCTATCCAGCAGATTTTGATCGAGTTCATCCCTGTTTCCTGACAGTTCAGTCCATGTTTCCCAGTATTCTACAATTTTAACGCTCTGATTCTTCGTTATATTGTAACGCAGAATATCTATCGCTAAAAATCCTATATCATTGAAGCGTAATAAACCTGCGCCCAAGCTGGCAACAGTAGTTTCAATAAACATATCAAAAGTTGCTTTTCCGCTAATGCGGTTGTAAGTTCTGCTCCATAATTTTATGCTGCGGTGTTCTCTTGCCGCCATCAGGTAAAAGTTGTCTCCATAAAACCATTTGATGAACTGAGTTTCTCCACTGAATTTGGATGTACCAAAGTTTTCCTGACGTTCCTTTTCCCAGATTCCCATAGTTTCAGAATCACTGATTTCCAGACCTAAAACCACTGGATCCCAATACATGCCCAGACTTAATGCGGGCGCGAGAATAATGATCGGATTTAAACCATAATTTATGCCGAACATATAGGCTTGTTTAGATTTAGCACGTGTTGCCGGTTGAAGCGCTTCATTTGCGGCAGCAGGATCAAGATAAGGGTCTTCGTCTATTTCTGCATACTGAGCATGTGCGGCAGTTGAAAGCAACAAGCAGAGCAGCAATAACAGCTTCAGAAAATAAATTCGAAAATATTTACAGCCGATAAAACGGGGAGGGTACACTCGTTGAGAAAGGGAGCTTAAAGAATACTGCGAAGATAGACGGGGCTTTAAAAAGTCTCTCAATGCAGACTCAGTTTTGCCCCGTATGCTATTTTGCCAAATCAGTGGCCGTGCCAGGAACGGCACAGATGTTTGTCTGCGATAGGCAGAATTGGAACTTTTCCGAGAAAGGAGAGGTAGCTGAGAAAAAATACGCCGCTAAAGCCTAAGGTGATCAGTAACTCATGTAAACCAAGATCGACATGATAATGTCCAAACTCCTGCAAAGAAGGCACCACCATCAGATAAATGACAAACCACTGTCCAATTACCACCCAAATTCCCATCAGTCTGATATAATTTGGCATACGGCAAAAGGTTCTAGGTAACAGTCCAAGGAAAGGTATGGCGAAAACCCCAATAATCAACAGTAAAAACATCGTTGCCCAGGGTTGTTCCATTGAACGAATTACCAGATAAGGAGTCTCTTCAGGTAAATCCGCGTACCAGATGACAATATACTGTGAATAACCCATATAGGCCCAAAGCAATGAAAAAGCAAAGACCATCTTTGCTAAATCATGCAGACGGTTAATGGTGATGTATTCTTCAACTCCGAACCTGTTTCTGACTGAAACACTGACCACAAGCATCAAGCCCATGAAAGCGTGCATGTTGCCGATGATGAAAAAGATTCCAAACAATGTGCTAAACCATTCCTGGTCCAGAGTCATCACGAAATCCCAAGCCAGAAATGAACCTCCGAAGGCATAAAGAATGGCCAGTCCAGGAGCAATTTTACGGGATAATTTTTCCAGACGAATTACCTCATCTTCGTGCTCTCCATAACCTTTCAGCATTTTATCTGCAAATGCACCACCCCAATCTGAACCCAATAACTTACGGGCAAGGGCTATATCCGGTTTTATCGAAGTCTTTACGAACCACCATGAAACCGCGTAAATCAGCAGCAGCCAGACAATATTACGGCTGACGAAAAATGGTAAATTCAGCCAACCGGCTTTAACTGCAATACCATGGTGCAAAAACGGATTATGAGTCCATTCATAAAGTACTGTGCTGCCGAATAATACGATGACAAACATCAGGAACGAATACGGTAGAAATCCGGCACATGCTTCTGCAAGACGCTTGAAGGGACGTCCCCATTTTGCATCTGTCAGTTGCCAGATGACGCTGAAAAAAATTCCGGCATGAGCGATTCCTGCCCAGAAAACTGTGTTGATTAAAAAGGCCTGCCATGTACGCAGTACACTATCATCTCCTCCTGTCAATAAACCGGCGATGAACATGCCTATACCTAAAATGATAAAAAGCCAGAGCAGGCGTTTAATATTTTCAGGTATTACAAAAAGAGATTTTTCTGCTATATCTTTCATTGACTGGATCCTTTGCCGAACGTAGCACTCATCATATAATTGACCATGTCCCAGCGGTCCCGTACCGAAGTTTGAGCTCCGTATGAGGGCATAAATCCGCGGGGTTCCTGGAAGAAACTACCGTATTTGATTTTGTTGTAAAGGTGCGGAGCGGCAGTAGGCATTTGAAAAAATGCTGTGATTGGTGGAGCAGGAACACCCTTTTCCACTACCACAGTCTGTGACTGACCATCCTCACCATGACATGCTGCACAGTAAGTGTTATAAAGTGCTTGCCCGCGTTGTACTGAATCGACGCTGGACTGTGTAGGGTTTTTTGGGGAGAATTCTCTTGGATTGCCTTTAACACCTGATCCATCTCCTGCAACTGCGGGAATGAACGGATCATAAATTTTAACTACTTTACCTAAGACGACTCTCACCGGAACAGAACTTTTTGGAAATTTCTGATAACTTCCTTCTTCCTGAGGTTTCAGGCTTTTACCGTCATACATTTCACGAAAGAACGGATAATCCTTACCGTCAAACCACGGGCTGGCATCATCCTTAATTCCATAACCCTGTTGCGGATCAAAATAAGGATACTGCTCCATGGCATTAACAGTTGAAGCAGAAAGCAGTAAAAACGCCAACAGACTTCCATACAGGTATTTTATTGAGGCAGTATTAATCTTTTTCAACATGTACCTCCTCTGCACCGTTCTTTTTCATGATTGCTTCAAATTCTTCAATTTTGTCTGTCTCACATCGTACCACCACACCAAAACGATCACGCTGAAATCGCGGATATTTCTTCGCGGCATTCGGAATCGGGAAACGGAATGAGTCAATAATAGCTAAAATAGCCAATCCCGCTAGTGTGTGAATTGCGGTAAAAAGAATTGTCAGCTCAAATCCAATAATTGTGAATGGTGGAATCGCTAAAATAGGTTTCCCACTTACCGGTAAAACCCAATCAGATGCAGTCCAGGCTGGCAGGCTGTAACCTATTAAACAACCAAGTGCACCAAAAGCCAGGGCTATCCAGGGTATGATGGTACTTGGATTGCCTAAAGCATGATCAATTTCGTGACGGGGACAGGGAGTGATTACTGTGGGCTGTACCCCTTGTTCACGTACCTGTTCAATAGTGTCCGTGGTTTCATCCAAATATTCAAAGATCGCCCACACTCCAGTGAATTTACTCATTAGTGTCCTTTTGCAGCGTTTTTCATGGGTGGAATAGTTGCTTCCTTGAGTTCCATGATTGCCATTGGCGGAAGACTCTTGGCAAATAGTGTAAAGAGTGTAAAAAAGAAACCAAAGCTGCCAACAGTGATTCCGACCTCAACAATGGTCGGCCAGTATTCTCCCCAGGCTGAAGGATCATATTCGTGTTGCAGTGAACTGCCGACAATATTGAAACGCTCAAACCACATGCCGACATTTACCAATGCGGCAATTATCCAGACAGCTAAAGGGTTGTTTCTGATTTTCCAGCGCCACAATGGTATGGGCGCAATCACATTACAGAAAACCATTAACCAGAATGCTATTTGCGGAAAGTTTATTTTGCTGTCTCCAAGCAGAGTCCAGCTTTCCATTTCTCCAAAGGGTCGGTAGTAGAAAATTGCCCGTTCAAAAGGACTTCCGCTGTAATAACCAATAAAGAATTCTGAGGCATAAGCATAGCCGACAATTATAGAAGTAAAAATAATCATCTTCGAAACACTCTGGATCACATGGTTCGTGATGTAATCCTGCAAACCAAACACCGCCCGCATCGGAATCAAAACCGTCAGCACCATTGAAAGTCCGGAAAAAATTGCTCCGGCCACAAAATAAGGCGCAAATATAGTAGTGTGCCAACCCGGTACCGAGGACATTGCAAAGTCCCAGGAAACGATAGAATGGACCGAAAAAACAAGTGGAGTCGCAATTGCGGCGAAAATAAGGTAACCGCGCATATAATGTACCCATTGATGATTAGTCCCGCGCCATGCTAATGCAAGAGGGGCGTAAATCATGGCTTTCAGTTTGTTGCCTTTTCGAACTGCCTCATCCCGCAAAATTGCCAGATCCGGAATCAATCCCAACATGAAAAACATGATCGAAACTGACATATAAGTTGTAACCGCAAAAACATCCCAGACAAGCGGTGACTTGAAGTTGACCCAGAGCATTCTTTCATTTGGATAAGGAATCAGCCAGTAAGCAAGCCACGGACGACCTGTGTGCAACAGAGGGAAAAGCCCAGCTGTCATTACGGCGAAGACGGTCATAGCCTCAGCACTGCGGTAAATTGCAGTACGCCATGGCGCCCTGGTTAGATAAAATACCGCGGAGATCAATGTGCCGGCGTGTCCGATACCAATCCAGAAAACGAAATT
>Ga0209665_1001260_pt1 | contig 15021 bp, 9 predicted proteins | sample SaaInlV_200m_DNA_2_FD_184675 | JGI IMG/M metagenome (GOLD analysis project Ga0209665, IMG submission 184675) | Marine microbial communities from expanding oxygen minimum zones in the Saanich Inlet - Saanich Inlet SI074_LV_135m_DNA (SPAdes) (version 2) | ecosystem: Environmental > Aquatic > Marine... | reverse complement strand
CTGGTATTCTAAATAGGAGATACTAATGGCTTACGGTCAACAACAAAACGTATGGGGTGCTAGAAGTAACGCATACGGTGATGAAGAAAAAGATAAGCCATTTGGTGCTGGTATGGGGGGTAACTCTATTCAAGCAGTAGGGGGTGGCTTCAAAGAAAAGAATACAGGTAAGCTAGTCCTTAAGACAGCAGCTACTATTGTAGGTACTATCTATGGTGGTCCTGCAGGAGGAGCCGCAGCTGGTATGGCTGTAGGTGCTTTAGTTCCTGATAAGAAGTCAGTTAAGTCTGGTACTAGTGGCTTTGGGACTCAATCAGGAGGAACTAGTCCGAGCGGAACATCTATGCAACAAGGAGGAAGCTCAGACCCTTCAATGGCTCTAGCGCAGATTGCGGCTCAAGGCTATGACAAGTATAAGGCTGGTCAAAAAGCAGCAGGACCATTGGCTGACCCAGCGACAACTGATGCTTTAAGTGAAATTAATTTAGATCCTGCAGATGCAGTTGACGCTGCTTATGCTCCTGCTGGTGAAGGCCTTACTAAAGAAGGAGTTAACCAAGCAGGACAAGAAGTAGCTAAGGATGCCGCAGGTGATGCTGCTACTGATGGGGCTGGTAATGCTTTAATGTATGCTAAGGCTGCTTATGATGTATCAAACAAACTAAATGAATCTGGTGTTATGGCTTCTGAAGCTGCTGGAGGCCCAACAATGAATATGGATACTTCTGGAGTTAATATGAATAGTACTCCCCAAACAAATGGACCTCTTAATCCTAATAAATTAGAAGAGGAAGACGACCTTTATAAAAAGAATATGAGTGCATTTGCACCCCTTGGAGGAAATAGATAATGGCATATAACAAACAAGTAAACCCCTATGGGATAGCTTCATCTGAATTAGGATGGAGAGGCTTTGCTGATGGAGAAACTATAAAAGGACCTTCACCGGTTACCATTAAAGAAAGCTGGTGGGAGAAAGGAAAAGCTGCAGCTCTTGCTGCGATAGCAGGCTCTGGAACAGACGCTTTTTTAGGCAGGGAGAATCAAGCTCCAACTGAAAAGGATAATCCGTACCGTTTACGCGGCGAATTTTCATTTGGCCAAAAAGATCAAGACTTAGCATCTCGTCATGCTTCTCTCAATACAGATCAAGAATCTTTGATTAATAATTATATGAAGACTAAAGGAGTGGCTGATCGCTCAACAGCAATAACTATGATACAGAAAGATCCTTCTACAGCCCCTGAATGGACTTCTTATGTTAATGCTCAAGCAGCTTTGACTCAAGAAAAACAAGATTTAGGTCAAGCATATTCCGCATGGAATAATAGAAAAGTTTATAAACCAACTGGCATGATCGGCGAATTTAAACCTACTTGGGCTCGAAATAATCTTCCTAAAGGAGGGGAATGGTTTGATGGTGAGGCTGAAGGTTATTCTAAGTCTATTTATAAAGATGCAATAAAAGATTCTAAGTACGAAGCTTATTTAAAGTCGAGGATTGAAAAAGGCAATATGAATCCTAAGACTTTAGCTTTAGCTCAAAAGGAATTAGATGAAATTAAGAAAGGGAAAGATGACAGCTTCTTCACAGGCTGGTCTATTGGCCCGAACAGTATAGGGTATACGACAAAATAAGGAAAAACTATGGTAACTTTATATGATCAAGCAGGTAACTCTCAAGCAATAAATGAAAATGAAGTAGAGCTTATGATGCAGAATGGCTGGGGATATCGAAATCCCCTAGTGGATAACTCTCCTGAGTCTGTATTTGGATCAAGTGTAGCTGATAAAAATAGCTCTGTTGTTTCAGAAGAGAACACTATTAAGCATGAAGATGGTACAGTAGAGAAGCGTACTATTAGCAATAAAAATAGTGGGACTCCTTCTTCAAATGGAGATACTTCAAACTCTGCAGAGGCTTCAAACGAGGGAGAAGAAGACTTAAGACGAAGCTTTATGCTTGAAGCAGGAGACGACAGCGTCTTTACTTCTCGTTTTGATGGCCCTAAATACAATCCTAACGAAAAGAGTATGATTCCTGGATACAAAGGGCCTGATGTTGCACAGCCTTTCCCTACGGATTTATATCCTGAATATGACGTCCCCTCTATAGGAGGAGTTGGAGATGGTTCAGATGCTCAAGTCGCCCAAGAATACCAAGTTCAAAAGGACCTTGTTGAACAACAAAGATTAGATGATAGAAGTATTTTTGAAGCCGCTGGGGAAGGTGCAGGGCATTATGCCGGAGAAGCTTGGGAAGACCTTGAGACTCTTCCTCCTTGGATGGGTCCTGCTATTGTTACTAAAGTCCCGGTCTTAACTAGCAAAGCCCTTCCTATAGTTAAGAAGACCGCTACTGAAGCCTCAAAAAATATTAGCAAGACTTTTGACGATATTAAGACTTGGTATGATAAAGGAACTAAAGCTTCTCAACTTAAAAATGCAGATGAATTAAAAAAGGCTGAAGAAACCCTTATGCGGGCAAATAATGCCTCTAAAGCAGCAGAGACCGCTAATAAAGTCGCTAAAACAGAGACTGGAATTGCTTACGGCACAAAGGCTGTTAATCAAACTGCTAAAGCTGTACAACAAGCCTCCAGAACCTTAACAGAAGCTCAGAAAACTTCTAAAGCATGGTCAAATGCTTCCCGAGCCTTCACAACTTATGGTGTATATGAAGGAGGAAAGTGGAGCGCTGATAAACTGAACGCTGCCTGGGGAAGCCTTTCAGAAGAACAGAAAGAAGCTGGAGTGTCTGCTTTCTTACTAGATGAAGCAGGAGATGCTGCAGAATGGGTTTGGGACCATAAGAAAGAAGCAGCAGCTGCAGCTATTTTCGCAAAGTTCTCTCCGGTCAAAGGCAAAGGAGGGAAAGAGTTCTTTAAGAAGTGGTTTAACAAAGCTAAAGGTCTTTTCCAAAAAGGAGTGCAAAATCCTTGGGTACAAGCCACTGTAGGAGGTACAGCAGCTTATCGAGTTTTAGATGATGCTGATAAAATAGATAGTGTTTTTTCTAAAACAGAAGAGACTAAGATAGTCAAAGAAGCCAAGAAAGACAAAAGTAATACTAGTGCCTATCAAAGCGCTTTAAATGACCTAGAAGGCAATCCTGGAGGCTCTGAAGCTGCTGCGAGCATTATTAAAAGCAATGCTGCAGCTCAAGACGCTTTAGAAAACCAAAGATTACTTCAGGGCAATTATGGGGCTAAAGCAGCAAGGACTCTTGTTAAGTTAGCTATTTCTGCTTTACTTAATAGAGACACCAATGCAGCGCTAGGTATTGAAGGCAATAGACTCTTAGCTGACGAAAAGCATCAAAGAGAGATGGAGAAGCAGAACGCTGAATATTCATTGAAAGCTTCTAATGAAAGAGCTAAAGCTACTAACAAAACAGCTTTAGAAGCTGTGAAAGCTAAAGACGCAACTTTTAAAGCTGTACGCACAGATTTAATGAAGAGAAATAAACTTGATGATTACGGAGTCCCTAAAAATAAAGGGTTTGCTAAACACCTTGATAACGCCTTAGCAGAAGTAAGTCGTTTAGGCATAGAAATGGATTACTACGATCGGGCTCAATTAGATGCAGCTGTGGATCGTTATCAAAAAGATCCTAAGACTTCAATTCTAGGTAACTTCTTAGGAGATATGGCTGTTGTAGATGCTCAGCGCAGTGTGGTTAATAGTAATAAATATTGGAATCAATCAAAAGACTTTGACTTTGCTGATGAAAACCGTAGAGATATGGCTCAAGCCTCTGTAGTAATCTTTAAATCATCAAAAAATAGAAAAGAAGCTATGTCTAAACAAACACAACTATACGAAGCTTTTAAGAAAATGCAGAACGCTAACCCAAATACCGTTTGGGCTGGCCGCTTCCCTGGATGGATGTTAGAGCAAGTTAACAAATAATAGGAGCAACTCATGCCTGAAGACAAGCAATGGTATATTGACCAGTACGGGACTACCATGTTAAATGGTGAAGAACATTACTTGGAAGATGGAGATACATGGAAAAACCTAGCGACTGGAGAAACCTTCCGTGCTAAAGGATTCGATACAGAAGAAGTATACCACGATGCGGATCAACCTACTAAAGCTCCCGGAACTGTTACAGGTTATGCTCAAACAGAAGTTGTTGCTGATGCGATGCGTGAGCAAGGATTTGATACGCAGACTTCGGAAGGCTTTGGCGCTTACGGCAGAACCTTAGGAAATGTTAAACACAACGAGACAGGAGAAGAGTTATCCGCTCGTTTACTCTCCGAGAATATTGTTACTCCTAATGCGTATACTTCAGAAGAAGGACTTGACTCTTATATCAAAGGTAATCGTGTACGTAGACATACTGAAGATAAAGATTCTTACTGGTCTAAGCAGCGTTCGTTTGTTAATGATGTTAAAGACAACTACGACTTGTTTGTTCCTAAGTTAACCGCTTTAGATGAAGCAGAGTATAAAAGTACTCCAGGTTTATATCGTGATGTTGAATTTAGGCATTATGATAGAGACTTAAAAAACCAAGCTTATTCTCCTTTAAAAAGTGGAATTCGTCAAGGACTTCTTGGTATACAACAATCTTACTATGGAGCTAAAGCTTTAGTAGGTGATACGTTAGACAACGAAGAATTGTACAACGCAGGTATGCGAGGAATTCACGATATTAATTTGAAGTCTGCCGACATGCCTGAGTATGTTCGTAATTATAAAGAAGTCCACTCAGCCTCAGACGCGGTAGATTATGTTGCTGGGCAAGCTGGTACTGCTTTACCTTACATGCTAGGTATTATTGCTTCGTACGGTACAGGTGCCGTGCTAGCCTCTACGCAAGCAGCTAAATACGCTTTAGGTACTACTGCTCCTTCTTTGATATATTCAGGTGAAGTCTATTCTAATATGGAAGGAGAAAAAGACGAGAAGAGCGCTTCTGCTGCTTTATTAGCAGGGGTAGCAATGGCTTCATTAGACGTGCTAGGCGTTTCTTTGTTATTTAAACCTAGCCACCTTATGACTAAGTATGGCAAACATAAGGTAGCCCTTGAATACATTAAGCAAAATCCAGGAACTCGTTTAGAAGATGCTTTAAATTATATTGAATCAATTTTACAAAAAAATGCTTTTGCTACTTATGATAGTTTAGCTACTTTATCTGCTGTTGCTTTAGGTAAGGAAGGTTTAGGTAAGTTAGCTCAAAATACCTTATTAAATACAGGTAAAGGAGCTTTATCTGAGGGTATAACTGAAGTTGCTCAAGAAGGTCTTGGATACGCTACTTCAGTATTTGGTTCTAATAAAGAATGGGACCCTACACAATTTGAAGATATTGTAATTAATGCAGGTATTGGAGGAGCTACATTAGGAGGTGGATTTGGAACTGTTTCAGGTGCCGCTGGAGGTTATAGAGACTTTAAGAATGTTGTAAGACAAACAACTGGCGTAGAGCGTAGTGCTTCAGAAGGTGTTGAAGTTTATAATGAGGAAGTTCAACAAATAGAAACCAGTCTTGAAGCTGTAAAGAAGCAACAAGACAAAGCACCTAAAGCGGATAAAGCAGACTTTGATCCTCTTATTCAACAGTATGAAATAGATCTTGCTAGAGCTAAAGAAGGTAAAGGCACTCGTATGCACACTGTTACCTCTCTGATTCAACAAGAAAGTGGTAAAGTGAGTCATGGGCCTTTACGTGAATCGTTAAATAAAGAGCTTGAAGCTACTAAAGATAATGATCTTCGTAAAAACAAAGGTTGGGCAACTTTCTTTAAAGAGTTGCCTCGTAGAACAATTGATTCTGCAGCAGATTTTGTCCAGCATCGTTTGATGAACAACTTCAAAGGACACAGTTCAGCATTACAAAGTATCGAAAAAGCTATTTTAGGGCTTGTAAATACCGGGATTAGTTATGCTTCCGGAGCACATTTAGCTTTAGAGAGATTGAGAGTCTCTAATGAGTATACTACTCAATCAAGAGGTATTTATAACAATATTATGTCCGTTTTTAAAACTCGTCACTCAATAGTCTTATCAAAAGGTAACTTCTCTTCAGTAATGAAAGATATGGAAACCTTTCATAATGCCTATAATAAAGGAACATCAGATTCAAAATTACAAGTAATGTTCCCAGATATAAACATTACTGAAGCAAAGAAAGTGTCAGCATCTATTAATATATTTATCTCGAAATTTGAAGCTAAGATAAATTCTAAACTAAAAAGAGGGGAATTTAATACAAAGAGCCAAGAGGTAACCTTTGATATGAGCAAAGATTGGTTCTGGGAAGCTACTGAGCTTAATATTGATGCTGTAGCCAAAAACAAAGCTAGGTTTATTTCTATAGCAACCTCAATACTAGGTTCTAAATTAAAGGCTGAGCAAGCTTATGAAGCTTCTTTTGCAGTGGTTAATAACTTTGACCCTACTCGCAAAAGGTTAGGGCTTGGGGACAATAAATTTACACCTTTTGAGATGAGACGTGTTGATAAAGAAGCTGTAAAAGATGTCGCATTACTTGTTAAAGATCCTGAAATGAATGAGTTTCTTCACACTGATTTTGAAGCTCAGTCAGCTCAGAAGATTAGTCGTATTACAAAATATGCAACTGATATTGAGTATAAAGGGCAAAATGATATAACTTTATCTAAGCTTTTACATGCTTATAAGAGGCAGGCTACAGCCGAAGGGGTATATGATCCGCGCGTGTTACACCATATTGTTGGGCTGCTAGATGCTATGGATGGCAATTACAAACCTATTGAAAGTGATGCTATTGCTAATGCGCAAGAAAATATCACTATGATCAATGGACTTAATCAACTTGAGTCTGCTGCTTTACCAAGCTTAGTTGAATTTGTGACTGCTTTCTTTAGGACAGCAGGGACAGGTAATACTTCTGACTTAATCCGTAAAGCAGTTAGAGATGGTATAGTTCCTTTATTTAAAAACAACATAAAAGAGACCTCTAAATACTTCATTAAGGGCTCTGGTATGACTCTACAAGAACACCAACGTAATGTTGGCGCTTTTTATGAATCAGGTCAAGCTTCACATGAAGGAGGTGTAATGGCTAAGTTAGATGTTGAGCCTGCAAGTAAGATTAAAGCGGGAATAATGAAAGCTTTCTTTAGCGTAACCTTGCTAAAGCATGTGACTGACTTTTCACGTATTACACGCTGGGCTTTAGCTAATGATGCTATCATTCAAGATATTGAAATTGTTTCTTTATATTGGAATGAGAAAGGCTCTAATACCTCTTTTGTGAATGATGCTTATGATCGGTTGCGAGACTTAAGGGTTGACCCTGTACAATTAGCTAAAGACTGGAAAGCTATAGCTGCAGATCCTAACATAGCTTTGATCTATAAAGCTTATAGAGATAAAGGAGCTTTAGATGAAAAAGCTAGAAGCGAAATAGATGAAGCTTTGTTTATTCATATTAAAAATAATTATCCTGAGTTGCAAAACCAGCTATCTTTAGCTCGACAATCATACGTCGAGATGGGAACAGTTAGGCCTGACACTACAACTAAACCTTTATGGGCTTTAAATCCAAGGTATAGGTTATTGACACAATATACTAGTTATATTATGGCTTTTCAATCACAAGCCTTGCCTAAGATTTGGAAAGACGTTAAAGGAGCTAATCCAGATGTACAATATGCGACATTCCAAATGATGATGTATATGTTGCTTGTTGCTTATTTAGGTCAAGAGTTAAAAGACCTATGGAAGTTCGGAGAAGAAAATCCTTATCTTTCACAAGGTAAGAAGAACTATCGTGCTGGTATACAGTCAGGGTTACTAGGTTCACTACATAGGCCTCTTGAGTTGTTAGCCCCGGTTTATTCTTCATCTTCCGATAAAGGTGATTATACGTTTAGTAAGTTTAAACAAGATGTAAAATCTAGAGGAAAAGCAATTGCAGGTCCTACCGCTTCGACAGCTACAGACCTGTATGAAGCTCTCTCTGCTACAATAGAAGGAGAAGATGATAAAGCAGCATATAGATGGAAAAGAATGGTACCCCTCTTTGGTGGTACACGTGAATACACAGGTAAACCACCTTATTAAACGGAGAAAAAAATGATATTTACTTCACAACCCGGGGGTTCTAATAAAGCTTCTTCTCTTGTTCCTACAAGAAAGTTAGATGAGCTGTTACAGAGAGCACAAGCAGCAGATCCTAATTTTGTTATTCATGATACTTTGGATACCTCTACCCAGCCTCCTACCCAAGCTTTTGGGGGAAGTCCTCTTACTGTAGAACCTGAGCCTTTTTATGATTCTCAAGAAGTAGTATACACAAATCCTGTTTCTAGGGAAGAGACTATTGGAAGATATGGAGGAAAGGATGAATACGATAACGCTATCATTTATCCTCATGAAGGAGAGCAACGTATAACAGCGTCAGCTTCTCATCTTAGAGCAGTTGATTCTAATGCTTCTGCTTTAGATGCAATTGATCAGAAGTATGAAAGATATACATCTCCTATACAAGAAGAAATAAAAAGGCTCCAAGATATAGGGGCTCCAATCAATGAAATGTATGCACAAACTTCTCGTTTAGAGGAATTTATAAACTCTCTTAAAGAAGATAAAGCACAGTATGAGCAAGAAAATACTCAACTAGATACAACCCCTTCTGCCGAAGAAGAGAATAAAGAAGTTGTTAAAGCTGTGGAGCAAGGTAGAAATCCAGTTGAAATTTATGTTGAAAAAGGATTAAGAATAGACCCTACCGACGCTGAGCGTTTTCAAAAAGCTATTGTTGATGTAGGAACTAATCCTAATCTTAAGCAAGGTTTTATTAATTGGGCTACTGACAATAAAGCTTTGTCTAAAATATTAGAGTATTCTAAGGCTCAAGAAGCTCTGCATGGTAAAGTCCCAGAGATGTTTAAAGGGTCTGAGCCGATCACTAATCTTAAAAGGTTAAGCGACAATTTAGGCAAACTTACACCTACTGAAATACGTTTAATTCCTGAAATTTTAGAAGGCTCTGTTGAATATGTTGCTAGTGATTTAGACGATTTCGCTAATGAATGGGAAAATGGAACAGTAATCATTTTAGATACTGAAACCACAGGGCTAGATGATAAAGCTTCAATTGTACAGATTGGAGCAGTTAAGTATACTAAAGGTAGCGAGCCAGAATACTTCTCTGTTTTCATTAAAACAAAAGAGGCTTTCAATAGCGACGGAACTGTTAAAGGCGAAGATGTCCATCATATCGATAAACACTTGTTACATAGAGAAGGGGTTTCCCCAACAGAAGGTTTTAAAGCTTTTAATACTTTCATATCTGGAGCTACTTCTTATGTAGCTCATAATGTTGACTTTGATACAAGAATGCTACAACATAATTTTAATAAAGAAGGTGTTGCTTATGATTTAGCCTCTATTAATACAGAATTAGATTCTGTTGTATTAGCTAGAGAATCCTTTTATAAGTACTCTTCTAATAGAAAAACAGTAAAGCAATCTTCTCTTATTAAAGACTTGCAAGTAGAAGTAGACATTACAGGGCTTTCAGCTGATGCCGCAAACAACCATAGAGCAGACTATGACGCTCGGGCTTTGCTTGGTATTTTACACAAGCTCTATGAAAGCCATGTTAACAGTAAGAATACGAAAGCCACTTTAGATCCTAGCCGTGAGCAATTATTGCAAACCGTAGCTAAAGATTTAATAAGTTTATACCCAAATGCTAACCCAATGTTAACCGTTAAAGACCTTTTGTATGCCGACAAGCAAGCAAATGGTTCTTTAGGTATTGCTAAGAAACCTTTAATTTCTACTTCAAACAAAGCGTCAACCTTATTTAACTTTGATGCTTCTTCAACAAAAGTAGATTCTTACTTAATGGCAATGATGGCTAATGTTGCAGATGCTGAAGGAGTTAAAGAGATTATAGCTAGTGTTGTAGCCTCTTCAGATGTTGATGTTAATATTGCAGGCACTTTGTTTGCACTAGCCCAGCAATACAATGCTTCTCAGACCACGGTCGATATGGAAAGATCTGTTGCAGATGCAATGTTGTTAGCAGTTTTTTCAGAAGGAGTTGAATCTTACAGCTCTGAAGTATCTTTAGATGAGCAACACGGATTAGCTCAAGCACAATTGTATAGAGACTCAGAACAAGCAAAAGTAAACAAAGCTAGACGTAATATAATTATTGGCGAAAAAGTTCAGAAGCTTTTAGGTATTCCTAAAACTAAAGACGATATAGCTGCAGCTTTGGGTGCAATTGCTTTAAACGTTGTTTCTGGTGCTTTGCATGTTGATTCTACAGGAGAAGGGAGCTTTTCTAATGGGTCTTTAACCCCTACAGGTAGAGTCTTTGGATATGAGTTAGCTCCTCTTGCTAATGCTTTACTTAATATCAAAGATGATAAAGACCATTATCGTTCTTCTCCAATTAACAAGAAGGATTGGGATTCTAAGCAACGTTATAAAAATGTTGAGAGATTAAAAGGCTCCGCTCCAGAGGATGTATTCCAGCATGTTTATGACAAGTTAGGACATGATCCTCAATGGCAGCGAGATGCTTTATTTGAATTAAGCAATATGGCGTTTAGATGGGATTATGATCTTTTAATGAACATTGATGAGCTCCTTCCTTCTGAAGGATTTAATGGATTGCTGAACATTAAGGGTTACACTGATGAGCAAGGTAACGAATATAAAGGAACCTTCCAAAATGGGCGTAACAAATTTATTGATGCTTTAGATGATAATGGATCTATTATTCCTAAAAGAAAGGGAGAGCAAGCAAAACACAATGCTTTATTGAATAAACAAAATAAAGGATCACCCCTTTCTTCAATAGAACAAAAAGAGTTCTGGGAAACTAAGAAACATCTTTATGATCCTAACTCAACAGACCCTTCAGTTAGCAGGCCTAATGTCCAAGAAGTATACCACGGGGATAACCTAAAAGACATGGGAGTACAACGCTTGATGTCAATGATTGTCCCTAAAGATACTAACGGCAATTGGAAGATTGACGCTAAAGGAAACCAAGTTGTATTTGGAAGTAAGTTTTATACTGATTGGTTCTTCGGCTTAAATGGACGAGCTTATATGAAACAATATATAGGCAACTTCCAATCAAGCAAACTCTCCCGCGGAGCTTTAAGCTCAGCTGATAACGCTACTTATAACTCTCCTGTTGAGGTTAAACTACTTAAGGCAGGCATTATGAAGAAGTTTGGAGGCAAGTATTCTAAGATGGGTGTCGACGAAGCTGCTAAAGCTTTCGATGAACCTGACCATGGTTTATTATGGGAATCTTTGGTGTACTCTGATTCTATTACTATAGAGCAAAATTGGAAAGCTAATGCTGATAAAATTCTTGAAATAGCCAACGGCCAAGAGAAGTTCTTATCTTTGTCTGCTATGCGAGAAGGGGCTAGATTACTTCGTAAATATGGAGCTAGAGATAACACAGGGCAGAGAGACACTTCTTCTAGTAAAATTGAAGGAAAAGTTAAGTCTAGGTTCTTTACTGAAGTTGATGGTGTAGCGAATGGAACTGCTCATAACGCTATGCAGGCGGGTTCTTTTGAAGCAGCTGCAGCTACTAACCTTAATCCTTTAATTGCTTTGAATAGTGAACTATTTGAGCATAAAAAAGGAAGAGAAGGTGAAGACATTTATCATTTATCAGGAGAAGCTTTAAAGCAAATGATTGAACAGAATGGAGACCCTATTCTTATTGATTTGTTTAAAAAGCTTAATCTTAATGATAAGCGTCGCGACTTTATGAAGAAGCCTGTTATGATTTTTGCTTATGGAGCCGGAGAAGTAACAATTAAGAAGTCTGTTCGCGAAGGCATGGAAGAACTTTTAGACCAAGAAGGTGTACGCTCAACTGTTACTGAAGCTTTAGATGCTTATGTTGATACTGGAGCTTTGCAGCTTAAATCTAATGTTTCCCCAATGGAATGGTTGATTGATCAGATCGGGACAAACGTTAATAAAGCAGTAGCTACTAAGTTTGATTCTATTACTAAAATAACAAAGCTTCTTTCTAAGTTAGCTACCGCAGCTGTTGAACAAGGGATCACTCCTTCTTTGCAAATGCCGAATGGTAATGTTATTGTGTTTGGTATGCAATACACTAAAGCTCGTAGTATCACTTTTTCGGCTAAAGATGTTAGAGAAGCTGAAAGACGTGAGCGTAACGCCTTAACAGCATTAACTGATGCAAAAGCTTTTAAAGCTTCTCCTATCAAAATAGGGGAAGCTCAAGCTGCTTATGATATAGCTAAGGCTTCTGTCGCTAAGTTTAAAAGAAAGCAAGACTTATTTGATGCTCCTTTACATGTTATTGACTCATCATGGATGACGGATGCTAGGGTTTTACGTAGACCTTCAGGTAAAGAATATCAAATAGATCCTGAATTCTATGAAGCTTATCATAGAGGTACCACAGAAGAAAGAGCAGAAGTAGAAGGAGCAATATTAAAAGCAGCTACTCAAGCAGCTGTATTAATTACTCACCATCTTGATGCTACCAATATGCTTCAAGGCATTATGAATGCGCGTAGTAAAGGTAATGTAGGTTCTGCAGCTCAAGTGTTTGATGGAATCTTTATGACTCCTAAAGATGCTAAGCCTTATGCAGACGCTCTTAATAAAGAGTTCTTCAGGCTTCACAATGAGTTCTTTTATCTAGATCAATTTAAAAGTGATCTAGAATCTCTTATCGAAGGTCGCGACGGTGCTCAGTTTGATAAACATCGTATTTCAGGCTTTCGGAAGATGCTTAAGGATATCGAAGACGCTACTATCGCTCATAAAAGACTTTTACGTCATTTTGAGTTTGGAGATAGATTTATTAAGCAATTCTTTTGGGATGGAGCGGACGATGCAGATCGGGTGTTTGTTAAGAACCAAATAGCCAAAGCTAAAGCTGCTAAGAAACATTTGTATAGTTTAAAAGAGTCTAGCTTTGAAGAAGGGAGGCTACGAGGAGATCAGGAGAAAGTTAATTTTGAACAAAACTTCTTCGATCAATTTATAGATACACAAGCCAACCCTTATTTAGCTGATATTGATGAACGATTAAAAGTAACTAATAGATAAAAAAATACCCCCTACAGATTATTAGTCTGTAGGGGGTATTTACTTTTTAATAGCCTCTTCTTTTTTGGACCGACTTAAGTAACTTCGCCGCTTCGTTCTTATTTTTTACAGCTGTTTTGTGACATTCATTTTCTGCTTTCTCTCTTGAATAGCCTTCTTCAATCAACTTGTCTGAGCAGTCTCTCATATTATCCTCATAAACTTTACGCATCATCCAATCGTTCATTTCTGGTGAGCCTACTAATTCTTGAGGTAGCCCAAATTTATCAGCATACTCTTGGTCAGTAATACCATGCTCGCTCATTACATTATAATCTCTGTGTTCCATATTAGTGTTTTCCTGTTATTATTGGAGACTTCTTCTTTGTCTCATTGTTAGCTTGGTTTAAATAAGCATTGAGGCCTTCGAACATACTCTGGCCTTCCTCTAATTCAAATACCATCTCATATACTTCTGTACGGTTCATAAATGGCACGTCGTTATGTACCAAGGTAAATGTTGTTTTGCAGTGGATCATTACTCTCCTTATTTAGTGTATTTAAAAAATGTTCTAACTTATCACTTAGTTTCGTTGTTATATCGTTTAACCTAGTCTCTAAGGTCTCCATATTCGCTGTTGTGGACACTTTGTCCTCTTCAGTATATAAACCCTCAGCTATTAGCCTAGAGGCCTCTAATTGCAAGATATGGCGAGCAGCTCCATTGAAGTTCGGGAAGTAAGCTCTTACCCCTGAGTATCCTTTCTTTCCTTTATTTACGGGGTTTTGAATTACAATTATGTTATGTCTATCAGATATCATAATAATATTTGGGGTTACTTGTATCATATTTTCCTTTTTTATTGTTTTAGCCTGTTGTATAATTCAGTAGAGACTGACACTTTTGTAAATCCTAATTTTCGTAGTAGCATTAAAGTGGTATACCAACTAAAACATTGATTTGTTGTTTCAGTAGAGATAGCGTTGCCCATAACCTTCTCTACTTTAATTAAAGCGTCACTTATTCGTATTTTCCTCAATTTCTAACTCTCTAATAAGCTCTTTGCACATCTCAGCGGCGGATTCAGCTATATAAGCAGAGTCTTTCTCTTCTTCACGCCTCTGTATTTGACCCAACAGAATCATTATTCCTTTCAGCTTCGTCTTGCATTGAACATTTGTGTGTAATCCAGTCTTCATCTATTTCTCCTCTAATGGTTACTTCAACATAGCTATCTACTTCCTTACCAAATCCTCCTATTTCTACAGTAGTTTTAGTAACGTATAAGTAGTTGTCATCTTCGATTATATCCGCTTTAACTAACGCATCCATTAAGAACTTATCTACTGGAAAGCCATAGTTATTTATATCTTTTTTACGATTACCTTTGAAAAACAACTTGTATTGTACACTTATTGTTGTAAAACGTGGCAATTTTTGCACAAATGCAGCAACAACCTCTTGATAGTCTTGTTTAACCTTATTCGCTGCAAAGTGGTGTAGGTTTCTAAATATATTCATAGACAAGAGATTAGTCTTGCCTTTCTTTGTATATCTAGGATAAGGTATTTTATCTGTTATTAACATTTAACATTCCTAACAGTCCAGGCCCCAGTGTCGTTATTCTTCCTGCACCTGACCTTATTTCCTTCATAAGACTTGCCGTTGCATAAATCGATTAAACTCGTTCTACAAGCTTTTAGGATGCCTTGAGCTGCTTTAAGTTCTTTATTAGCTTTGTCCCAATTTGTAGAAGCTTCTTTCCACTCTTTATCACTGCGGGCCACAACATCTTTATCACCAGCGTCCGGCTTTCCTTTAAAGTATTCTCTCCAAGCGTCTTTAATCTGCTGTTGCACCTCTTTGTCACAATTAACTGTTCTATGTAAACCACGTTTGTTCTTCCAGTCATAAACCCAGAATTCACATTTAGATTCTTGAGACACAAGCATTTGCTG
>Ga0209665_1001243_pt1 | contig 15180 bp, 15 predicted proteins | sample SaaInlV_200m_DNA_2_FD_184675 | JGI IMG/M metagenome (GOLD analysis project Ga0209665, IMG submission 184675) | Marine microbial communities from expanding oxygen minimum zones in the Saanich Inlet - Saanich Inlet SI074_LV_135m_DNA (SPAdes) (version 2) | ecosystem: Environmental > Aquatic >... | reverse complement strand
TCGATCAAGCATATCTGGTAATTGTTCCAGCTGTGCAACGCCAAGTGCTGCCTGGATATTGGAAAGCCGAAAATTATAGCCAACTTCATTATGAATATATCGCACTGGATCATCTTTAGCCTGAGTAGTGAGGTAGTGAGCTTTTTCAGCAAGTTTTTTGTCATCAGTAAGGATCATTCCGCCGGAACCGGTGGTAATAATCTTGTTGCCATTAAAGGACAGACATCCAAGCGTACCGATAGTACCGGTGCTTTTACCGGAATATTTTCCATCGGTGTATATTGACCCCAAGCTTTCGCTTGCATCTTCAACTACCTTGATATTCCTTTTTTTACAAAGAGGGATTAATTCGTCCAACTGGGCAGCATTCCCCCATACGTGGACGGGAATGATGGCAGATATTTTACTCTTTGTAGTCTTGTTAACAGTAATACCATTTTTGAATTCTGTTTCATTTTTAATGAATTCAGTAGTTTTTTCTATATCAATATTGTAATACTTATCGACATCCATAAATACTGGCTTTGCACCGCTGTAGAAAACAGCATTGATTGGGGCAATGAAGGTAAGAGTAGGCACAATAACTTCATCACCAGGCTCTACTCCAGCCAGGCGAAGACTGACTTGTAATGCCGAGGTGCCATTTATACAGGCAACAGAGTGTTTCGCACCCGTGTATTCGCTGATCTTCTGTTCAAATGTTTCAACGTATTTCCCGGCTGAGGAAACCCACTCATTTTCTAGGCATTCTTTAATATACTGCCATTCGTTGCCCATTATGGAAGGAACAGATAATGATATTTTATACATTAAATTGACCTGCTTTATAAATAATCATATTATTGTGTTTTTTCATCCAACAAATACTTTTCAAATACATCCTATTCCTGTGTATAAATTGCTTCCAGAAGCTACTTTTTAATATTATTGTATTATCCAAAACAGTTTATTAATTCACTTTTTTAGTGTTCATCAATTTTTTCACTTTTTCTAAATCTTCTGGTGTATCAATAGCATAAGTGTTGTGCAGAGTATGTACCATTTTTACTGTACCACCATGTTCCAAAATTCTATTCATATCTACCGATTCAATTTTTTCTAAAGGGGTTTCGTCAAGCGAAAGGTATTTTTTTAATCCCTCTCTCTTAAATGGTATTATGCAGACTTGCTTATATGCAGTGATTTTCCCATCATATTTTTGATTGGATGGAATTGGTTCGCGACTGAAATATAGTGCATTGCTATTTTTATCAACGACTACCTTTACTTCGTTTGCATCTTTCCATTCTTTTTCAGATTTTATTGTTGCCATTAGATTTACTACATCGATTTCATGATCTTCCAAAAGTGGTTGAATTGCAGCATTTATCATTTCAGGAACTAACATTGGCTCATCACCCTGCAACATAACAACAATATCTATAGTTTTATCATTTTGTTTTTCTATTATTTCTAAAGCTTCGGCTGATCTATCAGATGCTCTTTCATGAGTATCAGCAGTCATAACTGCTTTACCGTTGAGTGATTCTATATAATCAAAAATTTCCCGATCACAAGTTGCTACGTAAACCTCATCGAGAATTTTTGCCATTTTACTTCTATTATAAACATGGCCAATCATAGGTGTCCCATTTATCTTAGCAAGTGGTTTCCCAGGGAATCGAGTGCTTGCCATTCTAGCCGGAATAATGCCAATAATATTCATTTTCTATACTTTTTTAACTTATTCATTTCCGATCTACATTGGGTACCTAAAAATATAGTGTCTAGACTAAAAGCAATAAAAGTATATCCAGTTTTAATCTTTTCAATAACTAACTTATAATCTGCCGGTACTACATGAAATCCAGTAGGAGAAGATAGTTCTTTACAAATAGTTTCATATTTATTTAATAATTTTTTTACATCAGGATGATCATATTGGCCAGGCAAACCAATAGAGCCAGAAAGATCATAAGGACCAATTATAGTTCCACTTATACCATCTACACTTACTATTTTATCTAAATTTTCTATAGCCTCATGGTGTTCGACTTGCGCAATAATCTTAACATGATCATTAATTGAACCAACATATTTATCAAAGTCAAAACCATAGCCCTGTGCCCTAGCCAATCCAACTCCCCTATTTCCAGCAGGTGGATATTTGGCCGCAGCTACAGCTTTTTCTGCATCTTCTTTTGAATTTACCATAGGAACTATTATACCCTTTGCACCTGCGTCTAATACTCTTTTTATAATGTTAGGATCATTAGCACCCACCCTTACATAAGGCAAGCATCCATTAGATTCAATTGTAGCAATAAGTTGCTCGGCTTCATAATAATCTATTACTGAATGTTCTAGGTCTATACATAACCAGTCGAAGCCTGATTTAGCCATAATTTCTGCAATAGAAAAATGGGCAAGAGTGATCCAAGAGCCAATAGAGAGATTATTTCCCATTGAATTTTCCCCTTATATGAGTAACCAAATCCAAAAAAACAGATCCAGTCATCGATGTGCTATATCCCAAATCTGGTATTCCAGGAAATCCAGGATCCAAAAATTCCAGATCACCAAAATTTACAGAACTGTTATATCTTGGTATAACATGATAATGTACAAATGGGTCTACCATCATCAATGCCAAATAATTAATTTTTTGGCAATCAAATTCATTCAATATAACTTTTTCAATAACTCTTATAGCTTCAAACATAGCAAATTGCTCGGCTTTGCTTAATTGAGAAAATGAATTTCTCTGCTCATTTTTACAAATCAATATTATTGAAGAAAATGTAATTTGTTCAGGCCTCAATAAGGTATACCAATGTTCATTCTCACTGATTATTGAATCAGGGTATCCAAATTTTGATAAAGTTTTATCTAAAGTCATTTTTTATAAATTATTAAGTAAATTATTCACTGCTTCAATTTCCATTCTTTCACGTATTTCCTTTGTAAATGAAGCAATATGTGGAGTTAAGAACACATCTTCTCTTTCACAAAGAGGTCCATTATAGGGTTCCTTCTCGAAAACATCTAATGCAGCACCGGAAATAAGTTGTTTATCAAGTGCATTTATAAGCGCAGTTTCATCAATAATTTGCCCACGGGAAGTATTCACAATTATCGGGGATTTATTACATTTTTGAAAAAGATCTTTCCCAATCAGGTGATGCATTTCCGGAATATAACTAAGATGAAAACAAATAATATCAGATTGAATAAATATCTCTTCCAGAGATACCGTTTCTATGTTATGTGCATTTACAAAATCATCATCATATACAATATCATGTGCAAGAAAACTGCAATTAAATCCATTTAAAATATGTAAAGTTGATTTTCCTATACGACCTAATCCAACAATTCCAACAACCTTTCCAGATAACATTCTTCCGGGTACCTTTTTAAAAGTTCTATTTCTAACATTGGTCATATTTTTATCTAAATTTTTGTAAAGAGAAAGAATCATACTTACAGTTAATTCTGCAACTGATTCTGATAAATCTGTACGCGTTATTTCTACAGCTATTTCTTTATCGTTAGCATATTCTAGATCAACATTGTCTAGCCCTATGCCAATTCTACTAATTACCTTAAGAGCAGTTGCTTGAGATAATATATTTTTATCATATAGTTCGGTTCCTGCAATAACGCCTACACATGATGGCAAAATTTCGCTTAGTTCTTCATATGTAAATTTTCTTTTATTTGCAGTAATTAATTGATAACCGCTTTTTTTTAATATTTCCATCGGTTCGGGAGAAATTGATGAAAAAGAAGTTGTACCAATTAATATTGATTCACTTTTATCTAAATTATTAATTATGATTCTCCTTTAGTTTCAACATAAATCCTTGGTTTTTATATTTTCTATACTTTCTAAAATACAATTACCAGATGCCAAGCTTATGCCAATTCTGCTTATAAAATTCTCACTCATCGTTTATAATTTAAATTGTTGGAATAAACCTTTTGAAAGAAACTTTTTCTCAAGAGCATTATAGTCTTCATTAGGAATTGACCATATTTTTTTTAATTCAATATCCTTATTATTCCAATATTCAGATGTAGGAATATCTGAAATTTCTTCTTTTTCTATCCAAAATGACTTTTTATAATTCAATTATTTTTTTAACCTAATTATCTATGAAAAGTTTTAACTATTTAAAATATAAGAGATAATTTTGAAATTAATAAAAAAAGCAACTACAAAAAGGATTGAATCAGAATTTTTTACAGTATAATTCATATGCTCCATAATTTGCTTTTATCTTATGAACAGTATATTTTTTCGCTTTTAAAACTCTAATCAAATCTTCTGGTTTATCATTCGATGTTTCATGAACTTCCACAATTAAATATTTAATATTATAGATCTCCCTAGATGATTTAAAAATATCATATTCTGCTCCTTCACAATCTATTTTCAGTAGTTTAATTTGATTTAGTTTATTATTCAAAATATAATTGTCAAGTTTAACAGTTTTTACCTTTATTTTTTTACCAGATTGAAGTTCTTTATGTTTAAGATTTTTTATTGATCCAGCTGTTGATCTTACGCCTAAATCAAAGTCAACGTACTGATTTTCAGTATCACTAATGGCAGAATTATTTATTATTGGATCATTAACAAAGCTATTAACACTGATATTTTTTTTTATTATCTCTACACTCATCAGATTGGGCTCGAATGAGTGTACTTTAGCCCCCATATTTGCTATGTTGATAGTAAATATCCCATGGTGTGCACCTATATCCAAAACTATTTCTCCCTCATTTATAGAAAATTCAGGGAAAAAATTTTTCATGTAATTCATATAATTTATAAAGACCCTTGGGAGTTTGAAAAATTTCCTAAAAGAGAAAAATTTTATTTTTGAATTCAGATCATATAAATTGCTTAAATATTCATCTAATAAATCTGGATTTAATAAATATTCTTCATAATACAACTCCTGAAATACATTGCAATCTTCAATGTTTACGAGATTGCTAGATTGGACAGAAAATATTTTTTTAATTATTCTTTTAATTATTCTTTTAATTAACATAGTAGTGCAATATTTTCATAACTATCAACTATCAATAATTTAAACATATATTATAAATTGTATTAGAAACGGTTTCTTCCCTGCTTTTATTTAAATCTCCTAAACAAAAGCTTTCTGTAAAATTATTGACCTTTTCATTATATAGCTTTGTTCTAATATCTATAAAATCTATATCTGATTCAATAGGATTAGACTTAATATAAATGCATCTATCTTTTATATCATCTAATGCTTTTTCGCTTAGGTTTCTAAATCCAATATCAAAATAAATCACAGGTTTACTAGTAGCCAATGCTAAAGAAAAAGCAGAACCTGGAAAATCAAATATAAATAAATCACTTTTATCAATATTGTCAGAAAAATTCCCATTTTTAATTACTTCTAATTCAGGAATATCAAGATAAAAATTGAATCTATCTTTCGGATGGTATTTGAGGAAGATCTCCTTTGGTTGGAACTCACTTTTAATTGATTTAATTAATTCATATTGCCAAGAATAATAAGCTATATCATGTATATCTCTAAATGGCCCATACCTTGCGTTTCCATTAAAACTTGTTGGGACGTACATTATTCTTGCAGAATTAATATCTGATATTTTCTTGATTGTTTTATTTTTAAATAAACTAAAAACCTGATTACTATTTGATGGAATAATTTTCACATCATCGTTAAATAAACTTTTTGTGTATTTACCATTTGTTAATGAATCACAAGACTTTTCTCCATAACTTATATAATAATTACAATAGGTTAATTCTACTGGACCAAAAAGAGGTTCATCTATAATACTACTTTCACCATGAGCTAGACTCATTACAGGTATATTTTGCAATCTACATTGCATAGCTATCTTTCTAGAATCTAAATCACCTAAGCTATCTAAGGCGACAAAATCAAAGTTATACTTAGTAATTGATTCTGATGAAACATGTTCTCTGATTCTAGAATCAATAATATCAAATATTTTTTCCATAGGTATTTCATTTTTAGTACCTTTAACATTGATAATATTAAAAATCTGAAATATTTCATTTTTAAGAACAGATAACTGCTCATAAAATAATTTTATATTTATTTTTTTGTCAAAAACTTTAACATCATTAGAAACGGATATTTGTTTATCATCTAATATTTTAATTATTTGATCTAAATTGATTGAACAACCTGGATGTAAAAAAACTTTTGGATTTATTGTTTTATTTTCAGGTTTATCAAAAAAATTAATTAAGGCTTTAATTTTCTCTTTAAATCCTATTTTATTAATGGTGAGAAAATTATAATTATTTGATATTATTTGAGAATAGCTTATTGACCACTGCTTTTGTTCAGAGTCAAAGAGTCCTTTAAAGTTTTTATCTATAATCATCTCTAATTCTAATTTACTAAAAAAATATGAACATAAGATTGCATTGATATGATGATAGAATAAAGCGACAAGGTTATTAAACTTGTTTTGATTATTATTTATTAATAATTGATTAGCATTTTCAAATGCTAGATTTAAATGTTTATATATAACAAATGAAATATTATTATAAAAATCTATATTAAAAAATTCACTTGGGTAGTCCTTTCTTAAATTTTCGGAATTGACACCTTTTAAGTTTTTTAGATCCAATGGGATTTCTTTTTTCATCACCTCAATAAAATTAGACTTTTATATAAATTGATTATACTTTTAGTATCGCTATCGATTGAAATCCCACTTGAAACTAAATTATCTAAAAAAAATTTATCTTGAATAGTATCAACATCAAACTTATAAAGTGGATAATTTATTTTTTTTGGAGATTTAAGTGGCTTTATTTTGAACATAGTTTTATTATCCCATATATATTTTGTTACATGTTCACGATGACTTTTATTTAAGGTTTGGTCATTAATATAGTATAATAAATCTGATGTAAATATTTCTGCACCAAATCCGTCAGCATATCCACCATCTAATCTATTTTGATGGTTAAATGAATATTCACATTTGTTTGATTTGAAGAATTCAATCAACCGATCAATCTCAATTGGGTCTATAAAGGGATTGTCAGCACATATTCTAACAATTATGTCTGCATTTTCTTGTATTGAAATTTCTACAAACCTTGATAAAACATTATCTTCGCTACCTCTATAAGAATCAATGGAATATTTTTTTGCCCTTTCAATTAGATAATCATTTTCAGTTTTGGTAGAAGTAGCAAGAACATATTTTTGAAGCAATTTACTTTTTTTACTTCTTTGAATAACCCAATCAATTATTGGATAATTTCCAAGATAACATGCCATTTTATTTGGTAATCTTTTAGACCCCATGCGAGCTTGTATAATTCCAATAATTTTATATTTATTATCCTTTTTTTTCATTATTGAAATAAATTGTAGTGCATTTGAAAAAAAATTAAAATTGCTTAATTAACTTTGGTTGTCTGCATTTAAGACTGCCATTTATATAATAATCAACAATATTGTTATTATAAACATTATAAATCATTCTTAAATGTTCTGGTTTAAAATCATTTGTTAAAAAATTTTTCCCAGTTGCTTTTTGCTTATATTTAATGAGTGTTTTATTCTGATAGAATTTTTCTATTAGTTTAATTGCATCATTTGCTGCACTTATTATTGCTTTACATGAAACATCATGAATTCCATCACCAATTTCTAATTGTGGAGTTAATTGGTGAATTATATCACCAGCATCTGGCTCATCTGTAATATAATGAAAAGTTATACCAGCATAATTTGGTTCTAGAAAATAAAAGGGCCAGAAAAGAGTTGCTGAACCTCTATATCGTGGAGATAAACCAAGATGTAAATTAATAGTATTTTCTGGTAGAGAACTAATAATAGGCTCCCGAACCATCCCAGTACCAAATATCAAAGCAAGATCAGGCCTTATTTCATCAATAAAATTCTTTGTTTTTTCTGAGTTCAGTTCTGATTCATTTACTTCCAATAAATTGCACTTGGGATAATCTTGATCCCCAAAGTATTTTTTTTCACATCTTTTTCTTTCATCAAAGTGATTTATAAAATTATTCCTATCAAGATCTTGGATATTTTCTGGTGGGTCAGGTAAAGAGTTTTCACGTACTTCAATTATCCCTCCTGAAAATTTATATTTTTCTTGAATTGAATTTGCATAGTAAAGATGCCGACAATGATTTCCTCCTAACCAAAGAATTTTGAGTTTATCATTCATCTTTTATAAAAAGTACACCTTTTTTTCTTAATTTTTCTGCAATTTTACTTAGTTCAAAAATATTAAAACTTTGTTTATTTGAAATTTCCAGCAAATTTTGACTACCATCGCATAAAAAAAGCAACCACAAAATTTGTTCAAGTTCATTATGATTTTTATCTCCTAAAGCTTTTTGATTGATATGACCACTTGTTTTAGGATATAATCCGTGTTTACTTAAGTGCGCTTCTCCTTTATTAATAATATTTATATAAGTTTTATTTGATTCAAGGATTTCAAGGATCTTTTCATAAACTATAAATGATTTAAACAAATTATCAGCTTTTACAAATTGTAAATTATCTAATGATGTGTGATACTCATTATATTCATAATATTTATCTTTGTGGATAGATGGCATATTTAATCTAAATCCAATAGATGAATATTGTCTTTCATCACTTCCATGGATATCAAATGGATATACCTTAAAATCTATGTCTAACAACTTGAATGCTTGTTCAATAATATTGTTTAAGTAATAATTCTTATCAAAACTCTGCTTATAGCTAAATCCTCCAGGCCCACCTACATTAGAAAGAATAAATCCTCCCTCTAAATTCTTAAAGTTTTTCTCATTTTTAGAACAATAAGCAATTGCTCCTATTGTTTCTGGCACAAAAACAAATCTGTAGGAATAGTATGGTTTATTTTTTTTTAATTTTGAAGCCAATAATGTCTGGACAATCAATCCAGATAGATTATCGTTTGCCATTGAGGGGTGACAAAAATATGTTGAAAACATGTATTCTTTTTTACTTACGCCTTTTATAAAACATTCAGCATAAGTTAATGAACCGTCTTTAAGAGTTGAATCAATACAAACTTTATATTTTCCGTTTTTATCAAGGTTTTTATACTTTTCATATTCAAGGCAAAACCCCCAATTTTTATTATAATATGATGTTCTATATGGGATTGCTTTGGGTTGATTTTTTAATGTATGTAGATGCGGATCTAATTCTTGAAAAGTCAGCTCTTTATTTACAGGTGAACTATAATTAACTAAATGTAGATTATTTTTTGAATAATCTATAATCTTTTCACCTTTTTCATTTTTTATATACGCTTTATTCACACTCCATTCTTTAGGTATGGTCCAATCATAAATTTTCTCACCCGAAGGTATTTCATGAGTTTCCAATGGAACAATTTCATTCAATATTCTCAGAGTTTCGAGGTTTCCCTCTCCAGTAAGCGATCTATTTAATGGAAATAATTCTTTCAAAAGAAATTCCATTTTACTAGTTATTTTTTTTTTATTCGAAATATTTCCAATCTAGAATTGAATCTTTTTTTAAATCTTTTTTTACCTTTTTCCCAATTATTTCATCCCAATATAATGGGCTGATACCTGTACCTGGACGTTTATAAGTTAAATCTTTTTCTTCTATTTTCTGACCTGCAGAAAGATTATTTTTTAATACAATACTTCGTCTAGCATTTAATCGAGAAATTTGTTCGGTTTCTATTGGGATTTTATTTTCTTCTTGTCCTAAAGAAACATGAATCTTATCAATTAATTCGACAAATCGTTTCAAATCATTCTTATCCATTGCATGATAGTGATCATTGCCTTGCAATGATTTATCATGCGTAAAATGTTTTTCTATTACTACAGCTCCCAATAAATGAGCCGTCACAAGTGTGGTCATTGAGCTATCTGGCAAAGTATGATCTGAATAACCAATTAAATTATCAGGATAGGCGCCTATAAGTCCTTTAATCATTTGGAGATGAGCTTGTTCGAAAGGAGTTGGATAATTCAAAATGCAATGTAGCAGAACTATTTCTTTACATCCTGAATTATGAAGTGTATCCAGAGCGATATTAATTTCCTTAACGTTTGAAGCTCCAGTTGAAAGAACTACAGGTTTACCTTTACGCGCAACCTTTCTTAAAAATGGAATATTTGTAATATCTGCTGAAGCAATCTTGAAAAAAGGAACTAGAGGATTCAAGTATTCGATAGCATTATCATCAAAAGGTGTTGACAAAAAATCAATTTCATTTTGATTGCAATGCTCAGATAATGCTCTATAATCTTCGGGATCGAATTGATCATATTTTTGAAATAGTTCATGCTGACTTCTAGTTGGTTCTTTAATAATATCCCAATATGCTGGTGAGTGTTTAGAGGCAAGAGTGTCGGCTTTATAACTTTGAAATTTCGCTGCATCTGCGCCACCTTCTTTTGCATAATCAATAAGTTTTTTGGCTAAATCCAATGAACCTTCGTGGTTTACACCAATTTCTGCAATGATATAGGGTTTGGACCCAGAATTAATCACTCTGTCACCTAAGATTATTTCTATTTGATTATCATTCATTATATCCCATGCTTGGATTTTAATTTTTCGTTGAATTCCGCCATTCTCACGTGATTATTTGTAATATTGTTGTTATGACGGCGGTATCTGTAAAGCGGAAGCTCAACTCTATGAATTTTATATTTTTTTTCGAACCGGATTCTTAATTCTCTCTCTTCATGAAGCTGAAAATCTTCATCGTACAATCCAATTTCAATTAAATGGTTTGTTTTGAACATAATACCGCATCCAATATTATCATCCATACAATTATTTTTGGATATAACTTCTTCGTTGTTATCAATTAACAAATAGTCACAGGCAACAGCGTCCATATACTTATTTTGCTCTAAAAATTCATGGAGTATTAATAAAAAATTTTCATTAACATAGTCGTCACCGTCAACTCGTACAATATTATTTGCCTTGGATGCTTTAATTCCTTTATTCAGAGCAGATGGCAAGCCCAAATTATTTTCATTTTTTATTAATACAATTTCATCTTTAAATAAATCTAATGCAAAAGGCGTTCTATCTTCACTACCATCATCAATAACTATAATTTCATAATTTGATCTTGATAAGGTTTGATTCATTAAGGACCGCAAGCACCTTCCTATCCATTGCTCTTGGTTATAAACGGGTACAATAACTGATACTAATGGAGTTCTCATTATTGAAATACCATTTTTAAGGCATCATTTAATTTATTTTGAAATTTATCCGGCATATTTATTGAAATAGGAAGAGATACTGAACGGTTTAATAATTCCAAAGATTTAGGAAATGCTTTTTGCAAATCACCTCCATTTCTTATAACGAGTTCCGGCATATGATCCCAAGTACCGGCAAAATGCCAGGTGATTGCTTCAGGCAAAATTTTAGTACCCAGCCCGGCTTTTAATAGGGCATTCCTGCAATCAATTGCAGTTTTATTTGAATCAACAAAAAAGACCAAAGCATCTGAGGTTTCATACGAGCCTGACATTACTGTACGCAACTCAACCGGATATTCTTTAAGGACCTCTTGCATTAACTTTGCATTTTCTCTTTGCTTAGTCACTACATAATCCAGTTTTCTTAGTTGCGCTAACCCTACAGCGCCCTGCATTTCATTCATTCTATAGTTAAAACCGCTTCCTGCCCGACTGTCTTCCCAACGAGGAAGTTCTGGGTTGTTTTCATGACCATGATCATGCCAGGCGACTGCTTTTTCATAATGTTTCTTTTCTTTAAATACAATCATTCCGCCTTCACCAGTAGTCATCGTTTTTGCAAAGTCAAAACTATAGGTTCCTATTTCACCATAAGTACCTAGAGGAATATCATTATAGTATCCACCGCAACCCCATGCAGTATCTTCAATTAAATAGATGCCATATTTATCAGCAATTTCTTTGATTTCTTTTAATCTTGCAGGCACACCAAGCATGTGAACCGCAATGATTGCTTTTGTATTTTTATTTATCTTTTTTTCAAGGTCATTCGGATCCATATTAAGGGTGGAATCAATTTCTGCAATAATAGGAACAGCTCTTGATTCGATAATTGCTTCTACAGTTGCAACAAATGTAAATGATTGAGTTATAACTTCATCCCCTTCTTTTATACCCAATGAGGCAAGCGCAACTCGCAATGCTGATGTACCAGAAGTAACACCAAGGGCATTTGGAATATTCATTCTGTCAGCAAACGCTTTCTCAAATTCCTTTACTTTGTAAATGTTATTTCTTAAATGATCAAAGCTATGACGAAATAAAATCTTACTTTCATCAAAAAGGTGCTTGATTTCTGCAAATTCTTCTTTCCCAATTAATTCAAATCCAGGCACAATAATTAATTTATGTTTAATTTTTTCAATGTTGATTTTATTTCATTTTCATAAAATGGGACCGGGTTTTGATCCAAGGCTAATTTTAAATCCATTGTATCTGAAATAAACCTATCAGTATCTTTATCTATCATCCCAAAATCTTTTAAATCTTGTGGTACAGTCAACTCCTCCCAAACTTGCCATACTTTATCAATAAATTTGATCGATGCTTTTCGTTCTGATTTTTTCTCATTTTTATCCATTAATTCTATATAATCAATATAGCCAGCATTAATATTGTGCTGTATAACATGAGGAAGAAATACACCACCACCAATACCATGAGGAACTCCATAATGCACACCCAGAGGATAAGACATGGCTGCTGCTGGCCCAGTACCAGAATTCATCAATGCAATTGCAGAAAGAAATGCACCATACATCACTTTTTCGCGTAACTCAATATCATCAAGATTTTGAGCAAGCTTAGGCAAATTATTAAAGACCAGCTTAAACCCATTCTTAGCAAACATTTTTGCCATAACATTAGATTTTTTTGCAGCAAAAGCTTCAGTAGCGTGAACTAAACTATCAACACCAGCAGAAACAGTCGGTGCCTTCGGGCAAGAAAGTGTCAGCTCAGGATCTAATATTGCATACTTAGGCCTAATTGCTTCACCATTGATCCCCAATTTCTTTTTTTCTGCGGTATCAATAAAAGAAGCATTTGGTGTTATTTCACTACCCGTGCCAGCTGTGGTAGGAATTGCGATAATTGGCAATATTGGTTTCTGGAATTGATCGAATCCTCTATATGAAATTGCTGACCCTTTATTTGAATATAATACTGAAAGTCCTTTTGCCATATCCAACGCACTTCCTCCGCCAATCCCAATAAAAGCATCTATGCTTTTATCATAAAGAATCTCTCTTTTTTCTTCAAGTCTATCGTATGTTGGCTCTTTTATATCGCAATAAACAAGGGTTTTATCACATCCAATTGTATTTATTAAATTTTCAAATATTGATATTGACTTCAAAGCATGATCTAATATTATACAAACTGAATCAAAATTATTTTTTTTAATTATATTACTTAATTCATGTCTTGAACCAATACCAAATTTTATATCTCCATAAAAAATATAATTGAAATAATTTTCCATTAATTATTTCTTTTTTAAATTATAAATAAATAGGCCTATAGAAAAAATAAGAGTTATTACATAGAATATATTAACGAGCAGCAATCTCTCAGAATACATACCAAAATAAACGGGGTTTTTGGACTGATGGCCTAAGTAAAATGGCAGACCCAAAATTAGCAATGTTGACGCAATACCAGCAACGCGAGGATCAAATAAAATCTCTTTACTTTTTTTCTTAAAAAAATTTCGAACTCGTCGGAACTTGCGCCTTTCATCAATATCTCCTTGATTGAGATAAGATCGGAAAAACCCAAGCATAAGACCTAAAGCGACTCCAAACACTCCAGCTAAGAAAACTCCAAAAAGTATGTTACTTCCAGTAGCAGCCAAAGGTACTTGAGGCTTATCTAACACCTGAACGACTGTTTCGTTTTGGATTTTTTCAATTTTTGCAAGTTCCTGCTCTTGCTTAAGAGTGAGAAATATTCCTTTTTGAATATCCACATCACGTGTTAATCGCTCCTGCTCCATCTGTAAAGCGGGAGAAGAAACTTGACGATTTTGCTCTCTGAAGTTTTTTAGAAGTTTCTCTGATCTCTCTAGATCTTTCCCAACCGCTTCAATACGATTTTGAATGAACTGAATTCTTTCACTTACATTTTGACTTTTAAAATATCGGTTTAAACTCTCAAGCTTCTCGAGTACTTTGATATTAATATTCCTGGCAAGTTCTGGCTCAGAAGATTTTACTGTCAGGAGACTGAATGAACCTTCATTTTCAAAGCTAATCATTTCATGAAATGCACTTATAGCCGACCTTACAAGAGTGTCGCGGCCTACGTTGGGCTTTTCTACGCCATGAGTAAGGATAGCTAAAAGCGTAAGTTCTTTTTGAAATTCTTTAACATAAAAGGGCTCTTCTAATATTGTTTCAGCAAAAGTATAGCTTTTAACAAGCTCAGGAAACAATGAAGGGCTAGAAAGATCAGCTGTTCTACCTTGCGGTAAATTTACACCGAACTGGGAAGCTATGCCCACTAACCCCCCGGAAATAGTCTGATTTTCGGGTAATAGAATTTTCGATGTAGATTCGTAAAGAGACTGGTTAAAAGTCCACAAATACGTAAAGGCTACAAATATAGTAATAAGTGGCATTATCACAATAACTTTCAGCTGTTCGGCCAAAGTAACAAATACATCAGTTAAAGAAATTGTATCCTCATCCATATTGAATTGTGAAATCTGTGATCGAACCTGAGTGCTTTCATCAGCTATCTTCGATTGATTGATTTTGATTACAACGTGATGAGGAACCTGATCGCGGGCCTTCCAATTGGAGACAGCCTGAGGAGTGGTGTTTAGGGTACGGGCAATGTCGGCGAGGGAATTGACACCGCGGGAGGACATGAGGGATTCTAATTCGGAAAAATTCATTAGATAGTGAGTAGTGAGTAGTGAGTAGTGAGTAGAAGGGGATGGGTCATTGTTTCAAGCTTTTTATTAATCCAAATATCATTTTCTTAATTTCGTCAATTTTAACAATTATACTGGGATTGCTTATAAACCCCAATCGCTTGGAGATTTCCACTTGTGTTTTTAATTCAGAAAGAGAGCCCGACGAAATATAAAG
>Ga0209665_1001221_pt1 | contig 15463 bp, 16 predicted proteins | sample SaaInlV_200m_DNA_2_FD_184675 | JGI IMG/M metagenome (GOLD analysis project Ga0209665, IMG submission 184675) | Marine microbial communities from expanding oxygen minimum zones in the Saanich Inlet - Saanich Inlet SI074_LV_135m_DNA (SPAdes) (version 2) | ecosystem: Environmental > Aquatic >... | reverse complement strand
CATGGCCAATATGTAAATAGCCATTCGGCTCAGGCGGAAAACGCGTTTGAATAGATGAATGTAGGCCAGAGTCCAAATCATCATTAATTTGATGACGAATAAAGTTAATGGGTTTATCAATTGGCGTGTTGTCGCTCATAGCTTAGGCTGAATAAATAATGCGCAAATTATATCATTAAACGTTCATACTAATACATTGCGCAACACGTAGTAAAATCGTTAAATATGAAAATTGCAATTGTAAAACTCTCAGCACTCGGTGACATTATTCACGCCATGGTTGCGTTGCAGTTTATTAAACGAAAATATCCTGATTGCCAGATCGATTGGATTGTAGAAGAAGGTTTTAAGGGTATCTTGGAAAACAATCCTGATATTGATAAAATTCACACAGTTAACCTTAAAAAAGCCAAGCAACAAAAATCATTAAAGTTACTTTTTAAAGAGTTTAAAAAGATACGTCAATTTGGCAAGTATGATTTAGTTATTGATGCTCAAGGATTGATCAAATCGGCGATTGTTGCTAAGTTTATCCAATCTAAAAAAATTAGTGGCTTTGATAAAAATTCTATACGCGAGCCTTTGGCATCAGCGCTGTATCAGTATAAAACATCTATTGCTTATGATGCAAATACGATTGACCGGAATGTTAAGGTTATTTGCAATCCTTTAGGTATTGAAATATCTAGCGATTCTATTATTAACAAGCAGCCTTTCTTATTTTCGCAAAGCAAAACACTGTTACCAAGTAAACCTTATGCTTTATTTGTGATTGGCTCAACTTGGGAGAGCCGCAACTATTCTAAAGAAAAATTTGTACAAATTGCTCAAGAGTTAAAAATGAATTGTTTGGTAGTTTGGGGTAGTACTTCAGAAAAAATAAAATCAGATTGGATGGCTGAACGATCAGAATTTATTAATGTTTTGCCTAGGCTTAATTTAGATGCTCTAAAGCATATAATCCAGCATTCAAATTTATTGATTGGTAATGACACGGGTCCTACCCATATGGCTTGGGGTCTAAATGTGCCATCTATTACTTTATTTGGTCCAACACCAATTAATAGAGTTTATCAAACTCCTATTAATAGGGTGTTAAAATCAAATTCTAAAGTGGATCATTTTCATCTAGATAAAAGTGATTATTCAATTAAGGAGATAGCAGTGAGTGATATTGTAAAAATTTCGAAAGAATTGTTAAAGGATAAAACATGAAAATAGCAATAGCCGGCACCGGTTACGTCGGCCTTTCTAATGCCATGCTTCTGTCTCAAAATCATGAAGTAGTTGCCCTTGATATCATCCCTGAGAAGATTGAACAACTCAACAACAAAATCTCACCCATTGTAGATACTGAGATTGAAGATTTCCTAGCTAACAAAGATCTTAACTTTACTGCTACTCTTGATAAAGAGCTGGCTTATAAAAATGCAGATTTTGTCATCATTGCCACACCTACTGATTACGATACTGCTAACAACTACTTTAATACCGCATCTGTTGAGGCGGTCATTCAAGATGTCATTAATATTAATCCAAATGCCGTAATGGTAATTAAGTCAACCGTACCGGTTGGCTATACACAAAGCATTAAGAGTAAGTTTAATATTGATAACATCCTCTTCTCACCAGAGTTCTTGCGAGAAGGTCTAGCACTTCATGACAACCTATACCCATCACGTATTATTGTTGGTGAGATATCAGACCGAGCAACTAAGTTTGCAGACCTTCTGCAAGAAGGCGCTATAAAAGAAGATATCGATGTCTTATTTACCCATTCTACTGAAGCAGAAGCGGTTAAGCTTTTTAGCAATACTTATCTTGCCATGAGGGTCTCATATTTTAATGAGCTTGACTCTTACGCCGAAGCTCACAGTTTAGATGCTAAGCAAATTATTGAAGGCGTAGGTCTTGATCCAAGAATTGGATCGCATTACAACAATCCATCATTTGGCTATGGCGGCTATTGTTTACCAAAAGACACTAAACAGCTTAAAGCCAATTATGCAGATGTACCTAATGCTTTAATCAGTGCTATTGTAGATGCCAACACCACTAGAAAAGATTTTATCGCTGATCAAATCATTAAAAAACTATCAGCTGTTAATAGCCAGCCGTCAACAGGTACTGTTGGCATTCATAGGCTTATCATGAAGTCAGGCTCTGATAACTTTAGAGCTTCATCCATTCAAGGTATTATGAAGCGCATTAAAGCCAAAGGCATTGAAGTAGTAATATATGAGCCAGTGCTCGCAGAGCAAGGTGAGAATAAGTTCTTCCACTCAAAAGTGATTGACAACTTAGATGACTTTAAACAAATTAGCAATATCATTGTGGCCAATAGAATGGTAGATGAGCTTAATGATGTTAAAGACAAGGTCTATACGAGAGACTTATTTAACTCTGATTAGCTAGATAAACATTCTATTAAGTATAAAAAACAATAAGCAACAAGCATTAAACAGTAAGACAAACAATTAAAAACAAGAATAATTATATGAAAGTATTAGTAACAGGTTCAGCAGGCTTTATCGGTTCAGCACTCTCCATTAGACTATTGGATAGAGGAGATGAAGTTGTAGGTATTGATAATCATAATGACTATTATGATCCTGCTTTAAAAGAAGCACGTCTTGCAAGACACGCTGACCATCCAAACTACACACACATTAGAATGAATCTTGAAGATCGTGAAGCGATGGCTAAGCTGTTTAAAGATCAACAATTTGACGCGGTAGTTAATCTAGCAGCACAAGCAGGTGTTAGATATTCTATTGAGAATCCACTTGCTTACATTGATACCAACCTAGTGGGCTTTGCTCACATACTTGAAGGTTGCAGGCATAACAAGGTGGGACACCTTGTGTATGCCTCATCAAGCTCTACTTATGGTCTTAACACCAAGCAACCATTCTCTACCCATGACGCAGTTAACCATCCAGTAAGTCTGTACGCAGCCACTAAGAAAGCTAACGAGCTAATGGCGCATACTTATTCTCATCTTTATGATCTACCTACTACAGGCCTAAGATTCTTTACTGTGTACGGTCCATACGACAGACCAGACATGGCACTACAAAAGTTCACTAGAGCTATTATGAATGATGAGCCTATTACAGTGTTTAACTACGGTAAACACCGTAGAGACTTTACCTACATTGATGATATTGTAGAAGGCATTATTAGAATACTAGACAGACCTGCAACACCTAACCCAGATTGGAATAGTAACAATCCAGATCCTGCCACCTCTAGTGCCCCGTATAGGGTTTATAACATTGGTAACAACAATCCAGTAGAACTTATGGATTACATTGAAGCACTGGAAACTTCGTTAGGCAAGAAGGCAGAAAAAGAATTGCTACCTCTGCAACCTGGTGATGTGCCTGATACTTATGCAGATGTAGATGATCTAGTGGAGCAGTTTGGCTACAAGCCGAGCATGAGTGTAAAGCAGGGTGTGGAAAATTTTGCGGTTTGGTATAAGCAGTATAATAATTTTTAATTTTTAATTACTTCAGCTGCCTGTTGAATCGAACCAAGAATAAATTTGGCTTTTGAATTTTTTTCATCAATTTTATGGCCACTTTTTACTAAGATAGTGTTGTGAATGCCTGCTGCATTGGCGGCCGTAATATCAGCCTCTTTGTCGCCAATCATCCAAGATTTTTTCATATCTATATTGTATTTATCACTGGCCTGATTAAACATACCAGATTTGGGCTTTCTACAATCGCAGTTTGCTTCTGGAGCATGTGGACAAAAGAAAACATCCAAAATATTAACCCCCTGTTTTTTGAATTGCCCCAACATCCAGCTGTTGACAACATGAAAAGCATCTTCATCATAATATCCACGACCAATACCTGACTGATTAGTGACAATAATGAGCTGATAGCCAAGCGCTTGAAAGTGTAAGCAGGCGTCAAACACACCATTAATAAATTCAAAGTCTTGTATCTTGTGTAGATATCCAACTTCCTTATTAATCACTCCGTCTCGATCAAGAAAAATTGTTTTAATAGCCATAATAAAGAATACGTATAATCGGTTTAAATTGTTATGTTTTATTTTAAATGCACAATCAACTCTCTGTCGTCATAATTAGTAAAAATGAAGAAAAATTTATAGCAGATGCTGTGAAATCAGCATTATTTGCTGATGAAGTGTTGGTTTTAGACAGTGGATCAATAGATGGTACTTGTACAGTTGCTCAGCAGTTCGGTGCTAAAGTATTGCACCAAGATTGGCTTGGCTTCGGCGCTCAAAAAAATAAAGCAGTAGAGTTGGCAAAGAATGACTGGGTATTTGTCCTAGATTCTGATGAAAGGATCACCCTTGAGCTACAATCAGAAATCTTGAGTACTCTTAAAAATCCTACGACAGATGGCTACCATGTAGCGAGACTGAACAAATTCTTTGGTAAAAATATTTGGCACTGTGGCCTTTATCCAGATTATAGCATCCGCCTTTTTAATAGACAAAAAGGTAAGTTTAACGACGTTACAGTACATGAAAGTGTACAAATACAAGGTAATACAAACAAGTTAAAAAATCACATGATTCATTTAGCGTTTGATACGGTAGAGGAGTTTTCTAATAAGCAAAAAAAGTACGCTGCACTCAGTCAAAAGAAGAAAAATTTAATCAAAGCATATATCTCACCAATCTGGACTTTTTTAAAAATTTATATAATTAGATTAGGCTTTGTTGAAGGTTGGCGCGGGTTTATTATTGCCAAAGTATATGCGAAGTATACTTTTTGGAAATATAGAAAATGAAAATATTGATACTTAAGTTTAAAACTATTGGTGATGTTTTATTAATAACACCTTTGATCAGTAATTTGAAACAATACTATCAAAACTCTGCAATAGATGTAGCTATAAATTACGGAACTGAACAAATGTTAACCGGAAATTTAAATGTTAATCAATTGATAATTTACAATAGAGAGGAGATTAAGAATAAGCCAATTGCTAGTAAAATTTACAATGAGTATTTATTTTTACAAAAAATTCGTGTAAATAAATATGATATGGTTATTGATTTAGATCAGGGTGACAGGGGTGCGTTGATATCAAAATATAGCAGGGCAAATATTAAAATAGGCAGTATAGGAGTTAAAAGCAAGCTGGTAAAAAATACTTATACACATTTTCTCCCTGAAAAAGGTGTAAGGCATATTGTTGAAACTAATTTAGATCCGCTAAGAGTGTTAAATATTCCCATTAAAAGTAAAAAAGTTGAAATATTTTGGGATAAAGAAGATGTTGGTAAATTAAATCGTATTTTTTTTATAACTGAAAAATTTATTCATATACATCCATTTTCAAAAGTAAAAAATAAAGAGCTGGATGTTTTAGTCTTATCAAAAATTATTGATTTTTGTGAAAATACTTTAAAGGTCAAGGTTGTTATTACAGCAGCGCCTATTAAAAGAGAATTAGAACAGGTGAAAAAAATTTCTCTCTCCTGTGACTCAAATCCAATCAATCTTGGTGGTAAACTCACCCTCAAACAAATAGCTATTCTTAATAAAAAATCCAAGCTGTTTATTGGTGTAGATACAGCTATTATGCATATAAGTGCAGCAAATAGCACCCCTGTTTTGGCGTTTTTTGGCCCAACATCTCCAGATATTTGGGGTCCATGGGATAATGATGTGGGGCACGCTGATTTTCATAGAAATGGCGGCATACAAATTGATCGAAAACATAGGGTTTTTTCAGATAGAAGAGATTGTCTCCCTTGTAATAATCGTGGCTGTAATAACACGAATATTAGTGACTGCCTTATGTTTTTGGATATAAATGTAATTAAAAAAAACATTCAGGAAATGTTAAATGAATAAAAAAATAAAAGTGTTGCACACCGAATGGTCAGACGGTTGGGGTGGGCAAGAAATTCGAATTATCAATGAGATGATCGCCCTGCGTGAACAAGGTATTGAAGTATTTCTTGCGTGTACTAATCATGCACAAATCAAACAAAAGGCATTAGATAATGGTATTAAAGTTTTCCTTTTGCCTTTTAGAGGAAATGCTGATTTTAAAACTTTGTTCAGCATTAAAAAAATAATCCAAGAAAATCAAATTGATATTGTTAATACTCATAGCGGTAAGGACACCTGGGTAGGTGGCTTAGCTGCTAAATTAGCGGGCGTTAAATTTATTAGAACTCGCCATTTATCGAACCCAATCAAACCATCAAGATCGAATTTTATTAATGAACTTGCAGATTATATTTTTACCACTGGTGAAGGTGTCAGATTAGATATGATTAATAATAATCGCATCAAGCCTGAAAAAATCCAATCCATTCCAACGGGTATCGATGCTGATATCTATGACCAAGATAATTTTGATCGAAAAGCTTGCCGTGATTTATTCCAGTTTCAAGATGATCAAATTGTTATTGGTATTATTGCAGTATTGCGTCAATTTAAAAGACATGATCGCTTTCTAAACATGGTGCGCAATTTGATTGATAACAATACAGAAAAAAACATTCACTTTGTGATGGCTGGCGGCGGCCCTCAACAAGAAAATTTAGCTAGTATGATTAATGATCTTGAATTGCAAGATAATGTTTCAATGCTTGGCCATGTTTCAAATGTGCCAGAATTATTACAAGCTTTAGATATATTTGTATTAACATCAGACAGTGGTGAAGGTGTGCCGCAATCAGTTATGCAGGCGCTATTAATGAAAACAGCAGTGGTTTCTACTGATGCAGGCAGTACTAAGGATCTTTATAATGAAAACAGCTTTATTTTGATTGATAAAGATTCGCAAGACGAGCTTAATGAGGCTTGCAACAAACTAGTTAACAGCCGAGATTTGCGTAATCAATATGCCAATAATTCAAGAAACTATGTATTGGATAATTTTTCCAAAGTTAGAATGACTGAAAAAATTATGAAAGTGTATTCGATCCTAGTTAATTAATGAAATTTTCTGATTCAATATTTCGCTCTATTTTGGAATTAAGAGCAAAAAATCATGTGCAGTTGGTTAACGGCATTCAAGCCTCTAGTGATACTGTATTAATTATTGCCACACTGTTCTTAGGGGATCTATTTATGCTTGCTCCGTTTATTGCAAGTTTGAGAAAAAGCAACCCTAAAGTTAAAATAATATTAGTATGTCGTAATGAGCTTAAAGAGATGGCATCTATCTTAGAAGTTGAGCATGTTATCCCTTCTCTTAAGCCGACACGAGCTTCTATTAAAAAAATTAACACACTAAGTGGCAACAATATTGATACTGCTTACTGTGTATTTTCAGGAAGATGGTTGCCGGCAATGATAGATATACCTGTAAGAAGGGTGGTTAGCTTTCCGGAGCCAGCTAATAGGTGGAATCATCTAATTACTCAAACGGTTGATTTTCCTGTAGTAGCTATGCCGGCAATTAAAATCCCTTTATTGATGCTAGATAAAGAGTGCATAAATGAAGATTTAGTGGCATTCGATAAGTGGAGTCCCGTTGGAGAGACGGCGATTATTCATGTTGGTGCTAGATCTGAAGCGCGGAGAATGCCGATAGACTTGGTAGCGTATATTGTTAATATACTGGATAGATTTGGCGTGAATATTGTTATTAGTGCGGGGCCAGATGAATTCAATAACTATAAGAATCTTATAAGCTTGATCCCAATAAACACTTTTAATAGAATTATATTTGAACTTGGCTCAAAGTCATTGTATGAGCTAGTCCCAACAATAATTTCTGCAAATATTGTTGTTGGTATTGATACGGGGGTTTTGCATTTGTCAAAAGCGTTGGGAGTGCCTACATTGGTTTTAATGGGGCAGAGTCAAATAGAATTGTTTGGAGGCGATAATCACTATTCACGATCCATTCATTTAGGAGTTGGTAATTTGACATGTCGTGATAAGAAAACTTTTCAAGGATTGAGTCAAAATTGGATTAATCGATGTGATAGGAGTAATTGCCCTATAGAGGGTGTGCCGTGTCTTGGTAATATGAGTCGAAATTTAATAGACAGTAGTATTCATGAGTTGTTAAAGTTGTCATTAAATATAGCACCATCTTGATTAATAAATAAACCTTTGTTGGTTTTGTATATGGCCTGATTTGCAATAGATTCTGGTTTAATAACACTGACTTTACCTGTTCTTTCAAAAAGCACAACCTCATCAGACCAAGGAATCCAGCTTTTTGAAATATTTACACCTGATATTACAATTGTTGCACAACTAAGTGCTGGCGCAATATGTGATGTGCCACCTTCTATACAAATAACTAAGAAATATTTGGATAGGTGTTGAATAAAATCTATAGTGCTACTTGGTGTAATAATTTGCCCATTTACACCTTCTGGTTTGTATCCAATCCAGTTATATTGAAGTTGATTTCTTTCGAGTATGTTGGCGAGTTTAACCCAGTTTTCATCACCCCAATCGCTTTGTTTTCTGATGGTTAATGGGCATAATGCAATGATCTTCTCTTTATTAGGTGAAAGCTTACTTTTTAAATTTAGTTCGGGTTTTGGCAACTTTTCATCCTGATTAATAATATTTGCATATTTTGCCAGTAAAGCAATTTTTTTGACTTGGTGAATGCTGGGTATAATTTTTTTCTGCGGTATTTGTATATTATAAATTAGATCCATAATTGAACCTTTTTCACTAATAACACCAACTCGTTGTGTTGCAGGAGCGCAAAATGCTAACCATGCTGTTGCTGAAGAATACGATCCAGTAGCACCAATAGCTAAACAATAATTTTTCTCGTGTTTTAGTTTACGCATTTGCGGGTGGAAACAAACTAAGTACCGATTATTTAAATATCTATCAGGAATAGTATAGATATTATTTACCGATTTTGATAATTCGAAAATCACTTCATTGTAAGGCGTTGCAATTACATCTATAGTAACGTTTGGATATTTTTCTTTTAGCGCCTGTATTAAAGGTAGAACACTGATAGCGTCACCCAATTTATTTCTTCGAATAATTAAAAGTCTGTTAATATTTTCAATGCCAGCATGATTTTTATGAAATATTAGCCTTATGAATAGGTAAGAGATCTTGCTAACAAGTCTTAAAACATCTTCAAAAGGTTGTTTTATCCAATCAACTGGTCTAATAATTCTTTTCTTATAATCAAATATAGGCATTAATAGGGATATAAAATATCGTATAGTTGTTGGTTAGTTTTTAAGTAGTCAATTTTATATAAGGAATGGCGATATTTTGTGGAAATTTTAATTATTAAATTTAGAAACATTGGAGATGTATTGTTATCAACGCCATTAATATCAAACCTTAAAAATATTTATCCGGGTTCTGTCATAGACTTTGCGCTTAATAAAGGCTGTGAAGATATGGTTTCTGATAATCCAAATATTAATAATATTATTATTTATGATAGACCAAGGATTAAGAAATTATCATTACTCTCACAACTCAAGGAGGAGATTAGATTTACACGTAATATTAGAAATAATCATTATGATATGGTCATTAATCTTACAGAGGGAGATAGGGGGGCGCAACTTGCATTTCTTAGTGGAGCTAGTAAGAAATTAGGATTTCCAGTTAGAAAAGGGCTGCTCTCTAAAATTAAAATTTTTGATCAATTGGGTGATGATAAAAAATGGCAACATACAGTTGAAAAAGACCTTCAGTTTATTAATCTTCTCGGTAAAGAGGTTGACAATAAAGAAGTAAAAATTTATTGGCCGAATAAGGTGGAGCAAGAAATAGATAAAATTCTTGCAGATAATAATATTGATCAGTTTGTGCATATTCATCCTGTATCTAGATGGATGTTTAAATGTTGGGAAGATGATCGCATGGCAAGTATCATTGATTATCTGCAACAAGACAAAGGATTAAAGGTAATTATTACAGGTGCACCAGTAAAAAAAGAATTAGATAGAATTGATAAAATATTAGAGCTTTGTAAAACTAACCCTATTAATTTATCAGGTGCATTAACATTAAAACACTTAGCCTGTTTATCTTCAAAAGCAAAGCTATTTTTTGGCGTGGACACTGCTCCGATGCACATGGCTGCTGCTACCAATACACCAGTTATTGCTTTATTTGGCGCGAGCTTTCCAGTTATTTGGGGCCCTTGGAATAATGACAGTGACAAGCAATTATTTCAAGACAAAGATGGCTTGCAAACTAATGGTTTGCATTATATGATTTCTAACATGGATCATAAAGTTTTTTATAAAAATGAAGTTAAAAAATCAAAGGGTATGACACTGATCGATATTGACGATGTGTTAAATACTATACAGGGAGCATTATGAAGTTAAATATTGGTTGTGGAAATAAAGCGATTGATGGGTATGTTGGTGTTGACAAATTTCAATGTGATGCTGCTGATTATATCTGCGATATTGAAAATGAGAAGCTACCTTTTGATGATGGTAGTGTTGGTGCTATTATGCTGGATAATGTTATTGAGCATTTTGGAGATATACCCAAAGTTATTAATGAGCTTATTCGTGTATCAAAAAAAGGAGGGGTGATTAAGATAATAACGCCACATTTTAGCGCGTTGTCTTCGTGGATTGATCCGACACATATACATCATTTGTCATATTTTTCATTTGATCATTTTGAAAAAGATAGTGTATCCCATTATGTGGGAAAGGGAGTTAGTATCCAAAAAAAGAAATTATCATTTGGTGGTGGTATTTTTGGATTATTGGCTAGATTATTGTTCAGGATAAGCCCTAAAAAATATGAGCAAAAATATTGCTTTATATTTAGAGCTAGCACATTAACTTTTTGGCTGGAAGTTCGTGAATAAAATTTGTCTAATTAGAGAAAAAACATCCAAATTTGGTGGTGCAGAGGTTTACCTATCTAGGCTTGCCAAAGTATTGAATGATAATGGCATTAAGCATCAAGTTGTTAATTCAATCTTTCCGAAATTTCTCCCATCTTGGTTGCGTATTATTTTGTTTAATTTACAAGTTTGCTTAACCAAAAAAGATAGGTTTTATTTTTCCCTAGAGCGAATTATTTGCCCCGATGTGTATCGTGCTGGTGACGGCGTTCATAAAGTATTTTTAAGAATTGAAAAAAAATCAAAGCTTAATCCGTTGCACCCTATTTATTTGTTTTTAGAAAAGCGTTGTTTTAATAATGCAAAACTCATTATCGCCAACTCTAATATGATTAAAGATGAAATTATTAGTACTTATGGCATTAATTCAAATAAGATTGATGTGGTTTACAATGGTGTTGAATCTAAAATTATCAATCATAAAAATTCATTTAGAAAACTTTCAGAAGAATTTGATTTAGATAAAAATAGCCCTATTTTGCTTTATGTGGGCAGTGGATTTAAAAGAAAGGGCGTTGAAGAGTTTTTGATGATTATTTCTAAGCTTAAAAATAAAAATATTAAGGCGTTTGTGATTGGCAAAGAAAAAAATATTAAATATTATCAGCAATTATCCAAGGATTTAGGAGTAGATAAAAAAGTGATATTTACTGGACCTAGAGATGATGTTGATGATTTCTACACAATCAGTGATGTTTTTTTGTTTCCGACTCGTTACGAGCCGTTTTCCAATGTAGTGTTAGAGGCTATGAGCTTTGAAAATGCAGTATTTACCACTCAACAAAATGGTGCACATGAAATTTTGGATAAAGAGTATATAATGGCCCATTCTGAAGACTTTTCAGTGGCAAGTAAGATTGATCATCTGCTTGAAAACATTCACGAGCTTGACAAGATTAAAAAAAATAATTACTCAAAAGCGAGCGAGTTATCCATCGAACTAAACATGCAAAAAACAATTGAAATTATTAATAAGGCTTAATGTAGTGATTCAACAATTTATAAGTTATATTAAAGGGCAGGATGCGAGGTTCATATTTTTGGCATTAATGCTTATTGTATTGCCAAGCTTTGAAGTTCCTAAAAATTTATTTGCAGTATTATTTGCCACATCTTGGGTATTTATATCTTATAGAAGTAAAAATTGGGGCGGTAAGTGGAGAGTAATAGATACAATATTCTTACTTTGGATATTAGCCGATATTATTGTTGGTATTAATGCGGTAGTTGTTCATGGTCAGCCCGCTAGTGGTTCAAAAGACATTATCAAGTTTGTCTTAGTTGGTTGGGCAATTTCTCGTTCTGGTTTTGGTGTCAGTCAAATTGTTAATTTATCTGTAATAGCTATTATATTTGCAACAATTCCACTGGCTTATTCCTATTTAAATTGTAATGGCGGCACGTGCGTTGAGCTTAACTCAGTTGGACATGTAAATCATACAGCAATATATCTGTTGATCATTTACACAATATCTTTATCCTTGCTTGTTTTTAATTTTAAAAATATTGGAAATTTTCTACGAACCATATTAATTTTGACATCAGTAGTACTTTTCTATGTGGTCATTGATACTCATAGTAGGGCGGCATCTGGGCTTATTGCCATCATTACGTTTATGGCGCTGCTGTATTCGATTTATCACTACCGTAATTGGTGTTCATTGATTATTTCAATTCTCTTAATATCTTTGGCCTCTATTATTTTAGTTTACGATCCTCCCGCAGTTATTAATAAGTTTATCAATGGCTCTAATTTGACGGGGGATTCACCACGTCAAAAAATAAGAAATTTTGCTTATTACGTTTTTAAAATTGACCCAATTTTGGGTACAGGAATTGGTAATTTCCCTAATTTTGGACATGATGACATTAAAGATAGCGTCATTAAAGAAGAAGGTGTGTATGACAAAAATAAATTTATGCCATTTGCACATCCTCACAATACTTACTTTGTTTATCTAACTGGTGGCGGTGTATTGTTATTCTCCATTTTTTCTTGGTTTTGGCTGCATATAGTGCAAGTTATTTATCGAGTTAATAAATCGTCAAATGAAAAGTGGCTGGTATTTAGTGGTAGTAGTGTCGTTATGATTGTATTGGGTATTGGCTGGGTGAATACTACGTTGGCGCATGAGCATGCATTGATAGCAATGTTTGTATTGGGCTTGCTTATTTCTAAGGATAGAGAGGGCTCATGCAAAGTGACGAAATAGTCAAATTAAATCTTCGTCATGGCTGGCTTGGATGGTGGCCTGAAAGAGGGTTGAAGACAATTCTAGATCCTGAAAATGCAAGAATAACACAGTTTTTGGTAGAGCAAAGAACAAGACTTCCTCAGGATTCTTTATTGCTAGATGCTGGCGCTGGGAAGTGCCCATATCAATACATTTTCGAAGATTTTAATTATCAATCAACCGATATGCCAGGTGGGTTTTATGATGAGCCACATGATTTTGAGTGTGAGCTACACGATATACCAAAAGATAATAATACTTACGACGTAGTGGTATTAACACAGGTGCTTGAACATGTGCCCGATCCTGAGTCCACATTAACTGAAATTTGTAGAGTGCTTAAGTCGAATGGGAAGCTGTTGCTTAGCGTTCCTTTGAATGGACCCTTACACGGAGAGCCATGGCATTACTTTCAGTTTACCCATTATGGTCTTGATCAATTGGCAAAAAAAGCAGGATTCAAAATTGTTGAGATGGAAAAGGTTGGTGGTGCATTTTGGCTAATTGGAAAAAGATTGCCAGTTGCCTTTGGTAAGCTTCTTAAACAGTATGACCCATTCAGAGCAAAAAAAAGAAATCAAAGTCTTTTGCTTTGTATAGTGATGACTTTGTTGCTATTACCAACTTGGTTTGTTTTATACCTTCCTAGTGCATATATTATTCGTCCTTTATTTTATTGGCTGGATTACTTAGATCGAGAAAAAAGTTTTACAACAGGATATACTGCAGTTTTCACCAAAATTGATAATGAAAATATTAATTGAGCTTCCAACTTGGCTGGGTGATTGCATAATGGCAACACCGGCCATTGAAAATATCGTAAATTTTGATAACGATACTCAGATCACCTTAATCGGCTCATTTGTATCAATTGAAGCGCTTGAAAATCATCCAAAAGTAGTAAAAACCATTGTTTTAGATAAGAAATATAGTGCTTTATATAAAATAGCAAAGAGTTTGGGTGGTTTTGATGTGTTTTTCTCATTTAGAAGTTCGACTCGATCAAAATTTCTGAAATTTTTAATATCAGCCAAAAACAAGTATCAATTTGATAAAAACACATATATTGATTCTCATCAAGTTGAAAAATACAATAATTTTGTTAATGATTCTCTTAACACTGATTTTCCAGCAGGAAAATTAACGCTATCAGCTATCAGCCATCGGCCATCAACTAATAAGACCGTAGGTCTTAATCCCGGCGCCTCTTATGGTAGCGCTAAGCGTTGGTATCCTGAAGAATTTGCAAAGGTAGCTGGAGAATTATCAGGCCAGTATGATATTGTAATTTTTGGCGGGCCGGGTGAGACTGATATTGCCAGTGATATTGAAAAATCACTCATTGAAAATGGTATTACAAATTATCAAAATTTAGCTGGAAAGACTAGCATTACTGCATTAATTGAAAATATTTCAAATTTGGATTTATTCATTACTGGTGATAGTGGCCCGATGCATGTAGCTGCAGCTTTTCAGGTACCTACTGTGGCAATATTTGGCCCAACTAAGGATGATGAGACTTCGCAATGGATGAATGATAAAAGTGTAATTGTGAAGAAAAATCTTGACTGTCAGCCCTGTATGAAGCGCACTTGCCTTCTAAAGCATCATAATTGCATGAAATTAATCACTTCAGCTGAAGTGATAGATGCTGTAAATAGACTAGGCTAGTCTTTAAATTCTAGATCAATTAAATGGCATATCGTATGCCCAATGACGATGTGCATTTCTTGAATGCGCGGTGTGTCATCAGCAGGTACGACCAAGTTAACATCACACAAAGTATTCATCTCACCACCATCTCGCCCGCTAAAGCCAATAAGCTTGCAGCCGAGTTGTTTGGCAGTTTGTAGTCCGCTTATAACGTTGCCACTACTACCACCGGTACTAATGCCGATCACTATGTCGCCTGTATTGGCTAAAGCCTCTACTTGACGATTAAATACATGATTGTAGCCATAATCATTGCCAATTGAGGTGAGTGCTGAGGTGTCGGTAGTTAGTGCAATGGCTGGCAAGCCTTTGCGTTCTACCTTGTACCGGCCAACAAGTTCTGCAGCGATGTGTTGAGCATCAGCTGCACTGCCGCCATTACCAAAAATTAAAATTTTTCCGCCATTGTTGAGACTATCAATACATAACTGAGCTGCAACTTCCACTAGATTTGTGAGAGTAGACATATTTTGAGCAACTTTCAAGTGCTCGGAAAATTCATTTTCAATAAGTGATTTCATGATTTTTGTATTTTTTCAATGGTTTTTGTGGTGCTTTTGCCGTCTACAAATTGTACTAATTTTAATTCATCAGCAATATCTTGCCCAACTACTTGCTTGCCTTCATAGTCTCCACCTTTGACCAATATATGTGGCTTGATCGCTTTAATCAAATCAT
>Ga0209665_1001195_pt1 | contig 15705 bp, 20 predicted proteins | sample SaaInlV_200m_DNA_2_FD_184675 | JGI IMG/M metagenome (GOLD analysis project Ga0209665, IMG submission 184675) | Marine microbial communities from expanding oxygen minimum zones in the Saanich Inlet - Saanich Inlet SI074_LV_135m_DNA (SPAdes) (version 2) | ecosystem: Environmental > Aquatic >... | reverse complement strand
ATCTGATGCCTTACATTGTAACTGCATCTAAAGCATTTGCTACCACTGGTGAAATTAGTAATACTTTCCGTGAGGTATTTGGCGAATATCGTCCAAAAGAAGTCTTTTAGTTAGATCTCTAGTTGATTTATTTTTGAAATTATATTGAACTAGTCTTTTGATTTTGCAATGTAGAAATCTGCGTAGAAATTACCGTCATCTTCATATTTTTCAGTGTCAATCCCCATACCGTGTAATATGGAAATGGTTTGTGTTTTTTCTTTAGGATCTGAGAAATTCCTTTGACGTATTGATTTTATGTCACTTTTTACTATGGAGTAATTATTCATCTCAAAAACTTCTTTTATGTCATCCATATCGAACATCCTGAGAACAGAGAATGCAAAAATTGGAGCGGTGTATTTTTTTTCAGATTTAATTGAATTGGATTGTCTATTTTTAATTACTTTTAACAAATTTGAAAATGCTTTGTACCCGATATAGCCAATACAACCCGTTGCAATAATTACATCTATTTTTGGAAATGATTCTAGCAAATTTAATTTTTCAGCTTCAAGATCAACATTTATGCCTCTTTCGCACAAACTCATTTCCTCTGAGAATTTCAGTGCCTCTTCTGAAATATCTATTTGATAAAAATTTAGATTATCATTACGTGTACATTTTTCATAGAACTGTTTAGTTTCTTTTTTTGTAGGTTCAGTTTTATTTAAAAAGAAATCATTCAATTCTGACATTGTTAAATTATATTTCATTAATGATGAGTTGATGCCGTATGAACTTCCCAAGTCTAAGATGTTGATGGGTCTTGATAATGTTTTTCCGAGTTGCTCTATGATGGCATTGTACAATGGTTTTGTAGAATCTGATATGTCGTATTCCAATCGCTCCATTTCTTTTAGATAACCATGCGGTGAATCTTCTGTGTAAATATTTGTAAAATCTTTTTTACTTTTAATTCATTCATCATAGGAGTTATGATCTTAACTTGCCACTAATAAAACAAATACATTGATCTAGGCGTGAAATTAAATTTTGATTCTTTTTTTATGTTTTAAAATAAATCAATTAATACTGTAAGTTGAGAACGTCTTTTAGATGAAAATTGATCATATTGCAATTGCAGTAAATGATGTTGAAGAATCTGCAAAAATTTACCAACAAGCTCTAGGTGTTGATAATATTGAATTTGAAACAGTAGAGTCTGAAGGTGTTAAAATTGCTATTTTACATTTAGAGAATGCTCGTGTGGAGTTAATGCAACCAATGAATGATTCTAGTCCAATTCAGAAATTTTTGGATAAAAAAGGTCAAGGATTGCACCATTTGGCATTAGACACGGATAACATTGAAGGTGAGGTTGAACGAATGGAGAGATGTGGAATTCAATTTTTAGGTAACATTCGACCTGGATCTGCTGGAACTAAAGTCACTTTCATTCATCCAAAATCATTACATGGTGTATTGACTGAACTTTGCTCTCATCCTAAAGAATAACCATTACTAGATGTATCCTAACTATCAATACCCTTAAAGTGGACCTGGAATTTTGGCTTGTATGAATTGCCATAAAATAAGCGAAGCTCATGTTTGGAGATATTCAAAAACAAACAAATTTCGCAGATGTGTTAAATGCAAATCAAAAATCAAAATGACTCAAGAAGAGTATGACCTCAAATGGGGTAAAAACAATATCATCGTTCAGTAGATCATTTTTTGCTTTCTTTTTGTCTTATTTTATTACACCTGTCACAGAGCTTGAAATTTTTTCCAATACCTCTAGAACTTCTGCACGATGTTCCACATCTTTTACATATGTAATCCATCTGTAATTGTTTGAAATCCAATGTCTTAAGACTATTGGGAATTAGAAAAATCTGAAAAATATCATTCCATCATTTTCAAAGTATCTGATGCTGTTATGATCCCTACAATTTTTGATTTTTTTGAAACTAGGATGCATTTAGAATATCTTATAAGTGGAACTAGTACGTTTGCAGGGGTGTCAAAATCTACAATTGGTGGGACTGAATCCATAGTGTCTGCTAGTTTTGATTTTTTTAATTCGGTTTCTCCTAAATCTGAGAGGTGCTTTACTATTCCGTCCTCTGATACTACTCCTACAACATCTGAATTATTGAAAACAGGAATTTGACTAATGGATAATTCATGCATTTTTTTAATTGCATCATGAAGAGTATTTGTAGGTTTTAACTTTACAATATCTTTACTACAAAAATCCCCTGCTGTATGAGATGACGACTCCCCTTCTAGTTGGGTGAGACTTTCAAAGATTTTTTTAGCGGTCTCATAACTTGGCTTGCTTCTTCCTGATTCGATTTGATTGATCATTGAAGTACTCACTCCTGTCATGGCTGCAAGTTTTTTTTGAGTAATGCCAATTTTCAATCTAATCTGTTTAATAGAGTCAATTCTAGGTAGCAATTCATTTAGATGTGATTTTGATTGATTTAAAAATTTATTTTAAAATATTATTCCTGTTTATCCGGAATTTCTTAATTTCCATTTCAATTCTCCTGGCTCTCTAACAAATGATTCTGGAGATTCTTTACTGTGGTCATTTTTGATATGAGACATGTATGTAACCAGTGAAGAATAGTCTTGATTACATATTAGACACTTTTTACTAAATACCATGATCAATTATATTCAATGTATGATATTAGTAAAGATATAATTTTCACGTTTGATATTGCCCTCTTTTTTAAAAACTAAAATAATTTTTTAGAATTTAGATGTCTTTGATAAGTGATTTAATACTTGAAATAGATTCTGAATTTAATTCAATTTCTTTATGTTCATCAATAACATGCTGTGTGACTTTTTCCATCAATTCTTCCTCAGTTGATGCTGTTGCTGACCATTTACAATCTTTTCCTGCATCAGAACAACTAATACTTTTTGTCATGATGTTGATAATTTATAGAATTATTTATTTTTTCTTTTTCTTTGGTTTGGACTTTGCTTTTTTTGGTTGTTCAATTGCCGCTTGTGCTGCTGCAACTATTGCAATTGGGATTCTATGTGGTGATGCACTTACATAACTTAGTCCTGCACCGTGACAGAATTTAATAGAACTTGGGTCTCCTCCATGTTCTCCACATATTCCAATTTCCATGTTTGGTCGTAATTCCCGCCCAGCTGTTAGGCCAATTTTTATCAAACTGCCTACACCGTTTACATCAATTGATTGGAATGGATTTCTTTCTAAGAGTTCTTTTTCCATGTATTCTGGAAGGAATTTTCCTTCAACATCTTCTCGACTGAAACTAAAAGTTCCTTGAGTCAAGTCATTGGTACCGAAACTAAAGAATTCTGCTGTAGTTGCAAGTTCGTTTGCAGTTAGTGCAGCCCTTACAACTTCTATCATAGTTCCAAAGTTAATCTTTAACTTCATTTTATTTTTAGTTTCAGTTTCTTTCTTAATGGTATCATAAATTTTCTTTATGTGATTTAATTCTGCAATGCTGCTAATTTGTGGAATCATTATTTGTGGATGTGCTTTGACTTTTTTGTTTGTTAATTCAACTAATGCTTCAAACACTGCTTTAATTTGCATTTCATAGATTTCTGGATATGTGATTCCTACTCTAACTCCTCTATGTCCCATCATTGGATTGATTTCTGCTAATTCCCTCGCTCTTTTCAAAACAACTTTTGCTTTATTGATTTCACTTGTGTCTCCACTTGCTTCTAATTTCTGAATCTTTTCTACTAATTCTTCTGGATTTGGTAGGAATTCATGTAGTGGAGGATCTAATAGTCTAATTGTGACTTCATATCCTTCCATTGCCTTTAGGATTTCAATAAAGTCACTTTTTTGTAATTGGCCTAATTTGTTTAAGATTTTGCTTCGTTCTTCAATATTTTCAGCCATAATCATTTCTACGAATAAATTAATTCTATCACTTCCATTGAACATTCTTTCAGTTCTGCATAATCCAATTCCTTGCCCTCCAAACTTTCTTGCAAGTATTGCTCCGTCTGGTGTGTCTGCGTTGGCTCTAATTCCGAGTGTTTTTGTTTTTTGTGCCCAGTCTAAAATTTGCTCAAAGTCTTTTGTTACTTTTGGTTCTACTGTTGGAATATCTCCGATGTATACGGTTCCTGCACTTCCATCAATGGTAATTGTTTCTCCTTCTTTGATAGTAATTCCATTTGCTGTACATGTATTGTTATCATAATTGATTTTTAATTCTGGACATCCTACTATGCATGGCTTTCCCATTCCTCTTGAAACGATTGCGGCATGAGATGATTTTCCTCCCAAACTAGTCAAAATTCCTTCTGATGAAAAGAATGCTGGAACATCTTCTGGTTTTGTTTCTTTTCTAACTAGAATTACCTTATTTCCTGCATCTCCTAATTCAATTGCTTTTTTAACATCAAAGACAACAATTCCACTTGCAGCGCCTGGCGATGCTGGAATTCCCTTTGCTAGTTGTTTATAATTTTTAATTTCTGATTCATCCATAGTTCTATGTAGTAATGCTTCTAGTTGTTGAGCTGGAATTCTTGTTAATGCTCTGTCTTTATTGATTAATTTTTCTTTTACCATATCTACTGATGTTTTTACCAGGGCGCCAGCACTCATTTTTGCTGTTCTTGTTTGTAACAAATAGAATTTCCCTTGTTCAATAGTAAATTCAATATCTTGTGGCTCTCTGAAATGTTTCTCCAATTTTGCACATGCGTTGCTTAGTTCTTTATGTGATTTTGGCATGTCTTTTTTTAATAATTCAATACTCATTCCTGTTCTTACTCCTGCAACAACATCTTCACCTTGTGCATTGATTAGATATTCTCCTTCCAACTCTTTTTTACCATTATGACCATTTCTTGTAAATACAACTCCTGTTGCACTATCATCTCCCATATTTCCAAATACCATTGTAACTACATTAACTGCGGTTCCATTTGCAATGTCTTTTGTAATGTTATTTTTTTCACGATAAACTATTGCTCTTTCTCCCATCCAACTTTTGAAGACTGCTTCTATCGATAATACTAATTGTTCATCAGCTGTGTCTGGGAATTTTCTTTTGGTATGGTCTTCACATATTTTTTTGTATTCTGTTACAATTGTTTTTAATGATTCTACGCTTAGCTTGCTATCATCTGTAACTCCTTGTTTGGTTTTTGCAGAGTCTAACACATGATCAAACTTTTCGTCATTTACGCCAAATACAACTTTTCCAAATAATTGAATAAATCTTCTATATGAGTCCCATGAAAAACGTGGATTCTTTGTTTGTTCTGCAAAACCCTCTACTGTTTTCTCATTTAATCCTAAATTCAAAATTGTATCCATCATTCCTGGCATTGAGATGGCAGCTCCTGAACGAACTGAAACTAATAGTGGATTCTTTATTGAATTCCATTTTTTACCTGTCTTTTTTTCCATCTTTGCAATGTTTTTCATTACTGCTGGCATCACATCTTTTGGAAGTTTCCCATTGTTATCGTAATACTTGTTACAAACTTCAGTTGTAATTGTAAATCCTGGAGGTACTGGCAGTTTTAATCGAGTCATTTCACTTAATCCTGCTCCTTTTCCTCCTAGAAGCATTCTTTTTTTACTGTCTGCTTCTTCAAATGCATAAACTGGTTTGTTTTTTACCATGCAGAATTTGGTAAATTATTTGGCTTTTTAAACTAATGCCTTGGCAAATTCAGAAATTACTTTATTCCAATCCTTTGCTTTGATAATTCCACTAGCAACTAAGATCCCTTTTGATCCTAATTCAATTGCCTTTGCCACATCTTCCCCTGACACAATTCCTGCACCACAAAGTAATTTTGTTTTATTTTTTGAATTATTTACTATACTTGCAGCTTTTGCAATTAATTCTGGTTTTTCTTTAGAAACTGCTTTCCCTGAACCAATTAACTCTGGAGGTTCTATTGCAATATAATCTGGATTTAATTTAACATATTTTTTTACTTCTGCAATATCTTTTACACATAAAATGGATATCATTTTTAATTCTTTTAATTTTAAAACTAATTTTTCAATTTCTTTACTTGTTATTCTATGTTCGCTGTGATTGATTAACGATCCTTTGACTTTGGATTTTTTTAATAGTTCTGGAATTATGAAGCCTGTCGTACTTCCTACTTTGGAGACATCAATATGTTGAGCAAGAATTGGAATGGAACTATTTGCTACTAATCCAACTAAATGCTGTGGTGGGGAAATTGCTATTTTTACTTTATATTTTTTGGAAATTTTTTTTACAATCTTTACAAATTTTATTATTTTATCTCCTGCTACCTCTTCATAATTTTTACAATTAATTACAAACATCTTTCATTGAAATTTCCTGTATTGTATTTAATTCTTCATTAGGATTCTTTTATTTTTGATAAATTCTCATATCGTTTTTTCATTGTAGATACAATTATCATTAAAGTTAATCCTGCCAAATTAGTGCCTATGATAAATACATCTGATACTATAATTCCATAAATTAGCCATAGAATTGATCCTGCAGCTATGAAGATCATCAAAAATTTTGAAACATCATTCAGTCTCTTTGTTTTATATCCTTTGTAAATTTGCTCTACCCATCCCGTGAGAATCAATACTCCCGCGGTAATACCCAATATTGCTAAAAGTGTTCCATCAACTTCCATAATTCAAATCAACTCCAAAAGAATTCGTCTAATCCTGTTTGCTTTGGTTTTCCTAACATTGTATCAAAATCTAAATCCATCGAGGATGTAATTTGTTCTAGTGTTGATTCTAAAAATTCCATGTATTTTTTAGAATCAATTTCTTCTTTCTTTGCCAATTCGACTGGTTTTACTCCTGGTTTGTTTAAAATTTTGATAAATGAAATCTTGTCTCCTTTTTTTATTTCTCTAATTGATTCCAATTGTTTTGCTGCTCGAATATGTTGAGGAATTGTTTTTACATATTCTGATGGTGCTTTACTTAGCATTACATTGAATGTTAAATCCTGTAATGGGATTTCTTTTGCTTCCACTTTTTTCCCACAAATTGAAATTTTTTCTGTAATGTCTTGTTTTGCTTTAACAAAGTCATCCATTGTTTGAACTTTGGATAATATCTCTACTAATTCATAAAACAAATTTTTGATAAATGCTGGGGTATGTGATTTTTTACCTGTTAATCCTTTGACATCTACTTTACCTGATTTTGTTACTCCAAGATAATTTTTCTTTCTGTTACTTAGTACACAATATCTGTATGTTTTATCAACCTCTAAATCTACACCGTGATCTTTTTTGGCTTGCTCTACTACAATTTCTATTTGTTCTGGTGTTGGTTTTTTGAGAAATAATGAATCTGTATCCCCATACAACACTTCAATTCCAGTTTCTTCACATTTTTTAATTGTCTCTAAAATCGTATGTCTTCCTATTGCAGTTGTTGCTTCAGCTACTGGTAGGAAATATAGTGGGAATATCTCTGCACCCATTACCCCATAGCTGGCATTTAGAATCACTTTGAGTGCTTGACTGACAACTGTGTATTGCTGTTTTTGATCATCCGTTAGTGTTTCTTTTTTTGATAGGCTCTTGTAGTAGTTGACTCTCAAATCTCGCAATGATCCGATGATCATTGATGTTAGGCCGTTTTTCTTTGTACATGCCCAATGGTTTGTTCCTGGGATTGTGTTTTTTTTACATTCTTCATGTGGGCATCTTACTGTTTCATATGATAAATTTCTAACTTTGATAATACTTGGATATAGACTTGCAAAATCCATCACGACAACATCAAAATGAATCCCTTCTTTTGGTTCAACAACTAGTCCTCCTCGATATTTTTTATCTTTAATCACTGCATCAGACATTACTCCTTCTGATCTTCTTTGCAATTCTTCACGTTTTGGAATTAGATAATTTCTTCGTCTATGTTCATAATATAGCAAACTTCGAATCCATTGTGATACTCCTAATCTTGCAATGTCGTCCATTGACAATCTTCCAATTCTTGCAATGATTACAAGTAAATCCATTAACAAATCTTTGTTGAAACTGGTAAGTTCGTATGTTAGTAGGGCATCATTATAACAATAATTTGCAGTTTGATATAGTGTTAATTCATCAAACTCTAATCCATAATCTATCTTTTCTTTTCCTAAGAGTGCCTTTGAGACACTGTTTAGAGAAAAATCTGTATATGATTGACTGAAAGCATAAATCTGAAATGATCTGTTTGAAAGAACTTTGTACAGGTCTAAGTGAACTCCTTCTTTGAGAGTTGCAGAATCTCTCATCATGTAAAACGGATTTTGTGAATTTTTTACTCCTAATCTTTCTGCTCTGTTGTAAAGATATGGTAAATCAAAGTCATCTCCGTTGTATGTTAGAACAAATGGGAATGATTTGATTATTTCAAATGCATCCTCTATCATTTTTCTCTCATCTGCTAATTCGTAAAATTTTATCTTGATACTTGGCTCTAACTCATTTGTCCCCTCCTCGGTTCCTTCTGTTTTGAGCACGAAAATTTGATCAAATCCGTCTGAACCTTTCAAACCTATGGCTGTGACTTTTTTCTCTGCTAGTTTTGGATCTGGAATTCTTCCAACCACTGCTTCAACTTCAATATCTACACTGAGTCTTTTTATTCTTGGAATTGGTTGATTTAGTAAATCCGCCCATTCTGAAATAAATATTTTAAATTCTTCTGCATCTACCATACTTTCACTATCTACTTTGTCCCACAGCAAACTTTTCAATGCAAGTTTGACTTCATCAGAAATTTCTAAATCATATGGTTCTATCTTTCCATTTTTTACTTCATAATATCTTCCAATTATTAATTCTCTATCATAAAGATAATTTTCATAATATTTGAGATCTGATTCCCATGTTTCAATTTGATTTTTTATACTTTCGCCATAATTCCCTCCTATGGATAGTGGGTTGTCTACAATTATTTGTGATACATTAATTTCTTCATCTTTTAATAAATCATATTTTTTTACCTGTTTGATTTCAAGTACATCATTTCTTTCTTGAAGAAAGTCTAATTCTTCTGGAGACAATCTTGAATAACAATATGGTTTATGATTTGTTTCATCATGCCATAAAATTAATTTTTTTGATTCTGGTTCATAGAATTTTAAAACAACTGATTTTGAAATATTGTCGTATGTAGATGATACTAACATTGATGGTGGCATTGATTCAATTTTCTTAGTTTCAGGTAAATTGACTTGCATTTTCTCACTCTGATTTTTCGTATTTATCGACTAGTGCTTTTGCCCATTTTGTAATTTTTGTTTTGTCTAAACTAACTACTTCGACTCCTGCTTCTTCCAACAAATCATAATCTGTTTCAGGATATGCATCAAGACAAACAAATTTTCTAATACCGATGGTTATTGCCATTTTTGTACATTCTAGGCATGGAACAAACGTTGTGTATAGAATTGCTCCTTCGACTCCTGCTTCAATTCCTAAAATTGCACAATGCATGATTGCATTGGCTTCTGCATGGTTGCAAAGGCATCTATCTAATGATGCGCCTGATTCAATTTTTCCCTCCATGCGAAGTTGGCATCTTTTACATCCTCCTTCAAAACAATTTTTGATTCCTGGTGGGGTCCCGTTATATCCAGTTGCCAATTGCCTATGGTTTCTAACTATTACAGCACCCACTTGTCTAGTCATGCAGTTGGAACGAAGTTTTGCTAATTCTGCTTGAAGCATAAAATATTCATCCCAATCGGGTCTGTCAAAAGAACTGCTCACATGAATCCTCTCTGTCTGTTCAATATATGGATCACGCTAACTGAAATTACATCTGCGATCATTATTGTAATTGATGAATAATACTTTAAAGAAAAGTGACTATGACATAGTATTTCACTATACGAAAGCATAAAATCAATAAATTACGATCTTTCTGTATATCATGACTGATTTTGTTGAGAAAAAATATGTAAAAAAAAATTCAATTGAGCAGCGAGACTATCAAATTAACCTGGCAAATCAAGCTATTGAAGAAAATTGTATTGTTGTTTTACCCACTGGTCTTGGGAAAACTGCTGTTGCACTACATGTCATTGCTGAATATTTATCAAAAGGTACTGGCGGTATACTGTTTTTAGCTCCAACTAGAGTTTTGGTAAATCAACATTATGACTTTTTAAAAAATAATCTAACTTTGGATGACATCTCTCTAGTTACTGGCGAGGATCCAATCCCTAAGAGAACTAAACTTTGGAATAATAGTATTGTTTGTGCGACTCCTGAAATTGCTCGAAATGATTTAATTCGAGGTATAGTTACTCCCGAACAATTCACTCTTGTGATATTTGATGAGGTGCATAGAGCCGTAGGCGATTATGCATATTCTGGAATTGCGGAACGATTTGAAGATTCTTCTGCAAGATTAATTGGAATGACTGCCACTTTACCTAGTGAAAAAGAAAAGGCTACTGAAATTTTAACAAAACTCCGAATTTCCAGTGTTGCTGAGCGCACTGAAGATAGCCCTGATGTGAAACCCTACACTCAAGAAACACACACTGAATGGATTAACGTTGAACTCCCTCCTGAATTAAAGGCTATACAAAAATTATTGAAACTGGCACTTGATGAACGATATGATCTTTTAAGAAAAAATGGTATACGTTTGGCAGAACAACAATCTCTTTCTGCACTTCTTCGAATAAGACAATTTGTATTAAATCAAAATAGACGTTCTGCAAAACCTCTATTCACTGGAATTAGAATTCATTATGCTCTAAATATTTTAGAGGCTCATGGTGTGACACCTTTTCTAAAATTTTGTGAACGTGCAAAAGCAAAGAAAGGTGTTGGTGTTAAGGAATTATTTGAAATTGATCCAAATTTTACACGTGCAATTCATCTAGCAAATGAAGCGCAATCCCGTGGTATTGAACATTCAAAAATTCCTAAGCTCAAAGAAATTATTGAATCAGTCCCTGGAAAAGCATTGATCTTTACAAGCTATCGTGACTCTGTTGATCTAATTTACAATAAACTCACGGAATTGGGCATTTCTACAGGAATTTTAATTGGAAAAGCTGGAGATGCTGGATTGAAACAAAAAAAACAAATTGAAACTGTACAAAATTTTCGAGATGGGCTTTTTAGAGTACTTGTTGCCACTCGTGTTGGTGAAGAAGGATTGGATATTGCAGAAGTAAATCAGGTAATTTTTTACGATAACGTCCCAAGCTCTGTACGCTTTATTCAAAGAAGAGGTAGAACTGGTAGAAAAGATACTGGTAAGCTTGTAGTATTAATTGCAAAAGACACTATTGATGAAACATACTATTGGATAGGCAAACGAAAGATGACTGCAGCAAAATCAATGGGTGAAAAAATGACCAAGGTATTGGAGAAAAATCAAGAAATTGAATCTAAAAAATCTGGACTGGATGCTTTTCTCTAATTTTGATGTTGACTTATAATATTTTCAAAAACTGTTTGTTTTCTTTGAATTACTTTATTTTTCATACTGGATTCTAAGTGGTGTATACTGCTTTTTTTTGCAGACAATAGATTTTCCAATCTTATGTCGTATTGGCTTTGAAGAAAGTCATTGACTCCTTGAAACCCTCCTTCTAATTCTAGATTCTCAAATGCTTCTTTTGCTAAATTATTAATTGATTTGTCTAGATATTCTAAAATTTCATCTAGAATTTTATTATCGAGCACCATGGGTTTGCCTTTTTTGTAACTGAAAAAAATGTTGTGTATTTTATTTTGGTTTTTTAGGTGTTGAAATTGATAATTATCTTCTAAACTGTTCAAATTCATTCTTGTATGTTGTCAATTAGTAACAAATCAAAAGAAATGCGAGATTTAGTTCAAAAAGAGAAAAAACTTCATAAGGGAATCAAAGATGATTTTAAGAAAATTAGTCAGAAAATTAATGATGACTTTGAAAAGGTCAAAGAATCGAAATCTTCACTTTAAACTATCCTTGTCTTTTGATAATATGGTATCCGAATTCTGATTTAATTGGTTCAGAAATTTCACCAACTTGAAGTTTGAATGCTGCATCTTCAAATAGTTTTACCATCATTCCTTTTGTAAAATAGCCTAGATTTCCTTCTTTTTTACCACTTCCAGTATCTGTTGAAAATTCTTTTGCTAAATTGGCAAATTTTTCACCGCTTTTGATCTTTTCTAGAATTGTTATGGCTTCACTTTGTTTTGCTACTAGAATGTGAGAACATTTTATCTTATTACCCATTTCCTTCTTTGAATCATCTCATCTCTTTATTTGTTAGTATTTGTTCAAGAGATTGAGAATTGGACAAAGAATGGTTAAGGGTGAAAAGTGGTAGAAGTAAAGGCTGCAAAGACTGTCTATCTCATAGATGTGTTCCTGATACTTGCAAATGTGATTGTCACAAATAAAAAATTTGAGATAAGTGAAAATTATGATTTATTTTGATAAATGTTCCAGTTTATTCAAATGACTTTCATGATAAACTAGTTCACTGAGTATACTGTTTTTAATACAAAAAAATTATCATCAAGACATGGCAGAAAATTATAGAAAGTTCTTAATCATATTCATTATTGGTATTGTTGTCTTTTTGATTGGTATGGTTTTACCATCACTTGAAGTTGTTCTGTTAGGTGGTTTGCTATCTGGTATTGCGGGAATGATTATCCTAGTTAGTGTTGTATCTAAATGGAAATAATTAACAGCACTAGCAAAGCCAAGTAGTGACCTCACTAGCGCCATTCAGTATCCAATTAATTGTAATAAAATTCAACTGTATTTCTCTAGATTAATTATTTTACCGGAACTAACATCCAGGCATGGTCACGCCTAATTATGATATAAAATAATCCTATGTTGCGATGTGTGAATAAACAAAAATAAGGATTTCATGATTAAATGAAAAAGAGGTAATAATTGAAAATGAGAAATGTAGATGGATTAGTCAAAATTGGAATAATGCTTGCTGGTATTGTGTTGGGGGCAATGGTTGGAGAAGCAGCTGAATATGTTATCTGGACCACTGGGGATTTTGCCGTTTCGTATTGTGCTGAACAAGATGTACCTGCTGAATGGCATGAGATTTGTTTAAAGAATTTGGGAAATTACAATGAAGTCAAACCTATTTTTCAAATAATTGGTGTTATTGGGGGATTACTTGTAGCAGTTACAGTAGTAAAGCGATTATTTGATTAAAAACTCGTACTAAAAATTACAAATCTTTTACAATTAAAATCTAATTACACAAAACAAACTTGTAATCTCATGTTTGTTCAAATGGGCAAACTCGTTCTTATCAATTTTAATCCATTTCATAATATATGAAAATACTTCATATTGAAGATGTTGCTGAAATAAGTCAGATTTTTGCAGATATTTTATCTACTAAAAATTATGATTTTGATAGTGTATCTGACGGACGTGCTGGTTTGGAATTGGCAGTCTACAAAAATTATGATTTGATTTTACTTGACATGTGTATGCCCCACTATAGTGGAGTTGATTTTCTTTTAGATCTAAAGCATAGGCGACCTACAGAATTGTCTAAAGTGGTAATTGTCAGTGCCCTTGAAATGAATCCTACACAAGAACAGGAACTATTGAATTTGGGAATTAGGTCTGTTTTAAGAAAGCCTATATCTGTTCAAGGACTCTTGTCTCAAATTGAACAAAAAGTAGTTTTTTAGGATAATCCCCAACTGATTTTGTTATTTGCTGTGATTTTTAAAAATGGTGCCTCATTTTCTTTCCAGGGATCTTTTCTTACCCATGCAAATTTGTTATAAAAAATCTCATATAGTTTTTTAAAATCTTCTCCTGATTCTATTATTTCTGTGTGCCCTTGAATGCATATTGCTTTATGCCATCCAGATTTGTAAATGTCGATAACTATTCCTACATTTGAATTTGCATTGAGGTTGTTGTATGTCCTTGTGTTGTGGTCTGTTGCTACAATTATTGAATTATCTACAAAAACATATGATACTGGCTTTACGTGTGGAATATTGTTGTGTGATGTAGCTATCCTTGCCTCTTCTAATTCATTTAGAAATTTTTTTCCTTATCGTTAAATTTAATCAACTAAAAATTCGTTCTCTTATTTCTGGAATGTGTTTGTATACTATGTCTCTAATTTTCATTTGGTCTTCTTCTGTTGGTGTTTCTTTTTGAGCGCTAAGGATTGCACCTCCCATCCCTAATGCCATTCCCATAACTATTCCGTAAACAAACTCTTGTGGATTTTCAACTTTTAACACTTCTTTATTTTCTTTAATTTCATCTAGATATGATGGGATTGTAGTTACTGCTCCGTTGATTACTTGAATAATTAATGTCTCTAATTGATCTTCACTCATGAATATTCATAATTTTATTTCTTAATAAATCTGCATCTAAATTATTATGGAAAAATTTGATTAATTCTACATCTCTACTATGGGAATCTTCCTTCATCGATTAATTCTTTGTATATTGTTGATTCAATACGGTTTTGTGCTTTACCGCATTTACTACACATTCCTGTTTCATTAGGATCTTCCTTCATTTTCTTTTCACATTCTACACATTTGTTAATCCCTCTTTTGAATCCCATATCTGAAATTTTTTCCATAATCTTGATAATAACTATATCTGAAATTCCTCTTTTTTGACAATTGTCAATATTTGCACCTAAGATTTTTAATCTCTATTTTATGTGAAATTACATGTTCGCATTTTTTACTACGAATGAAGCAAATACGGCATTACCTGATGTGATAAAGAAATTTGAATATTCTTTAGCAAAAAATACTGAAGTAAAAAAGATTGAACAAGAATTACAGGTTAGTATCTCTAACACCCATTCGTTTGAATCCTATGTAAATCTAAAACAAAAACTAAATTCTGCAATCACTAAATTCTATGAATCTGTAGAATTATTGGAAAATACTGGAGTTATTGTTAAGAGCATTGAGCAGGGACTACTTGATTTTCCTTCAAAACGATTTGATGAGGAAGTCTGTTTATGTTGGAAATATGGTGAAACTGAAATCAAATTTTGGCATGACAAAGATTCTGGTTTTATGGGTCGTAAGCCTATTGAAGTTAGTGATGATTCTTTGGTTTAATTATTTTAAATTGTGCATGTTTCTAAAATCATTCCATGTCTCTGCTAGGTGAGAACAAAATTCATCTCTGCATCTAGTACTGTATCCACAAGAACATCGACTCATTGACTATCTACCTCACTTGAATCTGTTTTTGACCAAATGTTATTGAACAATAATGCTTTGGAATAAATGATAGTTTCAGAGTTTGTCCAAATTGCTCGCATTTCTTTATTATTTCCCTCATTTTTAATGAAGAATAATACCTCATCATCATCTTTGATCAAAAAGCATAGGTTTCCTTTAACTGATGAACACAATTGTTTAATTTTAGATTGCTCAATATTTTCAAAAATATATTTTGATTTTTTAGTAATTGGGGTTAATAATTTGTAATCGATTTCTCTTTCTTCTAATGCATCAAGAAAGTTTGCATGATAAAATTTCATAAAGTCTTTCTCTGAACCTAGAATTCTACATTCTTCTTTTGCATTTAATATCATCAACTTATCCTAAAACCCTCCAATACATCATGATTGATGCCAAATATACAAATCCAAGATAATTGTCACAATTCTTTTCATATCTGATTCTTGTTCTATGAAGACCATTCTTTAACCACGCAAAGAA
>Ga0209665_1001189_pt1 | contig 15749 bp, 18 predicted proteins | sample SaaInlV_200m_DNA_2_FD_184675 | JGI IMG/M metagenome (GOLD analysis project Ga0209665, IMG submission 184675) | Marine microbial communities from expanding oxygen minimum zones in the Saanich Inlet - Saanich Inlet SI074_LV_135m_DNA (SPAdes) (version 2) | ecosystem: Environmental > Aquatic >... | reverse complement strand
CCTCTAGTATTAGTAAATAATAGAATTGGAGAATCTAATTCTAATTCTAAAACGTCCTCAATAATTTTAGCTGCAACATCAGAGATCGTTCCATCAATATACTTTATTTCAACATCATATTTTCTTACAGATGAATCTCTAATAATTTCACATTTCCTTTTAGTACCAACAACAAATTTTCCTGCTTCTTCAAAATTTCCAACTGTTGCAGATAATCCTATCCTAGTAAGAGGGAATTTTGAATTAATTTGTAATCTTTCAATACTTAAAGAGAGTTGTGAGCCTCTCTCACTAGCTAGTAATTCATGTACTTCATCAATTACAATCCATTCTAAATCAGATAATGCATTTAGCATTTTAATTTGAGTTAAAAGAATAACCAAAGTTTCAGGGGTTGTGATTAAAATGTCAGGAGGGTTGTCTCTAATTTTTCTTCTATCCTTTTGACTAGTATCTCCATGTCTAATTTCAATTGATAATTCATTATCAACTGCATATTTTGTAATTCTTCTAAACACATCACGATTTAATGCTCGTAAAGGAGTAATGTAAAGAACTTTGATTTTTCCAACTTTTTTAGAATTTTTTAAGAGGGAAAAAATTGGAATTGTAGAACATTCAGTTTTTCCAGAACCTGTTGGAGCAATTACAAGACAATCTTTTTTTTGTAAAATAATTGGTGAAGCCTTTTTCTGAATTTCTGTTAGTGTAGAAAATCCAAATTTTTTAAATAAAGATTCAGGAATCTGATGAGTGTGATCTTGATCTTTCATAAACAATTACACCTACTAAGCCAAGTGTAAATAAAACTACAGTAATAATTGGAATTGAATCAAAAATTCCTGCCATTGATAGACTTTAAGATTGACCATTAAAAATCTTCAGTATAATCAGATAATCCTATTTTGCCAATCGTGTAAGAAAAAGATTTTTTATCAAATGCCCAATAAATTTTTCCACTAAATTTTGTTGAATTTTTAAAAAGATGTATTTTGATATGTGTAAAAGGATCAATTGCACCTTTCATATTTTCAATCTCTTTACCTCCTATGTTTCTAATCATATTAGTAAGAATGATTGGAATTTTATTTGTTATTGCTAATTTTGATAAATCATTCATGTATTTCATAAATAATGAATTTTTTTCTAAAGTGGATTCATCTTTTTGATATTCATAAGAAAATAAATCAGTAACATTATCAATTACAATTAAAGAAAAATTATTGTTTTGAATATTTTTAATTGATTTTATTTGTTCTGAAGTATTGGTTATTCTGGATACAGTAATTTGTTTAAGAAAATTTAATTGGGTTTCAGTTTGTTTTTGAATTTCAAGTACTCTCTCTGGTCTAAATTCACCAGTTGTGTCAAAATATAAGACATGTCCGCCATTTTTAATTGAATTAATAGATAATTGTAGTAATAATTGGGTTTTTCCAGTACCTGCTCCACCAAAAATATCTACGATCACACCAGGTTGTATTCCTCCTGACAAGAATTCATCTAATTTTTGTATACCAGTAGAGATCATTTGTATAATTATTAGAAAAAGAAGAAAAAATTTAAGGAATTTCAATTTTCATAAAAGAGGTAAGGCTTTTATTCTAGAGAACAAAGTTGCAAATTAAGTGAAATATTAGTGTCACAATCAACTAGTGCAAAAAGACCTCTAACAACTCTTCAAAAAAGTACAAAGAAGAAAGTTACTGTAAGACTGAAAAATGAAGTCGAGTACAAAGGAAAAATGGATAACGTAGATTCATACATGAATTTGATTATGACTGATGCTGAAGAATTACATGATGGCAAAACTATTGCAAATTATGGTAGAGTAATCGTAAGGGGCAATAATGTATTATTTATCAAACTAGAAAACGAACTCTAGTCAAAAATGTGGTTTTATGACCAATAATTTTCTATTTACTTCTGAATCAGTTACAGAAGGACATCCTGATAAAATATGTGATAATATTTCAGATGCATTCTTGGATGAATATCTTAGACAAGATCCTAATTCGAGAGTAGCTGTTGAAACGATGGTTACTACTGATTTTGTAGCCGTATCAGGAGAGGTTACAACTAAAGCAAATTTTGATAAAAAGGCTCAAGAAGAATTAGTTAGAAAAACAATTAGAGAGATTGGTTATGATAACAAAGATTTGATGTTTGATGCAGATACATGTAAAGTGAATCTACTACTACATTCACAAAGCCCTGATATCAGTCAAGGTGTAACAGCTACTGATGAAAAAGAACAAGGTGCTGGGGATCAAGGTTTAATGTTTGGATATGCAACAAATGAATCAAAAGAATTAATGCCATTACCAATTTTACTTGCACATAAATTAATTCAAAAATTATCACAAGTTAGAAGAGATAAAACTTTAGCATGGGTTAGACCAGATGGGAAATCTCAAGTTTCAGTTAGATATGAAGATAACAAACCAACAAAGATTGAAACAGTTGTAATTTCAACTCAACATGCACCAGAAATTTCTCAAGAAGAAATTTCAAGAGAAATAATTGATAAAGTAATAAAACCAGTTTTAGGAAATTTGTGGAATGAACAAATTAAAACTCACATTAATCCTACTGGAAAATTTGTAATTGGTGGTCCACATGGAGATGCTGGTTTAACAGGAAGAAAGATCATTGTTGATACATATGGTGGGTTTGGAAGACATGGTGGTGGAGCTTTTTCAGGAAAGGATCCATCCAAAGTTGATAGATCCGCATGTTACATGTGTAGATACATAGCAAAAAATCTTGTTGCAGCAGAATTAGCTGATAGATGTGAAGTACAACTAGCATATGCAATTGGCATAGCAGAACCAGTTTCACTTTATGTAAATACATTTGGAACAAATAAAATTCCAGAAAAACAGATTGAAGATATTGTAAGGAATAATTTCGATATGAAACCATCAGGAATCACATCCCAATTAGATTTGAAGAGACCAATCTACAAAAAAACTGCAGCATATGGTCATTTTGGAAGAAATGAACCTGAATTTACTTGGGAAAAAACAGACAAAGCTGAAATTTTAAAGCAGTCTGCCGGATTGAAGTAATTCTAAGACTGATTGAAATTTGATTTTAGATAGTTTTGATAATTTTTTGTGATTTCCTTTAAAATTTCCAATTAGGATATTAAGATCATCAATTCCGAAATTTGATTTTGAATTAATTATTGCATCATGATATACATCTTCAAGATTTATTTTTCTAATTTTGGTTTTAGTTCCTTTAGAAAATAGTTTAACATATTTTTCAAAAGTTACATAATCAGGACCAACGAGTTCAATTATTTTATTATTAAATCTCAATTGAGATAACGATTCAAAAATAACTTTTACAACATCAGATACATGTATTGGTTGAATTGAATATGTTCCAGAGCCTGGAATTACAATTTCTCCAGATTTAATTTGATTTTTAAGATTTTTTGAAAGCAAATCATCTTTTCCAACAATATATGAAGGTCTAAAAATTGTGAAATCTAAACCAGAATTAATAATTTGTTTTTCTGCATTATATTTTGAAATAAAGTATCCCAATGAAGTATTTGAGGAAACTCCTAAGCCACTCAAAAAAATAATTTTTTTAATTCTAGCTTTCTTACTTAAATTAACAACATGTTTTGTTAAATCAATATTTATCATATCATAATCAGAATTTACAGATTGTTTTCCTATTCCAACAAGATGAATTAATACATCTGAATTTTTAATTTTTTTTAAAATATTTTTTTCTTTATAATTTTCTGAGATAATTTTGATTTCATTTTTAAAATTCTTGAAATCATTCCTAGATATTGATATTAATTCAATATTTTGTTCTGACAAATATTTTCTAAGATTTTTTGCAATAAAACCACTAGCTCCAGTAACAACAATCTTTAGAGATTTAACCATATTAGAATCAAGTTTGTTTTAATTTTAAATCTATTTGAATAATTTTCAAAAATATGAAATAAGAGTTAATACCACAAAATGATTACAACTATCGTGGAAGAAAAGACAAAATTAAAGACAGGTTATACTACAGGGAGTTCCGCAACTGCAGCATCAAAAGCTGCATTATTATCAATAATTAATCAAAAAAAAATTGAAAGTGTAGATATTTTATTGCCAAAAAGATCCTATATTCAAATTCCAATACATTCATGTGAATTTGAATCTGAAAAAGCAAAATGTTCAGTGATTAAAAATGGAGGTGATGATCCAGATGTTACTCACGGGGCAGAAATTATTGTAGAGTTGTCATTTACTGGAAAAATAAATGAAATTGATATTGATGGGGATGAAGGAATAGGAATTGTCACTAAACCAGGTTTAGGTTTGGAAATTAACAAACCGGCCATAAATCCAGTGCCCAAAAAAATGATTTCTGAAAATTTAAGGGAAGTAGGAAAAGAAATTCTTTTGGAAAAAGGAATTAGAGTGATTATTTCAGTACCTAAAGGAAAAGAGTTAGGACCTAAAACAGACAATCCAAGATTAGGTATCACAAATGGAATTTCAATTTTAGGGACAAGTGGAATTGTAATTCCATTTTCTACAGCAGCTTATGCAGCATCAATTAGACAAAATGTGGATGTTGCAATTGCAATGGGTAATGATACAGTGGTACTTACAACTGGTGGAAGAAGTGAAGATTTTGCAAAAAAAATGGTAGATTTACCAGAACATTGTTTTGTACAAATAGGTGATTTTTCAGGATATGCAATTCAACAGTGTGGTAAAAAAGATATCAAAAGAGCATATGTTGTAGGATTTATTGGAAAACTAGCAAAAATGGCTGCAGGAGTTAAACAAACTCATGTTAAAGGATCTAAAGTAGATATGAGTTTTCTATCTGAATTAGCTCAAAAATGTAATGCTAATGAAAGTGTAATTCAAGATATAAAAAAAGCAAATACAGCAAGACATGTTTCAGAAATTATTCAAGAAAATAAGATTAAAGGATTTTTTGACTTGATTTGTGAAGAGACGTATAAACATATGAGAAAACATTCTGAAGAAAAAGTTCCAATTGATGTAATATTGTTTGGTTTTGATGGAAATATTTTGGCTAGAAAATCAGAACAGTAAGGTATTTTATTAAAGTTAAAATATTTTGATTATGGAAAAAACTTCAGTTCTTGCTATTACTAAAAATGGAATAAAGATTGGAGAAAATTTAAAAAAAATATTTCCAGATTGGAATGTATTTGCTCCTTCAAAACTAACAACTGATGTAACAGGTATAACATGGTATTATGAGCCTACAACAGAAAAAATAGTTGAACTTTTTAAAAATAATAATGCACTAATCTGTATTTTTTCATTAGGGGCAGTAATTAGATTGATTGCTCCATATTTGAAAGATAAAAAAACAGATCCTGCAGTAATTGTAATTGATGATAAAACAAATTTTGTTATTAGTGTTTTATCTGGACATATAGGAGGAGCCAATGAACTTACTGAAGAAATTGCAGAAAAAATTGAAGCTTTACCTGTAATTACTACAGCAGCTGATGTAAACAAAACAATTGCAGTTGATCTTGTAGGAAGGGAATTTAATTGGAAAATAGATGATGATTCTACTGTAACTAAAATTAGTGCACATATGGTAAATGAAGAATCTATAGGTATTTTTCAAGAAGCAGGTAAAAAAAATTGGTATAAAAAATTACCAAAGAATGTTTTAATTTATGAGAGTATAGATGATTTAAAAAAAGCAAATTCTAAAGCGCATCTAATAATTTCAGACAAAATAATAGATGATGAAATATCTAAAGAATCTGTGATTTATCGTCCTCCAAGTTTGGTAATAGGGATTGGATTACATTGGGATACATCAAAAGAAACCATTAGAGATGGGATTAAATTTTGTTTAGATAAATTCAAACTTAGTTCAAAATCAATTGCAAAATTAGTATCAATAAAAAAACCAGAAGACATTCAAGGTTTAATAGATCTTGGAAAAGAAATGAGAATTCCAGTAGAGTATGTAAATAGAGAAGATTTGGCCATGATTTCTGCACCAAATCCTTCTGAAACAGTAAAAGCTTTTGAAGGAACTGCAAGTGTTTCAGAAGCTGCTGCAATCAAAGTGTCAAAAGGGGAATTAATAGTAGAAAAGCAGAAATTCCCTCCAAATTTGACTATAGCCATAGCGAGGATAATGAATTGAAACGAGGATTATTACTGATTGACAGAGGAAGTAGAGAAAGAGAAGCATCTGAAGAATTAGACGTAATTTGTCAAGGAATCAAAGCAAAACGTGATTATGTTTTCACAGATTTTTGTTTTCTAGAGGTAGAACCGCCATATATTGAAGATGGAATTCCTAAATGTCTAAAACAAGATATTGATTCCCTGACTATAGTTCCTTACTTTTTGTATCCTGGGAAAAAAGTGAAAAATGCAATATCTAATGTTGAAAAGTTACAACAAGATTCCAAAATTGAATTTTTAATTACAAAACCTATGAGTATGCATAAAACCTTGGTAGAAATTGTTGAAAATAGAATTTCAACTACACTAAAAGAAAATCAAGTGGTTCTTGAGAATAAAGATGTTGATGTAATGATTATTGGACACGGTAGTAAAGATCCTAATGCACAAACATCACTTGATTATATTGTAAATGAATTAAATGATTCTTATAGAAATGTAAGTCGTTGCTGGTTAGAAATTGAACAACCAGATATTTTTGAAGGAGTTAAAAAATGTGAAAAAGATAATCCAAAAGTTCTAGTAATTATTTTTTATTTCTTGCATGAAGGTGCACACGTGAAAACTGATATTAACAATGATTTAATTCCTGCACTAAAAAATTCTAATCTAAAAAATACATTTATTACAAAACATTTAGGAACAGATCAAAAAATGATAGATTTGATAATAGAAAGAGCAAAAGAGGTAGAAGATGCAGACTAAGAAAGGCCAATTAATTGAAGATGCAAGTATGCAAATGATTGAAGATGAAATTGGATCACATCAATATAATGAAAAAGAATGGCCAATTGTTAGAAGAATAATTCATTCAACAGCAGATTTTGATTTTGCAGATAAAAATAAATTAATTTTTCAAAAAAATGCAATTTCAAGTGGGATGAATGCATTGAGGAATGGTTGTAGCATTGTAGTTGATGTAAATGGAGTAATTGGAGGATTTAACAAACAAAACCCAAAAGATTTTGGAAATAATATAATTTGTAATATTTCAAAACCAGAAATCATGGATTTGGCAAAAAAAGAAGGAAAAACTCGCTCTCAGGTGTCAATGAGGGCTGCAATTTCAGATATTGATGGAGGGGTTGTAGTCATTGGAAATGCTCCTACTGCATTAATTGAAGTGATAAAGATGGTAAAAGAAGGAATTGTCAAACCTGCCCTAATTGTTGGAATTCCGGTGGGATTCATTTGTGCTGTAGAATCTAAAGAAGAATTAGCAAAACTGGGAGACACGCCATTTATCACAAATTTAGGAAGAAAAGGAGGAAGTTCATCAGCATCTGCAATAATTAATGCGATTTTTAAGTTAATTAGAGCAGAATCAGCTTCTTGAATACTGAATACAATTTTTTACAAAACTTTGTGCATAATTTGAACTATCAAAATACAGATGTCCGTATGAAGCTAAAGTGTTGTATTCCATCATCCCATCTTGATGTTTTTTGATTCCTTCACCAATTTCCAAATTATAAGCAAATTTTGAATCAGATGATACTGATTCTAATTGAGAATAATGAAATTCATGACCTTGAAAATTATGTAATTTTTCAGTTATTGGGTTTTTTGAAATAATTTTACCTTTAGTGTAATTTAGTCGCATCTTCTTAGTCATTTTGGTTTCAGCATCAAAGATACCAATCATTTTATGTTTTTTATTATTAGATGTAATGGATTTTGTTAAATACATTAATCCACCACATTCTGCATAAATTGGAAGATTATCTTCTGATAATTTTTTAATAGTTTTTTTCATGATTTGATTTTTTTCAAGTGAATTACCTAAAACTTCAGGAAATCCACCACCAATGTATAGTCCATCACATTTTGGAATTTTTTTATCTTTGACAGGACTGAAAAATTTTAGAGTTGTACCTTCACGATGTAATGCTTCTAAATTATCTTGATAATAGAAATTAAATGATGTATCAAGTGCTACTGCAATTGTAATTTTTGATTTTTTTGGAACTGATTTTGGTATTTTTGGTAGATCAATTGGATTTTTTAAAATTTCAATGATTTTATTTACATCTATTGATTTTGAAATGATTTTTGAGATTTTTGTAATTTGATTTTTTTGTGTGTTATTTTCTAATGTTGAAATCAACCCCAGATGTCTTGATTCTAAATTCAATAATGGATTTTTTGGTATCACACCAATAATTGGAATTTTTGTTTTTTCTAATGCAGTTCTACACAAAATTTCATGTTTTTTACTTCCTATTTTATTAAGAATTATTCCTACAATACGAGAATTCCTATGGAATTTTTGAAAACCTAATGCAGTTGCTGCAATTGAACGTGAAGTTTTACTTGAATCTAAAACTAGAAGAACAGGGGATTTTGTTATAGTGGCTACATGGTGAGTGCTTGCATAATTTGAATCACCTCCAAATCCATCATAATATCCCATTACACCCTCAATAAGTGATATATCTGATTTTGAATTTGAAATGAAACTTTTCAAAAGTTGAGTCTTACCCATCAACCAGACATCCAAGTTGTATGTATCATGTTTTGAGATACTAGAAAGATAACTTGGATCAATATAATCAGGACCTACCTTAAATGGTTGAACTGAATATCCGTTTTTTTGTAAAGCATGAATTATTCCACATGTAATTGATGTTTTTCCAACTCCACTTGTTGTACCTGCTAAAACAATTCTAGGAATTTTCAATTTGAATGACTAGGAATATTTTTTATTTAAACTGATGTCTTTTGAAATGCCCAATGTTTTTAGTTAGATTATTTGAATATTATTCATGGAAAAAGATGGGTTCGTCATTGTTTATACGGGAAAAGGGAAAGGAAAAACAACTGCAGCGTTAGGGATTGCTTTACGAGCTACTGGATATGGAAAAAAGAGTTGTATGATTCAATTCATTAAAGGTTCATGGCATTATGGTGAAATGGATTCATCAAAAAGATTAGAACCAGAATTTGAAATGATTGCAATAGGTAAAGGATTTGTAGGAATTATTGATGATAAAACTTCAAAAGAAGTACATAAAGGAATTGCTAGAGAAGCTATTAAGATTAGTAATGAAAAAATTCAATCAGAAATTTATGACATTGTTATTTTAGATGAGATAAATTATGCAGTAAATCTTGATTTAATTTCAGTTGATGATGTTTTGAATATAATCAAATCAAAACCTCCAAAAGTAGATCTTGTACTTACAGGAAATTATGCTAAAGATGAGATAATTAATGTAGCTGATTTAGTTACAGAGATGAGAGAGATAAAACATCCATTTCAACAAGGTATCAAAGCAAAGAAAGGGATTGATTTCTAACCAGCAAACATTAATTTACACAGTCAAGAGTTTTAGAAGAAATGTCTACTGAAATTCAAGAAATGCCTGAACAAGGAGAAATTGTTCTAGCTACAGTAACCAAAGTAATGGATCATGGGGCATATGTAACACTAGATGAATATGATGAAATCCAAGGGTTTTTACATATTTCAGAGATTGCTCCAGGATGGATTAGATCAGTTAGTAGATTTGTAAAAGATGGGGAGAAAAAAGTTCTACTCGTAAAAAAAGTAAATGCCAAAAGAGGTGATATTGATCTTTCATTAAAACAAGTAACAAAAGATCAGAAAAAACAGAAACTAAAAGAAGTTAAAAAATATGAAAAAGGTAAAACGTTATTACAAAATGTTCAAGATAAAACAAAATTAACAGATGAAGAAATTGAAAAATTAGAAGATGTAATTTATTCAAAATTTGATTCAGTTTATGATGCTTTTATTGAAATTGGAAGAAATGGAATAGAATCTGTAAAAGATCTTAAACTTGCAAAAAAAACTGCAACAGTAATTGATGAAATATGCTCAAAAATTAAACTACCGTCAGTTGAAATTAGAGGAATAATGGAGATAACAAATAGTAAATCAAATGGAATAGAAGTTATTAAGAAAGTATTGTTGGATGTTTTAAAGAAAGACTCTAAAATGGATATTACATACTTGGGAGCACCAAAATATAGAATATCAATTACATCTGAGGATTTTAAATCAGCTGAAAAAACATTAAAGCCAATAATTTCTGAAATTCAAACTAACATAGAAAAGAAAAAAGGTTCTTTCAAATTTACTAGAGAAGAATCAAAGAAAACAAGAGATAATTAAAATGAGATTTCAATTAAGAAAATGTACCAAATGTTATGAATATTCACTTAAAGAGAAATGTTCACAATGTCATGAAGATACAATTTCTGCACATCCAGCAAAATTTTCACCTGATGATAAATACATGAGATATAGATTAGCTGAGAGATATAATTAGAAATTTAATTTAATGGAACATAATCTTTGTTAACTTCATAAACAAATACTCCAATTACAGTTCCACCTTTTTCAACATCAAAACTTGGAGAGCTATAAACTAATCGTAATGGTCCATCTTCATCAATTGGGAATTTAATATCTTTAACGTATACTGGAGTAAAACCAGGTTGATAGATTGCTGATTGTTGATTAGTTTGAAGATTTACATAAACTATAGGTGTAAAAGGAATCATTTTACCCAATAAGGTTTCATTCCAAAAATAATCTGTACCACTAGTTCCATCAGAATGTAAATATTTGGATATTGGTTCTCCAGCAATTTTGAAAAACCAATATTTTTTTGATTCATCTCCTCCTCCACTCAAAAGATAAATTGGTTGATCCTCAATATCTACAGTTAATCTTTGACCTGCAACAAAAATTACAAAATAATCAGATTTCATATCACGTAAAATTTCCCTTCCATCATCAGGGGTACTTAGAAAAACAGTTGCTATTCTCTTAATTATATGATCAATCACAGTAGAATTATCAGCTAATGATGCTCTCTCTGCTTTTGTTTGAATCCAATAACCATAATCCCACCAGGCACCAATTACTGCATCTTCAGGAGTATTATTCTTAATCCACTCCATTGAATCAAGCCAATCAGTAGTACTTACAGAATATGTGGTTCCACCATTCATAATTGTTGGAGGAGTATGTGTTACAGTGAAAACATTCGCACTTACAGGGAAAATTAGTGGAATAATTAATAAAAATATTAATCCAATAACAAAAGGAAATTTAATAATAAGAAATTTAGATTTTTTATTATCTATTTTATTTGTAAATAATTCTTTTAATAAAAAAGATAATCCTAAAGAAGATAAAACAATGATAGCCAAAGATGCAAATACTTCTAATCTTACAAATGCAGAACTAACATAAACTCCAAACAACCCAAGAATTAAAACAAATGAAATCATATCATTTTTTATAAAATTAAATTTGTTAGAATTTTTTAAAATTAACCAAATTCCTAATCCTGCAAAAATCATCAATATAGAATGAAAAAGAAAAGATTGTGCAAGTGTGGTAGTTGCATGTTCAGAAACAGAATCGGTGAGTGGATCAGTAGTTGTCAAAAAAGGATTAACAGCATTTAGATATCTATGACTGGGTAACGGAAGCAATTCAAGTTCATCATTTAATATGATAACACTTGAACTAATTATTAGAAAAGCAGCAATGAAAAATAAACCATTTCTCTTTTTAGTATTTTTACTACTTTTATTTTGAATAATAATACAAGACACTAAGATAACAGTTGGAATAATTAATGATAAACCTCCTATACCTGTAATAAAATTTAACAGTAATTTTTCAAATCCTAAAGATGCAATAATAGTAGAAGCTGTAAATAAAGGAATTGTCCAAATTAGAAACTTATGATCTGTTCGTAAGAAAGGTAAAGTAAGCAAGAAAATACCTAGCGGTACTATAAAAAATTGGTTACCTCCCCATGCTGATAATCCAAATATAGTGAATATTCCAGCAAAAATTAATTTGGGAATAACAATTTTTTTATTTTTAGAATTTATTCCACTTAAAAAAAGATAAATCGCTAAAATACTAAAAAACAACCCAAGTGGTTCAGATTTGAACCAACCCATTTGACCACGAATAATAATTGGTAAAGAAATTGAAAAAAGTAATGCTGCAAATAATCCAGCAGTAGTTCCTCCAATTACTCTAACTAGTGCAAAAACAACAATAGCAGTTAAAGAACCAAAAACTACTGGAAATATTATTGTAAAATCATATAAACTTCCATCAGTTCCAAATATCCAATATGTAGTTGCAGCAGTAAGATGCAACACAACTTGAGAGGTTTGAGAAACATTTCTTGGTACTTCAGCACCATACCAGCTTAGTTCATCATTCCATTGAAAATATGCATCAATTCCATTATCTACCACATATTGAGTTGCTCTATAATTAAAGAAAGGATCAAATTCGTTTAATTCCCAACCATAATCTACAGGTAATGATCTTATCATAAATGAGGTTGAAAAAGCTATAGAAAGAATACCGATAATCAAAAGATGGTTTAGTTTAAAATCAAAATTTTTTACAGAAAATAAGCACTGATTTGAATTCAATATTTTTTATCAATTATCTGTGTTTATTACTCTTTTTGAAAAATGATTTTTGTTTTTGAATTAAAGTATCATTGGGGAGCAAATTTGCCTTCTAGTTTTTCTTCAGCAATAATATGTTCTGTCATAGATTCTTCTACTTCTACTTTGGTAGAACCTTGTTTTAGATCTAAGAATATGTCTAAAGCATATAGTTTGAAAATATAGGTGTGTTCTTTATCAGGGGGAGCTGGTCCACCATAACCAATTTCATCAAAATCAGTTTTACCTTCAATAGAATTTTCAGGAATCGAATTTTCAATAATTTCTTTTGTTTTTGGAGAAATGTTCCACAAAACCCAATGTACCCAAACTTTTCCAACTACACTCATTGCATCAGGATCATCCATAATCAAAACTAGAGATTTCGTTCCTTCCGGAGTTTCAGAAATTTTTAAGGGAATACTAAGATTTTTGTTTTTATATCCATATTTTTGGGGTATAGTTCCACCATTTTCAAATGCAGAACTTGTTAAAATCATGTTATATTATATTAAAAAAAGTCTTAAAGTTAAATTTTTCTAAGATTCTAAGACAATTTTATCTTGTGAGAAAGAAAGAATAGAACTACCAACTTGTTTGATCTGTTTTTTCAATGCCTTATCCATGGTTCCAACAATAGATCTATTATCTTTCACATATTCTAAGAGTTCTTTGTCTGCAAAATTTCCATTGATGGGAATTGTTTTTAGTTTTTTTATAAAATTTATTGTTGTTTCAATTTCTTGTTTTTTTTCTGGGTTATTTTGTAATTTGATTAATTCATTTTTTACAACTTCAGGAACAACAAACGAAATTGAGCCTATTTCTGTATCTAAATTATCAATATTTTTAATTCGTCTAGTTGCTAAATGAATTAAAAAACTAGTATCGCATATTACTTCAACCAACTATTCCTGCACCAATTAATCGCCATCTTTCATCTATTCTTCTACTAATTGCTACATTTCCATTCTCAAAGATGCATGCAGGTCTCCTAAGTTCAATTTCAACATTTTTGGATTTTATTTTAGTAACTTTTCCCAATACAGGGGCAGTTCCAATGTTTAATCGAAGTAGTTCTCCAGTTTTTATTGGTTGAACTTTGATATCTTCAGTAATTCCTACTGCAGAATCAAACAAGCTTGTTTCCAATTTAATTTGAGTAGAATTTTCAGGTAATGTACCAGGTTTTCCAATTACTGAGCCAATAAAAGAATCACTTCTAGTCATAGATGGATCTAGTTTTGTTCCAATAGCTACCAAACCTCCAGGTTTTACGGATTCAACAATTCCTGCAGCAGTTCCCAATGATGTAATTTCAGTCAATAGAGGTTCATATGATTTCTTTTTTTCATTTACAATTCCTGGTTTTATCTCAATTTCATCTCCAACATTAAAGAGTCCTTGAGTTAAACTCCCACCAATTACACCACCTTTGATATTTTTTAATTTTATACCTGGTTTGTTTACATCAAAAGAACGTAAAACATGCATTACGGTATCTTTTTTCTCATCTCTTTCTGGTGTTTTGATTGTTGATTCTATTGAACCAATTAATGCATCAACATTCAAACCAGATTGAGCAGAAATAGGAATAATAGGTGCTTTTGCAGCATGTGTTCCTTTAACAAATTTAGTAATGTCTTGATAATTTGTTAATGCTTCTTTGTACGAAATTAAATCAACTTTATTTTGAACTACAACTATTTGTTGAATACCAAGAGTTTGAAGAGCTAAAAGATGTTCTTTTGTTTGGGGTTTTGGAACTTTTTCATTTGCTGCAACTAGTAATAATGCACCATCCATTAATGCTGAACCTGAAAGCATATTTGCCATCAAACTTTCGTGTCCTGGACTATCTACAAAACTAACAACTCTAGATAATTCACTTTCTTTTCCACAATTGTTACATTTTGGAGTTGTAGAAAATCCTAAAGGTTCTTCACAGCTTTTACATTTGTAAAATGCAGCATCAGAATATCCAACACGAATTGTAATTCCTCGTTTTAGTTCTTGACTATGCACACTAGTCCATGAACCAGTTAATGCTTGAATGAGAGTTGTTTTTCCATGATCTACATGTCCTGAAGTTCCAATGTTAACACATGGTTGATAACCATATTTTTTAATGTACCAATCAGGAAGTGTATCTCTCCAATGCATGAGTCAAAATGTAGAATCGGTATATGTTAAGTTATTCTTTTTTATCTTTGGTTTTTTCATCTGTTGATTCTGCTGTATCTTCTGCAGGTGCTTCAACAGGTAATTCTCCATCAAATTTACAATTTACTTGATAGATTTCTTCTGAAATTGTATTCCCACGCATTAATTTTCTAACTCTTTGTCCAGTTTCTGCTGCTTGCAAACCTACTCCTTTAGAAAGTAAAACACGTTTTCTTGCTCCACCATGAATATCATCTCTCATTGGAATTCCAGATTTGTCACTACCACCAGTGAGTTTTAGTTTTCCAGATAATCCTACAATTGTAGCATCCGTTTCATTTCCTAATTGTAATCCCAATAATGGATTTGCATCACTGTCTTTGAGTTCTTTGGAAATAGATTTTCCCTTAATATCAGAGATTGTAAGTTTGAAGTTAGTCAAGTATTCCGAAAAAAAGTTGAACGACTAATTAACCTTTGGACATTATTTTTAAATCAAGACTCAGAAAGTAAGTCATGGAAGAAGACATCAAGTGTCCAAAATGTGATAGTAAGATGGTAGACATGCAAGCATGCCATTTGTTTTGTCCTAATTGTGGTTCCCATTTAGATTGTTCAGATAAAGGAAGTTATTGGTAGTTACATTCCAGGTCTATCTGGAATGTAATCAGATACCATATTGATTGCTTGGTCTTTCATAATTTCAAGATAAGTATCATAATCTGCCTCAAAGTTACAGTGAGGACATTTTACACTAGTAACATCATCATCTAATATTGCAACTCTTTCACATTCTGGGCATTTTGCATCCATGATATAATAATTCAATTAAGATATTTAATCATAATTAATGAATACCACCTAAGCGGAGTTAGTTTAGTCTGGTATGACGTCAGCTTCCCAAGC
>Ga0209665_1001188_pt1 | contig 15751 bp, 17 predicted proteins | sample SaaInlV_200m_DNA_2_FD_184675 | JGI IMG/M metagenome (GOLD analysis project Ga0209665, IMG submission 184675) | Marine microbial communities from expanding oxygen minimum zones in the Saanich Inlet - Saanich Inlet SI074_LV_135m_DNA (SPAdes) (version 2) | ecosystem: Environmental > Aquatic >... | reverse complement strand
TTGGGTTACAGTAAAACCCATGGAAACAGCTGCATGGACATTGTTTAAATTTTCTAGTCCATATTTGGCAGTATTATTTATTGCATTAATGGTAGACTCTGCATTATAAAATACTGTTATCAGTATCTAAACTATTAAGATCTTTAGTAATTTTATAATGATCTTTAACTAAAATTTCAAGTTCATTTTTTAATTCAACGGAATTCCATTCTTCCTTGATTAAAGATGACAGTTTTGCAACAATATTCCATTGAACAGTATTTTGATCATCAATTAATTTTAAAAATTCTTTTCCTTTTTCATCATCATTCATAATTTTTGCAATATACTACAATGATAAAAAGTTAGATAGGTAATTGTATAATTTCAAAGTTTTATTAGGAAATATCAATTATGGGTCATATTGCAGTGTAGTATTTCAGAATGTAAAGAAAAAGCTAATCAAACTGTAAAAATCAGTTTTAAAGAAACCAGGAATTTATGTAAAAATCATTATAATTTATTTAAAAATAAAGATGAAACACATATTCCAATATTTTTTAAAGCATCAAAATTTTGACATAAATTAAGAGATTTTTAATTTCAAAAGAATTAAAAGATTTAACTTCTATTAAATTAAACCTAAAACATGGCTGTTAAAAAAAAATCTAATATTAAAAAGAAAGTAGTAAAAAAAGCAAGTCCCAAATCAAAAACAGTAAAAAAAGGCAATTCTAAGCCAAAAAAAATAAGTAAAACATCTACAAAAAAACCAGAATTTGATAAAGCATGGAAAGAATATAATTCTGCACTAAGTGGTTGGAAAGAATCTTTATCACAATGGCAAAAAGCCACAAATGAAACGCTAATGACATATCATGATGCATGTCAAAAAGCAATAGGATCAGATGCTGAATTATTAAAAAAAGTTAGCTCAAGTTGGGAAGAGACTTGGGAAGAAATTGGTCCAGAATACATTAAACAGCAAACAAAAATGATTGAAAGTATTTTTAAAGAAACCAATATTGAATCAATAAAAAAATTCAATGATCAGTGGGAAAAATTTCTTACGTCATCAGGTGATGAATCAATTACAGCGTATCAAGAAGCCATCAAAAAATTCAATCAGGCATGGCAACATGGACAAATGTAATTTTAATAAATTACAAAATTTATTATTTTTATAATTTAAAAAATATAATTTTAATTTAAGATATAAAGGAGTTTAATTATAACTAATTTTTCATAACAATATGACCAAAGCAATAGTTTTAGGAGGCTCACGTGGAATTGGTAAAGCAATTGCAAATTCATTGAAATCAATAGAAATTGATGTTTTTGCAGCATCCAAAAAAGATATTGATACATCAGATTTGAATAGTGTTAAAAAATTTCTAGAAAAAAACTCTCAAACAGATATCCTTATTTTAAATACAGGTGGTCCACCTGCAAAACAATTTTTAACTATATCTGAAAAAGATTGGAAATTATATCATGATCAATTATTTTTAGGATTTTGTACCATTTTACAAAATATCAAAATAAATGATGGAGGATATATTTTCTTAATTAGTTCAGGAGTAATAAAAGAACCAAGTTCAAATTTAATAATTTCATGTGCATATCGTGCTGCTTTTAGTGAAGTTTTTAAAATATTGAGTAAAGAATATGCTCAAAAAAATATTAGTTGTATCAATATTGCACCAGGTCCAATCAATACAGATAGAGTACAGGAATTAATTGAAAATGTAAAAGAATTTGAAAGTACATTACCAATGAAAAGATTAGGTGAACCTGAAGAGATTGGGAATTTTGTTAAAGGTATAATTGAAAATAATGTGAAATATCTTACAGGCGTCACAATTAACTTTGATGGTGCAAATTCTAATTGTATTTTTTAAAAATTATTTTTTAAATTCAACATTTGGTGTGTCGGGGTGACCTGCAATTGCAATTAATCCACCATCACGTAATTGCTGTAACAACTGCATAACTTCTTTTTCAACTTGATTTCGTTGTAATCCTGTTTGTTGTGCAAATACTTCTACCAAATCTGTAACTTTACGTTGACCATTACAAGACTTCCAAAAGTCAACAATTGCTTGATTTACCATAAATCCTTGATCATGTTCATTAGCTAACACCATAGAACCATCTTCTTGTTGTACCAATTTACCAACTCCTTGAGGTAATGCTGTTTCATAATTAATTGGGGCAGGAGTATTTAATCCAGCAGCACCCATTTCTTTAATTTTGAGTTTTCCTTCTTCAGTCATTTTATCCATTGACCATGCAGGCTCCCATACGATTTCAATATTTACATTATTTACTCCAGGTACTTTTTTTGCAAATCTTGTTGCATCTGCAACCAAAGTCTCATGTAAAGGGCATCCTTGTGTAGTCATTGTCATTTTGATATCAACATCATTATTTTCTTTAACATCAATTCCATAAATTAATCCCATTTCTACAATGTTTAGAGGAACTTCAGGATCCATACATTGTTTCAAAGATTCTTCAATTGCTTGTGGAGAAACAGCACCCATATTTTATACAGCAGTTTGAAAAACAATAAAAACTTTGTATTAATTAGCTTGGAATAATTTTGGAATGGATTTCTCGTATGGAGCTGTAGCCACACCTTTTTCAGTAATAATTCCTGTAATTAATTCAGGTGGAGTCATATCAAATGCAGGATTAATGACATTAATATCATCAGGTGCAGTCTTTTTATCACCAATACCAGTAACCTCACTTCCTTTTCTCATCTCAATAATAACATCATCAGATTTTGTCTCCAAATCAATTGTAGATAACGGTGCTGCAACATAAAATGGAATTCCATGCTGTTTTGCCATTGTTGCAACTTGATATGTTCCAATTTTGTTAAAGACATGACCAGTCTTTACGATTCTATCTGCACCAACTACAACCTTGTTTACCAGTCCATTTGCCATAGAATATCCTACAGCAGTGTCTGGAACTAAGCTAACATCAAATCCATCATGTTTTAACTCAAAAGCTGTTAATCTGGAACCTTGTTGAATTGGTCTAGTTTCAGTTGCAATTACTTTGACATTTTTTCCACTCTCTCTAGTTGCACGAATAACACCCAATGCGGTTCCATATGCCACAGTAGCTAATGCACCAGCATTACAATGAGTCATTATTGTGTCATTGTCATTAAAAAGAGTAGAGCCATTCTTTCCCATAGCTTTGTTAATCTCAATATCTTCATCAGCCATTTTTTTAGCAGTAGAAATTACTAATTCTCTAATTTGTTCTACTGTTTCTCCAGTCTTTGCTACGTTCATTATTTTTTCTAACCCCCAACCCAAGTTTACTGCAGTTGGTCTGGTTGCAAATAGAATTTTTCTTGCTTCTTCTAAATCAGATAATAATTCATCTTTTGTTATTGCTTTACTTTGTAAAACAGCCAACCCCAATCCAAATGCACCAGATACTCCAATTGCAGGCGCACCTCTAACTATCAAAGTCTTAATTGCATTTGCAACTTGATTAAAATCATCATATTCTACAAAAATTAATTCATTAGGAAGTTTTGTTTGTTCAATCATTATCACTTTGTTATCTTTCCATTCTACTGTTCGCAATCCAGTAACATTTTGCATATAATAATAAAAAATTTAGGTTTTTAAAAACTAATTGATGTGTTATGGTGTAGATAGATATTTTATTGTAGATGTAAAATTAAAAATATTGGATATTGTCAGTTTAGAAAAATATGATACACAAAAGATGTATAAAGTTTATGATAATTGGCCTAAGATAGCACGAGAATCATTTGAATCAAATCAAGAATCAGTAGATTTCAAAAATGTTGATCACATAGTATTTGCTGGAATGGGAGGTTCAGGTTCAATTGGGGATTTATTCTCTTCAATACTGTCAAAAACGGATATCCATGTATCTATTGTCAAAGGCTATCTTTTACCAAAGACAGTTGACAAAAATACGCTGGTAATCGTAACAAGTGTATCTGGTAATACATCAGAGAGTTTAACAATATTAGATTCAGCAAAAAAAATGGATTGTAAATTAATTGTATTTTCTTCAGGAGGAAAGATGAAAAAAATTTGTGAAAACAATCAAATTGAATTTAAAAATATTCCATTTTTTCATTCACCGAGAACTTCTCTTATTAATTTTACATATTCAATTCTAAATATATTAAATCCAATACTTCCAATAATTAAAAATGACATCATAGAATCATTAGATGAATTAGATAGAGTGAAAAAAGAAATTGCTTCTCATAATTTATCGGATTCAAACCCTGCAATTGATTTGGCCACATGGATAACGGGTATTCCCATTATTTATTATCCACATGGATTACAATCAGTAGCAACTAGATTCAAATCATCATTACAAGAAAATGCAAAAATACATGTGATAATTGAAGATGTTATTGAAGCATGTCATAATGGCATAGTAGCTTGGGAAAAATCATCAGTAGTACAACCAATTTTAATTCAAGGGCAAGATGACTATATTAAAACAAAAGAAAGATTTAACATAATAAAAGAGTTTTTTGTAGAAAATAATGTTGATTTTAGGGAAGCACATTCACCTCCAGGAAATATCTTGACAAAAACTATCTCTCTAATGTACATGTTAGATTACACATCAATTTACAAATCAGTAATATCAAAAACAGATCCATCACCAGTTCCATCCATAAATTATATTAAAAAAAAATTAATTTAAAATAAATTATAATTTTTAAAATTTCATTGTAATTTCATTTTTTCTAAAACAATTCTTCTGTAAGGAGGATAATCAATAGCAGTGTATTCTAATTCAAAATGTTCTAAAAATAAGGAGTCTTCTAATGCGGTTAATAGATGAGCTGTATTAGGTGCCACAGATATAGTATATGGAGCCCGAATAATTTGAATCTGTTCAAAATTTGTATCAAGATTTAGTTCTTTAAATTTAATTTTTCCTCTTAATAAAATGTGGTCACTTTGAAATTTATGATAATGCCCACCTCGTGAAAAGCCTCTTTTCGTTTCAACAAAGTTAAGAAGTTTTTTGCCAAAAGAACAAAATAGAATAGTACCTCTGATATCAGTTACAGATTTATTAAATTCTAATGCCATTTAATAAAATATAATTATATTTAATAATAATTTTTCTAAAAAAATCATCATTCTTTTTATTGATGAATGAAAAGTGATATTTATGATCATTTGTGAAATTGGATTAAACCATATGGGGAGTATCAAATATGCTAATGAATACATTGATAAAATAATAAAATCAAAGGCAGATGGAATTCTATTTCATATTAGAGAAAAGTCATTTTATGAAACTAATCCAAAGTTATTGTTACCAGACAAATTTTATGTTCAAGCTAGTAAAAAAATAAAAAAACATAATATAAAATTTGGAATAACATTAGCAGATCCAGATAAAATTGAATTTTGTAAAAAAATTGGAGTTGATTTTTATAAAATTTTTAGTAGAGACATTTTAGATCAAAAAATATTATCCAAAATTAAATCAACTAAAAAAAGAACTTTTGCTTCAACTGGAATGTCAAATTTAAATGAAATAAAAAAATTTGTAAATATAATAAAAAGTGAAATTAAATATTTTACTTTAATTCATACTCAACTTGATAATAACATCAAAAAGGTAAATCTTAAAGCCATATTACTTCTTAAAGAGAAATTTAAAATGAATGTGGGATATGGAAATCATGCATCTAACATTTTAACAATTTATACATCAATTGCATATGAACCATCAGATATATTATTTTATGTTAAAGGCGGTAAATACAAAAAACATATTGACGAATCTCATGCCATAGAATTAGATAATTTAAAACAGTTTATAAAAAATATAGATGATCTTAAAAAATCAATTGGGATGAAAACTAAAATAAAAATGAATGCAAATATAAAATAAAAAATTATTTAAGATATTGTTTATACTTTAAAGCCATGTTTGAATTAATTTTTGATACATCGCCATGTGATTCTAAAAATTGAATGATTTTTTCTAATTTTATAGGTTTTCCAGCATTGTTAAAATGATCATTAATTATTCTAACAACCCATAGATCCTGGGGAGTGTCAACAGTTAATCGAAAATTTGGTCGTTGAAGTGATTTTTTAGGTTCAACTCTGTTTATACAAAAAATTTTTGGATTTTCATAAATATATAATGAAGAATACTCACTTCGATGTTTTTTTGTTCCATTCTTATGAGATAATTGTAAAGATTTTAAATTAATAATTTCATATGAAGATCCAAGAGGAAGATTACCATAGAATGAAAGATCAGCATTTTTTTTAATATGATTTTGAATAAGATTATCAATGCCTTCCCAATGAATAAATGGATTTTCAGAAGTAGTTCTAAATAAAATATCTGCACCAACTTTTTTTGCTCCTTTTATTAATCGATTTAAAACATCAATTTCATCACCTACTACAAATTTTATTTTGTGTTTTTTTGCAAATTCTATGAAAAGATCTTTGCCAGAACTTTGAGCGATAGCTAAAACAATTTCATTAATTTTCTTAGATTTTTTTAATTGGTTTATCAGTAGTTCTAAAATTGTAAAATTTCCTACACGTTGTAATGGCTTTGCCAATAATCTAGTGGAGTAAATTCGACATGGAATAACGGCTGCAATATGAGGAAATTTATTATTTTGAGTTTTTTTCTTCAAATATCTAGATCAAATTGATCTAGATTAAGTGTATATTTAAGAATAATTTAATGTTAAGAATAATTTAATGTTAAGAATACAACCAATATTGCAAAAACGGTTTTAATTAATGATTAAAAATTAATGATTAAAAATTAAAGAATTAAGTTTAAAGGATATCAAAATAAACCATAAAAAATGATAAAAAAACTAAATAAAATAGATTTACAATTAGTAACAAAAAAGGATTTTGAATTTCTTTATGAACTTCTAAAAGAGCGTAATTCTTCTATAAATATATCACATCAAAAAATGCCCACCTACAATAAACACATTAATTTTATTTCATCAAAACCATATTCAAAATGGTATATCATTTATTTTGAAAGAACTAAAGTTGGTTCAATTTACATCTCAAAACAAAATGAAATAGGTATTTTTATTATGAAAAAATTTTTAAAAAAAAGAATAGGTTCAGAAGCATTAGAAATTATTATAAAGTCAAATCCAAGGAAACAATTTTTGGCAAATATTAATCCTAAAAATAAAAAATCCATAGAGTTTTTTAAAAAAAATGGATTTAAGATTTTACAACATACATATGAACTACGATGAGAAAATTAAATGAATAATGTCTAAAAAAATAAAATTATTTGATCCATTTGTTGATACCAAGGAGGAAAAAGCTATAAAAAAAGTTCTCTACAGTCATTTTTGGGCTTCAGGAGTAGGAGAAGGAAATGTTTTCAAATTTGAAGAATTATTTAAAAAATATACAAAATCAAAAGAATGTATTGCAGTTAATAGTGGTACAGCCGCTCTTCATTTAGCGTTATCTCTATTTGATTTAAAAAATAAAGAAGTAATTTTACCATCTCTTTCTTTTGTGTCAACTGCACATGCAATTACTTACAATGGAGGAATTCCTATTTTTGTAGATGTTGAACCTGAAACATTGTGTATTGATCCAGAAAAAGTAAAAGATGCAATTACTGAAAAAACAAAAATAATTTTACCAGTACATTTTTCAGGAATGCCATGTAATTTGGATAAATTAAACAAGATTAAAAAAAAATTTAATTTAAAAATTATAGAAGATGCAGCTCATGCTGCTGGTTCTTCATATAAAAATAAAAAAATAGGAAGTCATAATGATATTGTTTGTTTTAGTTTCCATCCTGTAAAAAATTTAGCAATGCCTTCTGGTGGAGTTATATCTATTAATGGAAAAAATACTAAAAAATTAAAAAATACGTTAAAATCTAGAAGGTGGGTAGGAATTTCAAATAGAAAAGGACCAAAATATGATGTCACTGATATTGGTTGGAATTATTATATGAATGAATTTTCTTCAGTCATAGGAATAGAACAATTAAAAAAATTAGAACAAACTAATTCAAAACGAAAATATATTGCAAAAAGATATTCACAAGAATTAAAAATTAATAAAAAAATTCCATTTACAAAAGATTGTTCATATCATTTATTTTGGATAGCTGTAAATAATCAAAATGAATTTATGAAAAAAATGCTTGAGAATAATATTGAAACAGGAATACATTATTTACCAATACATAAAATGAAATACTATAATTCAAAAATAAAATTAAAAATTACTGAAGATATGACAAAGAAGATAGTAAGTTTACCAATTCATCCAAATTTAAAAAATACTGAAATTGATAAAATCATTAAATTGACAAATAAATTTTCAAAAGATTAAACTAATCATATTCAGTTATCCCTTCATCTTTTTTAATATCCTTTAATGCTATTTTTCCATTTATATTTTCAAGGAATCTTGGTTCTGCACCACGATTACAATTACCAGATCGAAGAATTTCAAAATTTATTCCTTCACGTAGAACTTCACCTTTAGAAATATTAGTTATAGATTGAATTGATCTAGTTGCAAATGATCTAAGTTCTTTTTCAACATCAAGAATTTCTTTTATACCTACTCCAAACATAGATTGTGATCTCCTGATGGCATCAACCATAGATTGTAATTCTGAAGGAATTAATGCAAAAGAATGATCAGGTCCAGGAAGAGAACGGTCCAAAGTAAAGTGTTTTTCTATCACAGTTGCACCTAATCCAAGAGACATGATTGGTGCAATAATTGGATCAGTACTATGATCAGAAAATCCTACAGGTAAATTATAACGAGATTTCATTTTTGGAATTACAGATAAATTAAGAGATTCAATAGGACAAGGATATTTTGAAGTGCATTGTAATAAAATAATTTTATTATTTCCATTATTTTGTATACGTTTAACACAAAAATCTATTTCGTCATAAGTACTTGCACCAGTTGAAATAATAATTGGCTTGTTTGTTTTAGCCAAAAAATCTATTAGTCTCACATGATTAATTTCAAAGGATGCAATTTTATGGATTGAAACATGTTGATCAATAATTTCTGCATCTTGTATTGAAAATGGTGTTGACATAAACATAATATTTTCTTCTTTACATGATTTTACTAATTCAGGGATCATTTCATATGGCATTGAATACTCATCAAAAATTTTGGCCACATCTTGAGTAGAACCTATTTTTGAAAGATAATCACTGGATCCTGGATTTGAAACATATGTGGTTTCAGGTCTATATGTTTGAAATTTAACAGCATCAGCACCAGCATTTGCAGCAACTTTGATTAATTTTTTAGATTGATTTAGATCTTCTTCATAACTACCACACTTCCAGTTAGAACCAGCCTCGGCAATCACAAAAATATGTTGAGAAGTATTAAAATCGATCATAATTATCTAATATGGTAATAATAAAAATATATTTTGATCAGAAAAGTAATCATAAAAAATCAATCAACATTATCAAAATGAATTTTTTCAATATTTCCATTTTCATCAATCAACAAATTTCCATTTGTATCTTTTTTAAACAACGATTTATCAGTAAATTTTTCACAGACTTTAAGAAATTCATCGTGGGTTAAACCTGTATCATTTAAAAATTCAGTTAAATATTTTGTAGGAATTTTTCCTTCATATTGTTTAACTAATTTTAAACCTTCTTCTCTACTAATTCGGCCATATCGAATTTCAATTGAAGCTTGATCAGTTGCCCTACCAAAACCATATTTTAAAAATTTAAAATAATCATGAAAAACAGTATATTTTGTATCAAGATTTTCATAGTTTGTATATGTACCCTCTTTAATTTCAGGATTGAAAGTAAACCCTAAATTTTTTACAAGATCTAACTGCTTAAACATATCCCATTTTAAATAATATCCTAGAAAAATTCCAGTGACATCAATTTTTTGTATATCTTCATCCGTAGGATAAAGATAAGGCAAAAGATCTTTTTTGTCAATGCCATATTTCATCATATCAATAGGTTTTATTTTATCTAAGAAATAACCCCCATGTTTTTCATTCCATTTTCGATCAAGATAAGGACTTGAACTAACTTCTCTTGAACCACCATATTCCATTTGTGGATTTTCGCCCCAAATAATTAATGGAATTTTATAATTTACAGCTACTTGTATTGGGATGGTAAAAATTCCAATATGTTCAGGCCATTCAAAATCTCCAAGTTCATGTAATCCAAATCTAGAAAGTTTTTTGTATATTTTAGGATTAGGAGTAAATTCAATACAGTCCATTCCTAGGGATTTTAGATTTTCAATATTTTTTCTACCTATATCAGTAAAATCAATTGGATGAAAACTTACTAATAGTGGATTTAAACCAAATTCTTCTTTAACAATATGAGCTTGATAGGTAGAATCTTTTCCTCCACTAACAGGAATAATACAATCATATTTTTGACCTTCAGTGTTTTTATATTTTTGAAAAAGTTGTTCAAGATCATGTCTTCTAGATTCCCAATCAATTTTTTCTTTAAGAATATTGGAATTACATGCATTACAAATACCATTTTCATCAAAATCTAATCCAGGTTTTGTATCTGGGTACAAACATTTTTGACAATACTTCAATAATTTCAATTATTTTTATAAACGATATTAAGTTATAGATATCCAGATTTTAGTAGAGATATCTACAAGTTTTGTAGAAATTACAAAAAAGTCTTAATTCTCCTTAAACATAATCATATATTATGAGAAATTATCAAGTACTAATTTTATTTGGATGTATGATTATTTTCTTAACTCAAAGTAATTTTGCTTTTGGCGAATGGAAATTTTTGAATTCATTTGGAACCATGGGTGATGGTACTACAAATTTCAATAGTCCAACTGGAATTGCTCTTGATCAAGAGGGTAAAATTTACGTTGCAGATTTTGGAAACAATAGAATCCAAATTTTTGATTTTTCAGGTAATTTCTATCCATTTATTCCAGTAAATGGTCATGCACATGGCATAGAAATTGCAAAGGATTTGATTTATGTTGCAGTTTGGGGGAATCCCAAAATTGATATTTTTACTACAGATGGAACTAAAGTCTCTTCTTTCTCTACACATGAAAAACCAGGAGATATAGCAATAAACAATCATGGAGAAATTTATGTAACTAGTTATGGAACAGGAACAATACAAATTTTTGATTTCAATGGAAATGTACTAAAAACCATATCACCTATGTTAAATGGCATTCATGCAAAACATACAGGAATTGCATTAGATGATTTAGATAATATCTATGTCACAGATTACATTAATGACAGGGTGATGAAATTAGATTCCTCAGGAAATTTCCTGTTTGAATTTATAATTCCTCCTAAAGAAGGAAAATTTGTTAGACCTACAAACATAGAGATTAGTTCAGATAGAGATGTTTATGTTACTGACAATTCAAATAAAGTATTTATTTTTGATACATCTGGTAATTTCATTTATTCATTTGGGGAGATAGGTACAAAAATAGGTCAATTTAGCGCACCACATGGTATTACTTTTGATGATTTAAGACATGCATATATTGCAGATTTTGGAAACAATAGAATCCAAATTTTTGAAATAATTAATTCCTTGAAAGAGAAAACAAATAATGAAGTTTTAGAAGTTAATTTAAAAAATGAATTCAAATTTGATGATTATATCTATTTTATAATTATCATTATAATTATCATTATAGTTATTGTAGGAATTGCGGGGTTTATTTTAAAAAAATTATCATCTAAATAACTAAATTTATCTTCCTAATTTTCTAGATACAAATTATTTAATAACGGCATTCTGAGTAAATTCATTGTATATCCGCTATGATTAATTGTAATATGTTTAATGGAAAAATAGTACTCATTACTGGAGGGACAGGATCTTTAGGTACTGCATTAACAAAAAAAATACTCCTGACTAATGTTAAAGCTATCAGAATTTTTAGTAGAGATGAATGGAAACAATCTCAAATGCAATCAGAGATTAAAGATGAAAGATTACGATATTTAATTGGTGATGTGAGGGATAAAGAACGATTATCCAGAGCATTAGAAGGTGTAGATATTGTAATTCATACAGCTGCACTAAAACAAATGCCAGTTGCAGAATACAATCCATTTGAAGCAGTTAAAACAAACATAATTGGAACTCAAAATTTAATTGAAGCATGTTTGGACAATAATATTGAATCCGTCTTGGCCATAGGAACAGATAAAGCTGTTTCTCCTGTAAATACATACGGGGCAACAAAATTGCTTATGGAAAGATTATTTGTATCAGCTAATTTTTACAAAGGTAATCACAAAACAAAATTTCTTTGTGTAAGATATGGAAATGTTTTAGGAAGTAGAGGTTCAATTGTGCCTATTTTTATTAACCAAATTAATTCAGGTAAAAAAGTTACAATCACCGATCCATCCATGACGAGATTTACAATTACTATGGGTGAAGCATTAGAATTAATTCTTCGTGCATTAAAAAATGGGAATGGAGGAGAAGTATTTGTACCAAAGCTTAACGCATATAGAGTAGGAGATATTAAAGATGCAATTTTAGATTTGTTAAATAGTTCTAAAGAAACAGAAATTATATCAATAAGACCAGGAGAAAAAATGCATGAATCACTAATAAGTAATGATGAATTAAGAAATACATTTGAAATAAATGAAGATTACATAATAATTGATAAACAACTACAAGATGCAGGTTATCTAGATAACAATAATGTCATCAGAACTAAACTTGATTATCAATATTCATCTGATAAAGTAGACTTGCTTACAATAGATAAATTAAAACAAGTATTAGTTAGTGAAAAATTAATTTAAAAATACTTGTAGTAATAATTAATTATTAAAAATTTTCAAGAAATGCTAAAAGACGCTGTGAAGAATTTCCTTGATAATGCAAGTATGTATCACTAAATTTTTTACTATCCTCAATAATTTTTTTCTTAAAAGTATCATCGTTTAATAATTTTAATAGAGTATCTTCAATTTGATTGTTATTTATTTTTATACAAGATTGTGATTTGAATACTTCAGAATTACCAAACCCCCTGTCTGTTACAGATACTGAAATTGATGGTTTCATACAAATTTGGGATTCCAATATAGTAGTAGAAGAATTAAGAGTAATGAAAACAGTGCAGTTTTTCATCAAATCCAAAATATTACCTGCTTTTACTACAGTTATTTCGGAATTTATTTGGTGTACAAAATCAGTTATGTCTATCTCATCAGGATTGGTATGTAATTTTATAATCATTTTTTTGTTTAGTTTAGTCACAGTTTGGCAAATTTTTTGAATTGCCTGTTCACGTTGTAACTGGGAAGAAATAGTCAGATCAAATATGAGATTATCTATAGGATTTGTTGTTGCAAGTAAAATGAATGAATCATTAAAATCAGAGTTTTTTGTTTTTAGAAAAAAATCATCATATGTCGGGCTTCCAACTATTTCTATTTTTTCAGCAGAGATACCACAATTAAGGGCATAATTTTTTAGAGTTTCACCCCAAACAAGAAATTTGTCAGAAAAACGTGGCAAGACGCTTAAGTTATTGAAATCAAATGCCTCTGCAGTATCATCATATAAGCCATGTTGAATTAATGCTACTTTAATTTTAAATTTTTTTGCTAGAGATATTGCTATTTGTTCAATGGGACCATTTTCTGACATAACTAAAATAGATGAAAAATTGTATTGATTAAACAATTTTTTTGTAAGTTCAATTTCGGTAACATAATCAGGAATTCTTTTTTCTAACATATTTTTAAAAAATGGTTTTAAAATTGACCAAAATGAAATTTTATTAAATGAAAAAAATGTTTTAAAAAATAAATCATGTTTCCATAATTCATCAATTTGTGAACTAGAAGATTTTTTTCCAAAATCTATTGAATGTTTTACTTTATTATCTAACAAACCATGAAAAGTAGTGACAATACATTTTGATTTTTTTAGTATAGAATATGTATCAAAATTCCAAATTGAAGGAAGTCGCCTATTATGTAAAATAACGTTAATGTTACTATTAGGAAGATTATAAAAAAAATGTCTATTTCTAGATGCACCAAATTCAATTAATAAGATATTTTTATTATTATTAGTTATTTTGTTAGGAAAAAACATATTGATAAAAATTTCTGAAAAAAATTTTATTTTTTTGTAGTATTTCTGAGAAAGAGAAATAGTGAGGTGTTTTGTTCCAAGTTTTAGACCATACTTCATTTGGGGCGAAGTATCTCTTTCAAATTTCTTATTTGTATTTATTATTTTCACAGAGTTTGTAAGTGTAAATATGAATGGATGTAGGTTGAAAGTTGTAAAAAATTCTGCATTAGGATATTTTTTATATATTATAAGCAATTCTGCAAATTTTTTTAAAAATGGAACTAAATATAGATGGAATTCACCAATAACCAACTCCCCTAAATTTATTTGCTCATATTCAATAAAATTTGAAATAGTTGGATCATTATACCATTTTATAAAATCATAAGATTTGTTTTGAATATCACAAAGATCTTGTTTAGTTAAATATTCATCAGAAATTTCATGAGATATGTTATTTTTTAAAAGTAATTTATGTGATTCAAAATCAAATGTAATTATTTTAGGAATTTTTTTTAAAAGTTTTAATTCTTCAATTTGAATCGAAGAATCCAGAAGAAGAATTTCATGTTCATTTGAGAAATTTAATTTTTCGTTCATGCTTCTTTAATTATTTTATGGAATATACAAAGTTTATAGGCATATTGTATAATAGTTAGAATAGAAAATTATGAAGGCAGTAATACTAGCTGGAGGTTTAGGTACTAGAATTTCTGAAGAGACATCTTCAAAACCCAAACCACTAATCGAGATAGGCGAAATGCCAATTTTATGGCACATAATGAAAATTTATTCGTCGTATGGAATTAATGATTTTATTATTTGTTGTGGATACAAGGGCTATATGATAAAAGAGTATTTTGCCAATTATTCTCTACACATGTCTGATGTTACATTTGATATGAAAAACAATTCTATGGAAGTTCATCATAAATCAGTTGAACCTTGGAAAGTAACACTAGTAGATACAGGATTAGATACATTAACCGGAGGTAGACTAAATAGAATAAAAAAATATGTTGATGATGATACTTTTTGTTTTACATATGGAGATGGAGTAGCAGACATTAATATTTCAGATTTAATTAAATTCCACAAAAATAAGAAAAAAATTGCAACCATAACAGCTGTTCAACCACCAGGAAGATTTGGAACATTAGAGATAGAAAATGATGATGTGTTAAAGTTTATAGAAAAACCTGCAGGCGATGGAAATTGGATTAACGGTGGATTTTTTGTATTAGAACCCAATGTATTTGATTACATTGAAGGAGACTTTACAATTTGGGAAAGAGAGCCATTAGAGAAATTAGCTCACCAAAGATCGTTGTCAGTATACAAGCATAAAGGATTCTGGCAATCAGTAGATACACTTAGAGATAAAAATCATTTAGAAAAATTGTGGTCTTCTGAGAAAGCTGATTGGAAGATTTGGTAAAATGATTTTGAAAGATTTGTTTGGAGGAGTTTTCCAAAATAAAAAAATTTTTGTTACTGGACACACTGGTTTTCAGGGATCTTGGCTTACTTTGTGGCTAAAATCATTAGGTGCAAAAGTCACAGGGTATTCTTTGTTACCACCAACTA
>Ga0209665_1001176_pt1 | contig 15877 bp, 8 predicted proteins | sample SaaInlV_200m_DNA_2_FD_184675 | JGI IMG/M metagenome (GOLD analysis project Ga0209665, IMG submission 184675) | Marine microbial communities from expanding oxygen minimum zones in the Saanich Inlet - Saanich Inlet SI074_LV_135m_DNA (SPAdes) (version 2) | ecosystem: Environmental > Aquatic > Marine... | reverse complement strand
TAGTAAAATTTTTACCGATCAAATGTACAAGTACGAAGCTGATGACATGTGGCATCCGCCAGTGTCTAATTTAAAGCGTTATGGCGTGATTCACAAAATATTAGAATAATTAAAAATTTGGCAAATTTTAAGAATGAGCATTGTTCTTATCAAAAATAGGAATATTTACCAATAAAAGAGCGTGAATAGTGCTGTTTAAAGGCTTTAAAAGGGTGATTTTAAAGGTTTTTATAGATTTAAGATCTCTGAGTATGGTTTTGTATAAATAATTGGGAAATTTTAAGAATTAACGCAAAAACGGGTGATAATGGATTATTTAACATTGGGTTTAAGAATAAAAGGGCGGCGTTCCATTTAATTCGGAAAAATACTAAAGAGGATGATGTGCTTTTGTGGAGTTAGAAGATTTTATTGCAATGCTTGATATAAAATCAGATGCGTTTAATACTTCAGATTTTCCTGTGATAAATTCGAGAATATTAAATTGGTGTAAAAATACTAAGCAATGACTATGATTACTGATTACCACGCAAAGTATTACGCAAATGAGCTGACGCTTCTGCACTCAGCTGATGGTGTGGATCGTTTATCGCAATCCTTATTCGATGCTTCTGTAGATTTAAATCCGCATCAAATCGAAGCGGCATTATTTGCGTTATCAAATCCACTAAATAAGGGTGTGATACTGGCTGATGAAGTTGGACTAGGGAAGACGATTGAGGCAGCATTAGTTTTAAGTCAATACTGGGCAGAAAGAAATCGACATTTGATTATTATATGTCCCGCCTCATTAAGAAGACAGTGGGCGGCCGAACTGCAAGAAAAATTTAACTTACCAAGTCAAATTTTGGATTCAAAAACGATGCGCCAACTAAAAAAATCAGGTGTATACAATCCATTACTCCAAAAGAAGATAATAATTATGTCTTATCATTATGCTGCACGACTTGAGGATGAGCTTGTGAGTATTCCTTGGGACTTGGTTGTTATTGATGAGGCTCACAAGTTAAGAAACTCATTTAGACCTAAAAACAAAATGGGGCAAGCATTAAAGAGGGCTTTAAACGGAAGACAAAAAGTGCTTCTTACGGCGACACCCTTGCAAAACTCTTTGATTGAACTGTATGGTTTGTCAACTGTTATTGATGAGCATCTGTTTGGTGATGATAAAGCTTTTCGTAGGCAATACATGAGTTCAGCAGGGGATATACCAGAATTAAAAGATAGGCTTGATACGTTTGTTCATAGAACATTACGAAAACAAGTGTTGGAATATATTCCATATACCCAGCGAAAGACAATAACACAGCCTTTCAATCCAACGGATGAAGAGCAGAGGCTTTATGATTCTATTACTGATTTTTTAGAAAAAGAAGATTCATTTGCTCTACCAAAGCAGCAAAGACACCTGACTTCGTTAATATTAAGAAAATTATTGGCATCTTCTTCTTATGCTGTTGTGAATACCCTAAAGACAATTAAAAAAAGACTTGAGTTGTTGCGTGATGATAAATTAACTAATGACTATTTTTTAGAACAGTTAATAGAAGACGATGATCTTGAAGATGATTATTTAGACGATGGCTTATTGTTAGAAGAAGAGAGTAACGACAAAGAAACTAAGATCGATATTAAAAAAATCAATACAGAAATTACAGAGCTAGAAGGCTTTATAGAACAAGCCAACAATATTCGGACTGATACTAAAGCAAAGGCATTATTGCAAGCAGTTGATGTTGGCTTTAGCAGGATGTCAGAAATGGGTGCACTGCAAAAAGTTATTATTTTTACAGAATCCCGTAGAACGCAAGAATATTTGGCTGAATTCTTAGAAGCCAACGGATACCAAGATAAAGTAGTTACATTTAGTGGTACAAATAATACTCAAAAAGCTAAAGAAATCTATGATCAGTGGAAGATAGATAATCAGGGATCTGACAGCATTACAGGGTCTGCTCAGATAGACAAACGTAGCGCTTTGATTGATTACTTTAAGACTGATGCTGAAATCATGATTGCAACAGAGGCAGCTGCAGAAGGTGTCAACTTGCAGTTTTGTTCTTTATTGATTAATTATGATCTACCTTGGAATCCGCAACGTGTTGAACAGCGTATTGGTCGCTGTCATCGTTATGGGCAAAAATACGATGTTGTGGTTATCAACTTCTTAAATAAGCGCAACCAGGCGGATAGACGAGTATTAGAGTTGCTTACTGAAAAATTTAGTTTGTTTGATGGTGTTTTTGGTGCATCAGATAGTGTTCTTGGACAGGTTGAAAATGGAATTGATTTTGAAAAAAGAATTTTAGAAATATATGAAACTTGTCGTTTGCCTGATGAGATAGATAATGCTTTTAAAGGTTTGCAGCAAGAGCTAGAATTAGATATTAATGAAAAAATGGAAGAAACTCAAAAGATGCTCCTAGAGAACTTCGATGAAGATATTCATGATCTAATGAAGATAAAATTAGATAAAGCCGAACAAAGGCTAGATAAAGTTGCTCGCTGGTTCTGGCTAACAACTAAACATCAATTATCTAACTATGCTAAATTTAATGATAGCAATTATCAGTTTGAATTAAAACAACTACCTGTTTATCAAGAGTCAAGCACTACATTACTTAAAGGCGATTATGAGCTAATACAAAAAGGCATTGAACCATCTGAACATCATCATATTTATAGGATGAATTCTCAGCTTGGAGAGCATGTTTTGGATACAGCTAAAGCGTTAAATAGCAATCATCATACTTTGGAATTTGATTATAGTAATCATCCAACTAAGATCTCAGCAGTTGAAACACTAAAAGGTAAGTCAGGCGTACTTGTGCTTAATAAACTAAGTATTGATTCGTTTCAAAAACAAGAGTATTTAATATTCACAGCAGTGGGTGATGATAATCAAGTTCTCGATCAAGAGATTTGTGAAAAGTTATTCTCATGTTTCGGCAGTATAAAACAAGAGAATGAGGTGCTTTATAATGAAAAATTAATTAGTACTCAGCATCGTCAAGTTGAGGCGAAAGTCAGTGAGGTATTAGAGGCCAACAATCAGCATTTTCAAGTTGAGCGAGATAGATTGGAAAAATGGGCAGATGATAAAGTATTAGGTGCTGAGCAAGCGCTATTAGATACCAAAACAAAGATACGTGCATTAAAGAGAGAATCAAGATTAGCACCAAGTATTGAAGAGCAAAAAGAAATTCAAGAAAAAATTAAACAAGCTGAGAAAAAACAAAGAAGGCAGCGTCAAGAAATATTTGATGTAGAAGATGAAATCCTTGAAAAACGAGACGACTTGATTGATGCTTTAGAGAAACGTCTTAATCAAAAAACAACAACTGAAGAGCTGTTTACGATTCGTTGGCAGGTTGTCTAACATCTATAATAGTTAGAATATTAAATTAGGAAAACAAGAAAATGAGTGAATCGTATAAAAAGCTAGTTAAAACGCTACAAACCATTTTTGAAATGGACAAAGCTGATTTAGATTTTGGTATTTACCGCATCATGAATCAGAAACGGGATGATATTAATGATTTTCTAGAGAATGATTTATTGTCTCAGGTTAAAAAATCTTTTGAAGATTATGATTCAGAAGGGCGAGCAGACCTCCAACAAGAGCTAGAGATGGCAATCGAACAGGCTAAAAAGTTTGGCGCACTTGATCCTGAAACGACCGACCCAGTTATTGAAATTAGGCAACGTATAGATTCATCAGTAGATGCAGTTGCACTTGAAAATGACGTGTTTTCAAAGCTTCATACATTCTTTAGTCGCTATTATGATAAAGGTGATTTTATCTCTAAGCGTCGTTACAAAGCAGATACATATTCCATCCCTTATGAAGGCGAAGAGGTGAAGCTTTATTGGGCAAATCATGACCAATATTATATTAAATCATCTGAGCATTTGCGCGACTATGCATTCCTGGCCAATGAGGATGATAAAAGTGTGCGTATCAAGCTTATTGAAGCTGATACAGAGAAAGATAACATTAAAGCCAAAGCAGGTGAAGAGCGTCGCTTTGTGTTAGATGAAGAGTATCCGTTAAGTGAGGAAAGTGGTGAGTTACTCATTCACTTTAATTTCATTCCAGTAGGCAAGCAAAAACAAGAAAAGCTTAATGAAACAGCAGTAGCCACTATCTTTGAACAAGAAGGTTTTGATGATTGGTTGGCAATTTTAAAAGCCCCAATGCCAACTGAGAAAAACAAAGACCGTACTTTGCTTGAGCGTCACTTGAACGAATATACAGCTAGAAATACCTTTGATTATTTTATTCATAAAGATTTGTCTGGTTTTTTAAATAGAGAGTTAGATTTCTTTATTAAAAATGAAGTGCTATTTTTAGATGATATTGATGAGGCGTCGTTTAGCTTAACTGAGCAACAATTACGAAAGATAAAGATTATTCGCTCTATTGCCAAGAAGATTATCCGCATGTTGGCACAGTTAGAAGATTTTCAAAAGAAACTTTGGTTAAAAAAGAAGTTTGTTATTGAGACAAATTATTGTATTACGTTAGATCGAATTCCATTTGATGAAGAGTTATTTGAAGAGATATTTTCAAATGAGATTCAATTGGCTGAGTGGGTAAAGTTATTCGCGATTGATCGTGCTGTATTAGAAAAAGATTTTAACAATAATGATTGGGCTAGTTTTTTAAAAATAGATTATATAAGGTGTTTAATTATAGATACTGCGCACTTCAGTCAAGATTTTTTAACTAATCTTTTAAGAGAATTCAATTCAATTGATAGTGAGACAGATTGTTTGTTAATAAATTCCGAGAATTTTCAGGCATTAAATTTACTTCAAGAAGTGTATGGCGAATCGGTGGACTGTGTTTATATAGACCCACCGTATAACACATCAGATAATGCATTCCTGTATAAAAATACATATAAACATTCATCGTGGAATTCATTAATCAGAGGAGGGGTTGAGCAATCTAAAAAACTACTTAAAAAATCAGGGGTTATTCTCGGTGCAATTGACGATACAGAATATTCTAGCTTTAAACATATTCTGGCTAATACTTTTGGTTCAACAAATTATATTGGCACAACTGCTGTAGAGGTTAATCCTGCCGGTCAGAATATTAGGCCAAATGTACCAGCTAGAAGTCATGATTATTTCCATGCATTCGCTAAAAATATTGATTTAATTAGGATGAATTTAAGGGGTCTTACAGAGCAGGAGAAAGAACAGTATTCAGAATTAGATGATATCGGTAATTTTTATTGGGACAATTTAAGGAGAAGAGGGGGTAACTCCAGACCGTCTGATAGGCCAAAACAATTTTTTCCTATTTATTATGATGGAAAAATTCTTAGAGTTCCTAGGATGGATTGGGATGAAGATATAAAAAAATACAAAATTAAAGATCTGCTCCACCCTAATGAAAAAGAAATTTGGCCAATTGACCCAAAAGGTGAAGATAGAATTTGGAGGGTAAACCCAGAAAGTGCTACGAAAGGTATTAATTTGGGGGAAATAGCTGTAATTATTAAAGCTGGACGAAATGAAATTTCTAAAAAATCTAGAGAACCGTTGGGAAAAAAACCAAAAACACTTTGGAGCGATTCTAAATATTCTGCTACATCGCATGGATCCAAGCTTCTTATAGATATGTTCGGTGGAACATTTGATTTTAGCTATCCTAAGTCTATATTTTTGACAACTGACTCGATAAGATATTGGGCGTCTGAGAATGCCCATATAATGGACTTTTTTGGAGGATCTGGAACGACTGGAAATTCTGTAATTAATCTAAATAGAGAGGATCAAGGAAATCGAAAATTTACTCTTGTAGAAATGGGAGATTATTTTTTAAGCGTTTTAAAGCCAAGAGTATTAAAATCTTTTTATTCGGCTAGATGGAAAGATGGAGTGCCGCAAACTATAGATAAATACATATCTCTTTTAAAGAAAGATTTAAGTTTTTTAAATAAAGAATTAAAGGCTGCTACAGCCGATGATAGCTTTACAGAATATAAGGCAACCATATCATTTATAACTTCTTTGATTAAACAAAAAGAATCACAGATTGAAATTGCGAAAAATGAAAATGATTCGAGTAATATGTTCTTCAGTTTGCCTGCATTCATTAAATATCAAAAGTTAGAATCTTATGAAGATGTCTTAAACAACCTTAATGTTATTTCAAATAAGTCCAATCAAGATCTTTTAAGTAATAATCAAAATTTAAAAGAAGATTACATGCTTGGTTACTGGGTAGATGTAGAAACCGCTGATAGTTCATCCTTGCTAAATATTGATCAATTTGAAGATCCTTTTAATTACAAGCTCAATATTGGCACAGGCAGTGTTGGGGCGACTGAAGAAACAACAGTCGACTTGGTAGAAACCTTTAACTATTTAATTGGCTTATCCGTTAAAACAATTGACGTATTGAAAGGTTTTAAAGTTGTTATTGGTACAAATCCTCAAGATGAATCTGTATTAATTGTTTGGAGAAATACCAAAGAAAAAGACAATGATGCGCTAGAAAGTTTTTTAAATAAGCAAAAATATAACCCGAGAGATTTTGATTTTGATCATATTTATATCAATGGCGACCACACACTGGAAGACCCTAGATCAATAGTAAAAATGATTGAGATAGAATTTAAACGCCTTATGTTTGATGTAGAGGATGTTTAATGTCAACAAGATTTGAAGATAAGTTAGTTCTTGGTAAATGGGTGCTCAGCCAGTTTGGCGTTGAGAATCTTGAGATGCTGGGTAAAACATTGTCAGATGATGCGTTAATCGGATTTGATGAGGAAAATAGCAGTAAGTATCTATATCAGTTAATGACTTGGATTTCTGAATCTGACAGGGCTGTAAAAGATGATAGTTTAAGGCAATATGATGACAATATTGTTAGATTTTGGCGGCAAATTACTGAGAAAAGGAATCGGACAGGTAATGTTTTGTATCCACTTTACTTTCAGTATTTATCTATGTTGTTTACTGAGTATTACTTAGATCGTTATTTCTTAGATAAAAATGCATTGTGTAATGAGTTAAATCACTTTCTTGTTGAATTTAATAATGACTTATCTGAGCGTGAACGTGTACAACCTTTTGTTGAATCAGACCTAAATAAATTAGCTGTATGGATTGCTACTGGTGGTGGCAAGACTTTAATCATGCATGTTAATATCCTACAATTTCAGTATTATTCGAATAAATATAAACAGTCTGCTAGCTTTAATCGAACAATATTGCTAACACCAAACGAAGGCCTTTCATTACAGCACCAGGAAGAAATGGGTAGTTCAAATATTGGTGCTGACTTATTTGTCAAAGGAGGTGGTAGTTTATTTACACAATCGTCAGTACAAATTATCGATATTCATAAATTACAAACTGAAGATAAAGTGGGCAAGTCTAGTGATGGCAAGACAGTAGCAGTTGAGTCATTTGAATCTAACAATCTTGTTCTTGTGGATGAGGGTCATAGGGGTGCAAGTGGTAAAGACTGGATGGTAAAACGAAACCTACTTTGTGAAAGTGGATTTTCTTTTGAATATTCTGCAACATTTGGTCAGGCAATTAAGGCGGCATCAGGCAGTGATTTAGCGCCAGCTGGGAAGGGTAAGCCTTCGCCTAAATATAAATTAATTCAACAATATGCAAAATGCATTATGTTTGATTATTCTTATAAGTTTTTTCATGGGGATGGTTATGGTAAGGATCATTTTATTCTTAATCTTGCAGATGCATGGACACTTGAACAGGTTCAGTTATATTTAACAGGCAGTATTTTACGTTTCTACCAGCAGAAACGACTATTTAAGGATAAAGAAAAGACACTTGCTGAATATCTATTAGCAGATCCACTATGGATATTTGTTGGTGGTAAGGTAAATGCTAGCAATATAGCAAATGCAGAAACAGTGTCAGATGTTCAGGCTATTATCCAATTTTTAGCAAGATTTGTATCTAATAATAGTGGTGAATCGGTTAAATTCATTGATCTTTATTTGAGACAGCAAGATGATCTAAGAGATGGTAAAGATAGGTTGATTTTTTCAGGTGCTTTTAAATACCTATCTCAAATATGGTCAACTGAAGATGCTAGTAAAGTATTTTATGATGTACTTAAAAGTGTATTTAATACTGAGACTGGGGGGATGCTGCATGTAGTCCATCTTAAGGGTAGCGGTGGTGAAATTGGTTTAAGAGTTGGAGAGAGTGATTGGTTTGGCGTTATTAATGTCGGTGATTCTGGAAAATTAATAAAGCTATGTGAAGATGCGGTTATAGATAAGAGTATTGTTAATACAGTTGTAACAGATCAAAGCTTTTCAGATTCTTTATTTAAGGGTATTAATAAGAAAGGCTCAATAGTTAATCTTTTGATTGGTGCCAAGAAGTTTACAGAAGGATGGAGCTCATGGCGTGTTAGCTCAATGGGGTTAATGAATGTTGGAAGATCTGAAGGTTCTGAAATTATTCAGCTTTTTGGCAGAGGCGTTCGTTTAAAGGGATATGATTTTTCATTAAAGCGAAGTGAGTATGTATTTGGCATAAAACATCCAAAATATATTGAACATTTAGAAACCTTAAATGTATTTGGTATTCGTTCAAATTATATGCAGGAGTTTGAAGAATATCTAGAGGCAGAAGGTGTTGGTGAAAAAACAACAGAAGTTATAACACTTCCTGTTCTAAAAAGACTTTCACGGAATGATCTAAAATTAATTCGTATTAATGGTGATATTACTCCATTCAAGCGAGCAAAAAAACCTTGGCTTGAAGGGCAGCCTCGAGATATGCATGGCAAGGTAACGTTAAATTGGTATCCAAAAATTCAAGCAAAAGGCAAGGGGATAGGTGGTGTAAGCGCCTTAGGCGTAGACCTTAATGAAGGAATTCTGGGTTTTAAGCAATTAGCTTTCTTAAATATTGAGACTATATATTTTGAATTGGCCCAGTATAAAAATGAAAAAGCCTGGTACAACTTGCAATTAAATCGAACCAGAATTTCAGAATTACTGGCTGACCCTAGCTGGTATCGTCTACAAATACCTGAAGAGTTGTTAGAAGTTAAGAATTTTGAACGTATAAACATGTGGCAACAAATTGCCATATCACTATTGAAGAAGTACGCTGAAAGGTACTACCATTATAGAAAGCAAGAGTACGAGGGGCCGCATCTTCAATATTACAATGTAGAAGATACAGATGATAACTTTATTGATGAGTATAAAGCTAGTATCGATGTTACTCAGGATGATTGGATTAATAAAATTACGGAACTTAAGGAAAAGCTAACAGATGGAACATTTAGAGATTCATGGTCATTTGGAAACTTAAAGGCTTTTGATTTCTCACGACACCAGTACCAGCCGCTTATTTATTTTAAAAATAATGACGTAGTTAAGCTTACGCCGGTGCCATTAAATGAAGGCGAGAGGGACTTTGTTGAGGATTTAAAAGAGTTCTACCAAAATAACAAACCTTTTTTTAAGGGAAAAGAATTGTATCTACTGCGCAATCAGTCTAAAGGCAAAGGTGTGGGCTTCTTTGAAGCTGGTAATTTTTATCCAGACTTTATTTTATGGATGGTAGTTGGCAGTAAGCAGTATGTTTGTTTTGTTGATCCTAAAGGACTAACCCGTGTACATGGGTTTGATGATCCAAAGGTTAAATTTCATAAAACCATTAAAGAGATTCAGAATAGATTAAATGATTCCGATATAGTATTAGATTCATTCATTGTTTCAAACACTTATCAACGAGAAATCGATTGGTGGAGTATTGCTAATGATTCAGATAAAGATTTTTCGAATAACCATGTTCTATTTCAGAAAGAAAATCAAGACTCATATATCAGTACATTGTTTAATCACTTGTTGAATGAAGTACAATAGTTTTATATTTGTTTGTTGATAGAAATTAATGAGTACTAGCCTATCAAAATCCCTCTATACCAAAGGACTTCAGTGTCAGAAGACACTCTGGCTTAAGAAATATAATAAAACCGCTTTAACACCACCTAATACTGCCACAATAGCAAGGTTTAAGGAGGGTGATGTTGTTGGAGGCTTGGCTTGTGATTTGTTTCCAGGCGGACGAGAGATTCCATTCAAAGGCACAACATTTTCACAAAAGGGTAAGATAAAAATGAAAAGCTTATTATCTTTGATCCTAATTTTGTTCAGCTCCCACTCTTATGGTGAAGTGATTAATTTTCGTGGAATTTCTATAGAAATAAGTCCAACAGTAGGTTTGATACTACAGTTAATTGGCATACTTATCCCGTTGCTTTATGGCCTTGGCTGGGTTTTTGCTATGGAAAGAGAGGATAGTCCAACCTTTATAAGATTTATTATAGGGAAAATTATAGGACTGCTCCTTGTTTGTTTTAGTGTATTTTTATTGTACCAACTTTTCATAATAGATTAGAAAATGCACATTAAAGCCATACAAAAACAACTTTCATATTTTACTAATGAACGTGACTGTGTTCAGTTTTGTGTCCGTTAGTCTAATAGTATCATTTAGCTGTTTCTAAGAGGTTACAGGGTTGTTTTGAATATTCTAAAATATAAAAAAGCCGACAATTATTTAATTCCTAGCTTTAATTGGATGATTTTTACTATTTAAAATCTCGTTGGTGTAGGCTTGAGCGTCTATAATTTTTTTGTATATTTTTGAGATTGTTTTAAGAGTGTATTCCGCATAGAAGGCCACATTGCGTAGTAGTTTGTAATGTGTATGAATAATCAAACCACTACAGTTTGTCAGGCCGCTGCATATTGGCGAAAGATAATTTCGTAATGTAAGTCATAATACTCATATACAAATTATTTTTTTTATATGAAGGTTACAATGCATAGAGAATTACTAAAAAAAATCAATATTAAAGATGGAAAAATTACTGATAAATTCCTACTTAAAGAGCTACTAGAAAATTCATTGTATTATCCGGCATGTGGGCGAGATGGTGACCCTGTATGGTATGCGCATAAAGAAATCCAAAGTTTCTTCTACACTGATTATGGTGTTACGCAAAAGCAGATTGAAGAATCTTTATATGGTACTGGACGTTATGGTGAAAATATCACATTTAGAGATAGTGATCCAGTAGGATTTAAGGGTTTACAAGGTTATTGGTGAAAAGAAACTAACGTCTAAAGAATTAGACCCAACTGGTGTTGTGTCACTAACCACTGAATATGGGCAAACTCAATTTGTTACTGATATAAGTTATGTACATAGTAAGTTAAAAGATTGGATTAAGAAGCCATTCGCTAAATGGTACATCCTTGAACGTCAGCCTGAGTTTGACGACACACATGGTCCGGAACTATTCAGTTTCGTTTTTATTTGTGCAGATGGTGTTACCGCATACAAAACACTATATAACCTCAACCAAATTGCTCCAAAGTATTTAACTATTTATAATTCAGGTGATGGATTTGGATTTAATTGGGATAGTTTTCAAAGTGAAGATGGTCAACTTTGTAAAACAGTGTTTAGCAATACTAAAATTCCAGAAGCAATTCTAAGTAAGTTTGATATTTGGACTAATGTTTTCGCTCCATCTGAAAAAACATTATTTGATGAATTGGAAGGGTGCATGTCAAATATCGAGTCTGAAGATATCTGGGAGACTTATCCACTTGATGTATATCTAGGTAAGTTGCGCAAAGAAATTGCAAAAAATTAAAATAATTTACTAGTAAATTATTTTTACTGAAACTATTTGTTATGTGCCCACGCTGTGCTGGCTTTAATTATTTCCTTAAACTCGTCTCTAAGGTGTTTTGGCTCTATTATCTCTATACCTAAAATAATATGCATTAACCACCTCCTTAATTTTTTAGTATTGCGTACTTTACCTTCATAGCAGGCAACGAAAGTACCAAAACCCCAAGAAACCATATTGTTTTCTGGAAATGGCGCTTTAATATGTGATAGTTTTCCAGGCCACTGCCTGCATCTCTTTAATTCGAAATCCTCACTTAATTCAAAATATATATTATCTTCAAAATATTGCCTTACGCCTTCGCTAGCCCAAAATTTTAGATTAATCCATCTTTCTTGTGTTGGTTTAATATCATTAATACGCACTAGTTCTGGATAATGCAAAATATCAATGTCACATTGGTCTTGTAATTTATCATTCCCAGTCTTTGCAACTTGATTTGTATTAATTACAACATTGCTAAATTTATGCAGGGAAAATTGTTGATAGTCACTTATATCTACTCCAGATACTTTGATTTTTGCTATTAAAAATTTAAATTTGCCTTTAAATAATATTCCAAGTGGATGGTAAGTGCATTTTTCTTTAAGATCTTCAAAATCTTGCCACTTACCCCATATGCTTAAATCAAAATCAGTTATATCATAACTAGCATTAAATGTATTATTATCCAGTAATGCTTTGTATATTTTTTCTTCCGCATTGTTATCAGACACTTCTGGCGGGTAAAATTCTGGGGTGGAAACACTAATATGAACTTTGTCCTTCCACTTTTTTAATTTGTTTGAAATCAATTCTTCGTTGCTTACGGCATCATCTATATACTTTTCAAGAGTTTTGGTAAATGGTAGTAAATCTTTAAAATGATAATCGACAGTTATTAGTGCCGCCCGGATTTCATCAGGAAGGTTTGAACTAGACATTCCTGACAGAACTACCTTATCTTTTAGAGCACGGCCCCAAAGGTATTTAGCACCATCATCTCTACGCCTTATGAAGCCTTTCTTTTCAAATTCAATAAGATCATTTTCAACCGTTTTAATGCAAAATTCTTTGTTTAATAGACCAGAATAAATATCCCTTGTAGCTTCAACATCTACACCATCCTCATTGTAAAAATAGTCTAAGATTTTTTGTTGTCTTTCCAACTTACTTACTTTTTTCTTTGTATTCATTTTGCTAATCCAGTTTTAAACCAGTCGCTTGATTGCATGTCAACTCTCACTGAGCCAGTAGTTGTATCTATTAAATATTCTTCTTGTTTGCTGTAGCTTCCTGACACATTTGAGGTTGAAACTATAAACTTAATAAAGTTATGGTCTAGCCAATAAAATGGTTTAAAAGGCTTGATATTTTCAACCGATAGGTTGTAAATATTTTTGCTCGGAACAATCCAACCATCCACTGTTTTAATTTGTGGATTTTCAATATTAGATATGAAAATTTTGCATGTATAGTCAGAGCAATTGTTACTAAAAATATGTTTATTTTGTTTATATACTTCAACTTTTATATCATTAATAATGTTGATATTTAAATTATCAATTTGAATACTATTAGCCAGAGTAATAGCGGGAATTATTCCAATCATCAGTATTGTATTTTTTATCAATTTCATTTATTTTTTTCCATTGTTATTTACCAGTATTCGAGAAGTCCATTTTCTGACCAAGATTTTAAATAATTTCTAAGTTGTGGCACATTTTCAATACCTTTTTCTTTCCAGTGGTTAGCATCTTTCGATAACTCGACCACAAAACGATTTTCAGGGTCTTCCTTCTTCCATATATTTGCACCGTGGTTCATATTGTCAATGTAATTCTCGATTGTCATAAAGTTATCTTCATAGTACAAGACAATATTTTTCAGCACTTTAAATTTATCATTAGTAACTTCAGTAATTTGCTCCCCATTGTGCCATCCAGATGAATGTCCAGGTCTGACTTTAGATTCTTTTATTACAAATTCCTTGCCAAATATTACTAACGCTTCTTCACTGTACATATATTTTCTCCGTTTTATAAAGTACGAATATAAATATACCTTTGTATGCGAAAGTCGTTTTCGGATAGGACTTTATTATAGCAGCATGTTTGAAAAATTAACTAAATTTAGTTTGTTATTAGTTGCAATCCTTCTTGTATCGTGCGGTGGTGGTGGAGGGGGTGGTTCTACAACTACTATTAATACAACGTCAGAAGATATTATCACGTGGACAAATGGTATTTACGACCCATGGCGATTGACAAGTGAGAATATTATTACCAACGACCCGTTTTGCACAGTAGATGTTTATAGTCGTGACGTGTGGCGGGAGAAAAATATCAACGGCATTCCAGTAGGTATTAAGGGTGCACTTATTAGAACAGAGACCCAAGAGCGCAATGAAGATTGCACAACCCCTATTCAAGAGCCGGAGTCAATTGTTAATCCAGAGCCAACTATTGTTAGTGTTGCCGATACTGATTCAACCACAACAGAATCTAGTACTGGTTCATCGGAGACAACAACTAGTAGTATGATTGAAGACAGAACAACTACAGATGCTAATGGTAGTTCAGTCACCAAAACTTATACTATCTATACAGATACAACTACTACGCCTGTAACCACAACGACTACAGTAATAACTACTAGAGTAACTACATATAGCAATGATTCAATAACAAGCGAGATTATCAATACTACTAGCAATAGCACTACGGAAAACACAGTTTCAATGACAACAAGGGAAGAATTAACTGCTACTGAAGTTACGGCTAATATTATCAGTACAGATGATGTAGAAGAAATTATCACAAGTACAACTAACAATACACCAGTAGTGATCACAACTTCAATTTATGAAGATAGGGTTACTACTGACTCAAGTGGCAATACAGTTACTAAAACTTACAATATCTATACAGATACACGCACTACACCTTATGCAGATATTACAACTACTACTACTACACGTAATACCATTTGGACGGACGGAACGACTTCAAGTGAAGTTATTAATACCGATCAAACGGTTTCTAATGAAGACGTTATTTTAGTCACCACAAGAGAGGATCTGATTAATACAGTAATCACTCCTAACATTGTAAGTACAACCGATAGTAAAAGCACAAGCGCAACTACCGAGAGTAGTTCGCCAACTACGGTTACCACCAATAAAACTGAAGATAGAATAAGTGTCGATACCAATGGTAGTACTGTGACTAAGACATATACTATTTACACAGACACGTTAACCACTCCTGTAACCACGACCACTATTGTTACAACTACCCGTACAACACTATGGACTGATAATTCTACAACAAGTGAAGTTGTTAGCGTTATCTCATCTAACAATACAGAGAATACTATAGCAATTTCCACGCATGAAGAACTAACTGATGCGATGGTTACGCCTAATGTGGCAAGCACATTAACTATTTATAAGAACGAAAGGTCCACCAGTACAGAAAGTGAACTAATCTCAGAACTGTATGGAATTAATTCAGATACTATCACTGTAGGTACAGATGCCAATGGCAGTCCAATTCAGCAAGCGGTTACACTTTACTACTATAGTTGGCACAGAAACGTACAGAGTACAACGTTAAAGGACAAGTACACAAGAACTACGTATACAGATGGTTCGGTAGTTGATGTATTGGTAACAGCAGATATCGAAACAATTATATCGCCTGTAAAAACATATTTATTAGACCCTTGGGGCGGTAAAAAGACCACTACTCAGCGAGTTCCAGTAGGTGAAACATTCATTGGTAATCCAGTAGCGCCAGATAGTTCTAGTGGCTCATCAGGTGTTTACACTTATGCACAACGAAGTTCTAACCACGATACTAATGATTACAATACTGGCACTTATTACAACAGTGATTATCTAGGTACACCTACAAATGTTGCAAGCAACAATCCAATTAATTTTGAAACTACCGAAGCAGAAAATGGTGCAGTGCTAGTTACTTATGCAAATCATGCCTATGCAAGAGGCTGGACTGGCAAAGGTTCAACTGCACTGATTATGGATACGGGTATTGACCAAGACCATCCTGAGTTTACAGGCAAAGTTAAATATCTTTGGGATGCAGGTTATACAACTCCTTATGAAGATGAAAACGGACATGGTTCACACGTGGCAGGCATTGT
>Ga0209665_1001159_pt1 | contig 16027 bp, 16 predicted proteins | sample SaaInlV_200m_DNA_2_FD_184675 | JGI IMG/M metagenome (GOLD analysis project Ga0209665, IMG submission 184675) | Marine microbial communities from expanding oxygen minimum zones in the Saanich Inlet - Saanich Inlet SI074_LV_135m_DNA (SPAdes) (version 2) | ecosystem: Environmental > Aquatic >... | reverse complement strand
ATTCATTCAGCGATCGGGTATATAACACCCGCTCAAAAGATGGCTGAATTGGAAAAAGTGGCTTGAAATGTGTCCAAGATTAACGGACCACTACAATAGTGCACCATGGCAAGAATGAGTTTGTGAGTAGAAATTATTATATTAATTTAATTATTCTAGGTATTTTGTAAAAAAATAAGGCTAGTAAAATTAAAAAAAAGACATATAAAAAATGTAAATTCAGGTTTAATTAAAAAAAAGTAACATGCGTATCAAATTTTGCTGTAAATTTTTTATAAATGAGCTTCTAAAGTTATCTTAGCTTTATGAGAATAGTAATAATTTTGCCCGATATGGGTATCGGAGGCGCAGAAAAACTACATGTAAATCTATCAAATAAATGGGTTAGTGATAACCATGAAGTTTATTTTTTACTTATGCGAAAAAATGGAGAGTTGCTTCACGCATTACACCCAAATATAAATGTTATAGACTTAAAGGTAAATAGGTTGAGATCGGTTATTACTCCTATTGCAAGTAATTTAAAAAAGATAATGCCGGACATAGTGTTATCAGCCATGTGGCCTCTTACATCTATGACAGTTTTTGCGTGGCTTCTTTCTGGAAGGAAGGGAAAGTTGTTTCTGAGTGATCATGTCATTTTAAGCCTTGATGCAATAAACAATATAAATGTCAAGCTACCAATTTTAAAAATCATATTAATTATTACTTATAATTTTTCTAATGGGATTATAGCCGTCTCTAAAGGTGTTAAAAGTGATTTATGTTATTTGGGTAATTTTCATAAAGATAAGGTCAGGGTGATATATAATCCCGCCGCTATAGGTGAGCCGACTAAAAAATATGATACTAGATTTGTAGATAAAATTTGGGGACATGGGCCTGAAAAAAGAATACTTTCTGTTGGCACTTTAAAAAAAGAAAAAGATTACGAAACTCTTATTAAGGCTGTAGCAATACTTAGTCATAATGAAAAAATAAAGTTAATAATATTGGGCGATGGTCCTGAGAGAAAGTATTTAGAAAAAACTATATCCGACCTTGATTTAACAGAGACTGTGCTACTATATGGATTTACATCCAACCCTTATCCTTGGTATGCAAGTGCTGATTTGTTTGTTTTATCATCATTGTGGGAAGGGTTTGGAAATGTAATTGTAGAGTCCTTGGAGTCTGGGACACCTGTGGTAAGTACAGACTGTCCTGGGGGGGTGAGAGAAATACTTGATAATGGTCGTTATGGGACTCTGGTTGAAGTTGGTAATGAGGTATTATTGTCCTATGCGATAGATAAAAGTTTAAAACAATCGCATGATTTAGATGCTTTAAAAAGAAGATCGCAAGATTTTTCTATATCTACTATATCTGATCAGTATATGGAGTATTTTTTAGAAAAATGAGTGTTTATTGGTTGTTATTTTCTTTTACTGTTTTATTTTCATTAAGCCCAGTTAGGGTTGAGCCAAATCTTAGGAAAATATTATTTTTTTTATTTGGCTTGGTGTTGGCAATATTGATAGGGTTTCGTAATGAGGTTGGCGGGGACTGGTTTCGTTATGTGACTTCTGCGTATGGGGTTGACGAAGGGTCGATTTTTCCTGATTATAGTTACATATTTCGAGGAGATTACGGATATAGAGTAATTCATTGGATATCTGTTCAGTATCTATATGGAATTTATAGCACAAACTTTATAAGCGCATTTTTTTTTACTTTAGGATTAATAAGATTTTGTCGCACCATGCCTTTACCGTGGACGGCAATAGCTGTATCTGTTCCTTACATGGTTATTATAATTGCCATGGGCTATACAAGACAATCTGTAGCTCTTGGGTTTTTAATGTGGGGGCTGGTTGATTTATTGAATGGAAAGGAAAAGAGATACTATGCAGCATTGTTATTGGGATCATTTTTCCATATGACTGTGTTAATCATGTTGCCAGTTGCAGCTATCTATTATAAAAATAAAGTTGCTATTTATGTTTCTTTTGCAATTACATTGATTCTTTTATACATATTTTGGGCGCAGATAAGTCATATGTTCTATTACTATGTAACGATAGAGTATCATAAGTCTTCCGGCGCTATAATGCGTGTCTTTATGACCTTTGTTTCTGCAATTTTATTTATGATATATCGACAAGAGTTTAAAAAAATGTTTACTGATGAAAGAATGTGGTTCATATTTAGCGTAATTTCGATATTCTTATTTTTAGCAGTATTTTATTACTCTACATTGGTAGATAGAGTTGCCATTTATTTTATTCCACTTCAGTTGGTTGTTTTTTCCAGAATTCCGATATTGATTCAATCAAAATACTATAGGACTGTATTTCTTACTGTTGTTGTGATGTTGTACGCATCTTCATTATTTGTCTGGTTATACTATGGGACGCATGCTAGCCATTGGCTACCATATGGCAACATATTATTTTCCGGATAAGTGCATACTAAGAAATGCAATTTGTATAATGACTCCTAACTCAGTTACATTTCAATTACAATGAAAAATAGAGTGCTGTACATTTCATACGATGGGGTATTGGAACCTCTAGGCCAATCACAAATTTTGTCATATTTAGAAAGGTTGTCAAAGGAATGCGATATTCATCTAATTAGTTTTGAGAAGTCTTTAGATAAAAATAATAAATTTTTATCTAAAGAGGTTGGCGACCGCATTGAAAAATCTAATATAAAGTGGCATCCACTTAATTATCATAAAAGACCTACAGCATTAGCAACAATGTGGGACATTTTTCATGCCACAATATTGAGCCTCTGGTTAGTTGTTAAATACGATCTCAAAGTTGTACATGCAAGAAGCTATGTAGCATCTGTTAGTGCATTAGTTCTAAAAAAAATATTTGGCGTGCATTTTATTTTTGACATGAGGGGTTTTTGGGCTGATGAACGTATAGATGGTGAAATTTGGTCTAGTGATAGCTATTTATATACTATAGCCAAACGATTTGAAAAATCGTTTTTGTTGAACTCAGATATTGTTGTTTCACTTACGCATAAAGCTGTTAAGGAAATGAGAAGGTTCCCTTATCTGAAAGAAAATATGCCAAATTTTATAGTTATACCGACATGTACGGATTTAAAATTATTTAAACCAAAGTCTGATTTTAATCTTCAAGAGAGGCGAAGCGAGCCTTTAACAATAGGGTATGTTGGATCTGTTGGCGTTTGGTATCTATTTGAGGAAGCTTTGGATTATTACAAACTTATAAAAGAAGTTGTTCCAGATGCACGATTGCACATTATAAATAAGGGTGGACACAATTATATAAATGAATGTCTGAAAAGCGCTGGAATTGATCAAAATTTTGTTCTTTTAGAAACCAGAGATCATTCTGCTGTTGTTGGTGCAATGCAATCCATGGATGTAGGGATTTTTATAATAAAACCCTTGTATTCAAAGATTTCTTCAATGCCAACTAAATTAGGAGAATTCCTTGGTTGCGGCGTGCCATGCGTGTGCAATAATGGAATTGGAGATATGACAGATATTGTGAATGATAAAAATGTTGGCGTAGTTTTGAATAGTTTTGATCAAAAAGAAAAGAAAGAAAGTGTACGGCGTTTGTTGGAGTTAATTAATGATCCTGATATAAAAGAAAGATGCCGAGAAACTGCATTTGAGTATTTTTCGTTAGAATTAGGCGTGGAGTCTTACAATAATATATATAGTTCTTTAGATGTCAAAATATAGAAATAATTCAAACAAAACAATTTTGGTTATTTGTCCATTTCCACAGGATGTGGCTGCAGGGCAAAGGCTAAAGTATGAGCAATATTTTGACCACTGGAGAAGTAATGGATATGACATAACCGTTACACCATTTATGAATAAATCTATGTGGAAGGTAGTTTATTTAAAAGGCAGATATCTGCCTAAAATAATAGGAACAATCACAGGATATTTGTATAGATATAGGGATTTATTCACCATATCCAGATATGACATCGTTTATGTTCATATGTGGGTCACTCCTTTAGGTTCAACCTTACCTGAGCGCCTAGTCAGGTTTTTATCTAAAAAACTTGTTTATGATATAGAAGACAATACAATTACTACAGTTAGCAGTAGTGTTAATAGAGTTATAGCCCCTTTAAAGAATTCGAATAAGAATAAGTTTTTAATGAAAACAGCTGATTATGTTATTACTAGCTCTCCTGCTTTAAATAGCTATTGTATCGATGTAAATAATAATAAAAAATGTAAATATATTTCATCATCAGTAAATATCGATAGATTTTTACCAGTAAATACATACAGTAACAATAAAAAAGTAACTATCGGCTGGACTGGGACGTTTAGTTCAAAAGAGTATCTTGATTTGTTAAGAAGTGCGCTAATAACTCTTAAAGATAGGTGTGACTTCAAGCTAATTGTTATTGGTAATTTTGAATATAAATTTCCAGAGATGGATGTTGAAGTTATTAAGTGGAGTAGTAAAAACGAAGTGAAAGATATGCAAAAAATAGATATTGGAATTTACCCACTTTCAGATGATCCATGGGTCCATGGTAAAAGTGGACTTAAGGCAATTCAATATATGGCCTTTGGTCTTCCAGTTGTCGCTACTAATATAGGTACCACGCCTAAAATTATAGAAAATATGAGAAATGGCTTGCTAGTTAATAGTGACAGAGAATGGGTTAGCGCTCTTGAAAAATTAGTAAAAAATCCAGAGTTAAGAAAAACACTTGGTCAAGAGGCTAGAAAGACAATTATTGATAAGTATTCAATAAATGCGATTAAAATTGATTATTTTTCAATAATTAGTAAATTATAGGATAAGTAGATTATGTCAAAAAAACAAAAAATTTATATAGCTGGATGCGGAGGGATGTTAGGTGAAGCCTTCTATAGTGTTTTTTCTCAGAATTACGAACTGAAATGCACAGATATTGATGTTAATGATGATTGGTTGGGTTATTTAGACTTTAGGAACCTAGATTCATATAAGAAAGATGTTGAATTATTCCAGCCAGATTATCTTTTTCATCTCGGGGCTTATACTGACCTTGAATATTGTGAATTACATGCTGATGATACCTATGCTACTAATACAATGGCTGTGGAGAATGCTGTATATATTGCAAATAACATAAATGTACCACTTTTATATATTAGTACGGCAGGTATTTTTGATGGAGCTAAAGATGTTTACGATGATTGGGACGTGCCCAACCCATTGGGTCATTATGCGCGAAGTAAGTATGCTGGTGAAGTTTTTGTTGTTCAAAATGTTATCAACCATCTTGTCTGTAGGGCTGGATGGATGATGGGTGGAGGTCCTAAAAAAGATAAAAAATTTGTTCAAAAAATTATGTCACAACTCAGGCAGGGGAAAGATGAGTTATTTATTGTTGATGATAAGCTCGGAACTCCAACTTATACGCATGATTTTGCAAATAATGTAAAGTTATTATTGGAAGAGGAGTATTGGGGGCTTTACAATATGGTATGTGATGGTATTACAGGTCGCTATGAAGTCGCCACTGAGCTTATTGATATATTAGGCTTGAATGATTCGGTTAAAATCACTCCGGTCACATCGGATTATTGGAAAGAAGAGTATTTTGCTGATCGGCCGCCATCAGAGAGGCTAATTGACAGAAAGCTTAATCTACGAGGTGTAAATATAATGCGAGATTGGAGAATTTGCTTAAAAGAGTATATTAATGATTATTATCAGAACTATTTATAAATCTTAACTCTATAAAAAATGTGTGGAATAGTAGGAATTTTCGGCAACTCTAGAAAAGAGGATTTGAGTGCGTCCATTTGTAAAATGTCAGCAACATTGAATCATAGGGGGCCGGATGATAGTGGCTTTTGGATTGATGAAGAGGGCAGCATTGCATTTGGCCACCAAAGACTATCAATTTTAGACTTGTCACCAGCTGGGCATCAGCCAATGACATCTCCGTGTAAAAAGTTTGTAGTAGTTTTTAATGGCGAGATTTATAATCATGTTCAGTTAAGAGATAAGCTAAATAATTCTACATATGGACAATCTTGGAAGGGTTGTTCTGATACTGAAACTTTGGTAGCTGCATTTTCTTACTGGGGCATTGAAAAAACTCTAGATCAGCTAGTAGGTATGTTTGCTATCGCTGTTTGGGATGTAAAAGTTAAAAAACTATACCTTATTCGGGATCGGCTTGGAGAAAAACCGCTGTATTATGGTTGGAGCAATGGAGATTTTGTGTTTGGATCAGAGCTTAAGTCGTTGAGAGAGTGTAATGGGTTTGATAACCAGATAGATAGAAATGTGCTAACCCTTTATATGCAGTATATGTATGTCCCAAATCCATACTCAATTTTTAAAAATATATACAAGATGGAGCCAGGGTGTATAGTTACAATAGATGCAACAGCACTTGATTTTCCACCAGAAGAAGCGCCATTTTCACCATTTAATTCACAAGGGTTTTCTGCCAAACAATGGTATGATTTGGCTGGTGTTGCAGAAAATGGTCAAAAAAACTTAATTAAAGATGAGAGTGAGGCTGTAGGGCTGTTAGAGAAGGTGTTGACAGAGTCTATTCAGGCCCAGTTGATTTCCGATGTCCCTTTAGGTGCTTTTCTTTCTGGTGGAGTGGATTCATCTCTCATTGTCTCGTTAATGCAAAAAATAAGCACAAGTCCAGTCAAGACATTTACTATTGGTTTTGAAGATAGTGCTTTTAATGAGGCTGTATACGCAAAAGATGTCGCAAAGCATTTGGGTACTGAACATAATGAGTTATATATAACAGCCAATGATGCAATTGATGTAATACCAAGTTTACCCGCATTGTACGACGAGCCTTTTGCAGATAGCTCACAAATACCTACCCACCTTGTAAGTAAATTGGCACGTCAAAATGTTACTGTTGCTCTTTCTGGTGATGCTGGCGATGAGCTATTTGGTGGCTATAATCGCTACCTATGGGGTAGTCGTATTTGGGATAAAGTAAAATGGATGTCGCCAAATTTACGTAGTACCGTTGGAGGGATTATTAAAAAAATACCGACATCTGTATGGGATAAATCTGGGCATATGTTTCCTGGAAAATATAAGGTGTCATTAATGGGCGATAAGGCATATAGAATGGCACATCGTTTAAAAACAGTTGATAGTTTAGATGATATGTACCGAAGTTTAGTGGCTGAAGGGTATAGAGAGGAAAGCTTAGTTATTAATAATGAAGTGATATTAAAGACAAAGTTAGATAATCATGATAGTATTTCAAATATTGATGAATCTGAACATCGCATGATGTTATGGGACAGTCTTACATATCTACCTGATGATATTTTAACCAAAGTAGACAGGGCTGCTATGGGTGTTGGTTTAGAGACGCGCATTCCTTTTTTAGACCATAGGGTGGTTGAACTAGCTTGGATGCTTCCATTGAAGATGAAAATTAAGAATGGAGAAGGGAAGTGGCCAGTAAGGGAGATATTGTACAAATACGTTCCAAGAGATTTAATTGAAAGGCCAAAGGCCGGTTTTGCTGTTCCAGTAGGGCAATGGATGCGAGGCCCTTTGAAGGATTGGGCGTCTGAGTTATTACATGAAGAGAGAATTAGGCGTGAAGGCTATTTTAATCCAGAATTAGTCCAACAGCTTTGGCAGCAACATTTAAGCGGAAAATACGACTGGACGCCTCGTTTATGGGCGATTCTAATGTTTCAGTCTTGGAAGGAAGGTCTTTAATGTTTATTGGCGATAAGATTAATAAAAAGAAAATTCGTGTCGGCTTGGTTGGCTGTGGTCGAATATCGAAAAAACATTTTCAAGCAATAAAAAAATATGATGAACTCATTCTTGTGGCAGTTTGTGATAATAATAAAATCGCCCTAAAAAAATCAATTAAAGCAGAGGGTGTTGATGGATATGGAGACTACTCTTTATTTCTTGACCACGGCATGGATATAGTTATTTTGTGCACCCCAAGTGGCGTACATGCTGAGCAAGCAATTTTAGCAGCCTCAAGAAAGATGCATGTTATTACAGAAAAACCAATGGCCACTCTTTGGAGTGACGCCTTAAGAATGATAAATGCGCATATGATGGCAGGGACGCAGCTTTTTGTTGTAAAGCAAAATAGATTTAATAGTACACTTAAACTTCTAAAGCGCGCACTAATTGAAAATCGTTTTGGGAAGATATATTCGGTACATATTAATGTTTTTTGGACTCGCCCACAAGAGTACTATGATCAAGCACGATGGCGAGGAACTTGGAAGATGGATGGCGGAGCTTTGATGAATCAAGCCAGCCATTATGTTGACTTACTTACATGGTTGATTGGCCCAGTTGCAGATGTACATGCTATGACAGGAGTTTTGGCTAGAGATATTGAAGTTGAGGATACTGCGGTACTTAATATTAGATGGAAGTCTGGAGCATTAGGATCCATGAATGTAACCATGCTCACATATCCTAAAAATTTAGAAGGTAGTATAAGTATTATAGGTGAAAAGGGGACGGTTAAAATAGGCGGAGTGGCAACAAATAAAATTGAACACTGGGAGTTTTTAGATAAATGTGACTATGATCAACATGCAATCAACCATTGTTATGAGATTGATTCAGTTTACGGTTCCGGGCATGAGGATTATTATCGAGATATAATTAAAGTTATGCATAGAGAGACGGATGTAAAAATTAATGGTGCAGAGGGTCTTAAAAGTCTTGAGATTTTAACTGCTGCTTATTTATCTTCAAAAACAGGCAATATTGTTTCTTTGCCACTGGATCGTTAAATGAAGGGGGTTTATGTACACCCAACATCAATAGTTGATAGTGGTGCTCATATAGGATCTGGAACAAAAATATGGCAATGGGTGCATATTTGTGCCGGCGCATTTATTGGAAAAAACTGTACTTTTGGGCAAAATTCCTTTGTGGGTAATGATGTCAAAATAGGGGATAATTGTAAAATTCAAAATAACGTAAGCATTTATGACTCAGTAATATTAGAAAGCGATGTATTTTGTGGGCCTAGTATGGTTTTTACTAATGTTTATAATCCGCGCGCTCATGTTGACAGAAAGAAGGAATATAGAAAGACAATGGTGCGTAAAGGAGCTACAATCGGGGCAAATGCAACAATTATTTGCGGCATTACTTTAGGTGAGTTTTGTTTTATTGCTGCTGGAGCGGTTGTTAATAAAGATGTAGAGCCTTACGCTTTAATGGCTGGAGTTCCTGCGAAGAGGATAGGCTGGGTTGATGTTAACGGGGTCAGCATCTAACCCAATTTATCCTATGAAGTTTATTGATCTTAATTTGCAGCAAAAAGAAATTAAAAATGAGTTAGATAAGAGAATCTCAACCGTTTTATCTCATGGTAAGTATATTATGGGGCCCGAAGTGTATGAGCTGGAAGAAAAACTGCAAGAGTGCACTGGTTCAAAGCACTGTATTACTGTATCGAGTGGAACTGATGCCTTGTTGATAAGCTTAATGTCTCTTGGAATTGGCCCTGGTGACGAGATAATAACAACAGCATTTAGCTTTATTTCCACCATAGAGGTTATTATTCGACTTGGAGCTAAACCTGTGCTTGTTGATATTAATAGTAATACTTGTAATATTAATGTATTTGAAATTGAAGATAAAATTACAGTAAATACTAAAGCCATTATTCCAGTAAGCTTGTATGGCCAGCCATCTGATATGGAGGAAATTAATATGATATCCGCCAAGTATGGAAATATTCCTGTAATTGAAGATGCGGCGCAAAGTTTCGGGGCTACATATAAAACAAGAAAAAGTTGTAATTTGAGCACAATTGGATGTACTAGTTTCTTTCCTAGTAAGCCATTAGGGTGTTATGGTGATGGAGGTGCTATATTTACAAATGATGATGATATTGCACAAGCATGTCGAGAAATTCGAGTACACGGTCAAAGTGAACGCTATATTCATACAAGGGTTGGTATAGGCGGGCGTATGGATACTCTTCAGTGTGCTATTATTCTTGCAAAGCTTGTTAAATTTGATTGGGAGATTGCTCGGCGTAAGATTATTGGCGATAAGTATAATGAAATTATGGACTCTTACGGAATTCAAAAAGTTGAGCAATGCTTAGATAGGGATAGTGTATATGCTCAGTATGGAGTATTTCTGAAAGATAGAGGGTCGGTTCAAAAAAAATTTAAAGAAGCGAAGATCCCTTTTTCCATACATTATCCGTCTGCATTAAATAGGCAACCAGCATATGAAAGGTATTTTACTTTAGGTAGCTTTTTTCCAATGTCTGAAAATGTTTCAAAAGAAATATTTAACATTCCTATGCATCCATATTTAACAGATAAAGATCAGATTAAAGTTGTAGAATTACTTAAATCTAGATAAGTCAAGTTTTTATAAACCAAGGTGAGCAATCTTTTTCATAACAAAAATTTTTAAAATTCTTTCTATTTTTATATTTATTACTGGCTTTTTGTTTATAGTTCCAGTGAGTGTGTATAAATTTAAAACAATAATGGATATTTATTACAGTGCTGATGATATCAATACAAAAAAAGCTTCCTTAGAAAATTACGACGAATATCCTTGGTCTCATAAGCATTTTCAAGAATTTAAAGAGTTATCTACTTTATATAATGATTTTATAGTTTGGAGGAGAGCGGGGCCTTTCAAAGGTGAAACTATTAATATAGATTCAAAAGGAGTTAGACAAACTTTACATACCAAAAAAACAGATTCCAATTTAAATTTATTTTATTTTTTTGGCGGTTCAACTATGTGGGGAACAGGCGTTAGTGATAAATTTACAATTCCAAGCTTATTTAGTAAAGAGTTTGGCATTAAGTCTATTAATTATGGTGAATCTGGTTACACTGCTAGGCAGTCTTTAGCTATGATGATAAATAAATATACCCAAATGGAAATTGACAAAAGCGGTAATTCTATTGTTTATTATGATGGTATTAACGATGTAGCAAATATGTGTAGATCAGAAATTAAGGGGCAATCAACTCCACAAGAGGGCGTTATTCGTTATTATCTGGAAAATAATCCGCTAGATTATAGTTATATTTTTAGACCAATTGTTGAGCTTGCGAATAAGGTCAAGCGCAAAATATACTCATCAAGAAAAAGTAAATTGAAATATCGTGACTGTCATAGTAATAGAGAAAAGGCGAAGCATGTTGCCCAGTCCTTGGTTAAAACATGGAGTATTGCAGCAGAAATTGCCAATAAAAATGGAGATAATTTTTTGGCAATTTTACAACCAGTTTCATTTATTGGTAACTCCGATACGTCACACTTATCAAGTTTAAATCTTACTGATAAGGTAAATCTTGAAAAGCAATATCTAAGTGTTTATCCGTTAATTAGGCAGTATGCCTCTAAGAATAAAAAATTGAATTTTATTGATTTTTCAAATATATATGACAATAAAAAAGTTTATATAGATTTTTTCCACGTTTCTCCACAGGGGAATATGTTAGTTATCAATCAATTAAAGAAGTATAAAAAACTTTTAAATTTTCACTAATTAAAAAAATGTGACCTTAAGGTGTGTTGAAATTTGAAAATACTACCATAAAGGTTTGAGGCTTTAGGTATTGTCCTTATTCTCAACCATATTTGCAATGATAATCATATAATTAAAGGGGTGTTTTTGTGTAATCCTCCCATTTTTTAACGCTTGCTAAAAATAGAATCTCCGTTGTTTAAATAGCCTCAAGTAACTTTCTTGGTAGAATCCCACCAATCGAACTATGAGGTCGTTCATTATTATATACCCACATCCATTGTGTTGCTAACGATTGAGCATGCTCAATTGAATCAAAGATATGCATGTTCAGCCATTCGTTTCTTGCTATTCTGTTAAATTTTTCTATATAAGAAATTTTAAAAAGTTGTCAGAGGTTTTGGGGTGATAAAAATCATCCTCAAAAAAGCTAAATATCTCTCTTTAATTTTGCATGATTCATTAAATTTCTTTTGTGGCACATGGAAAAATTTCCAGAGACTGACTCATGATTGCCAACATTATTCACAACAACGCTTCCTATTTTAATATCAGCATTGTCACCTATCGAAATCTTATTGGAAATAATTGCACCTGGACCAATATAAACATTATCCCCAACAAAACACCCTCCACCAAGCAAGACCCTTCCAGTAACAAGAACATTACTTCCAATTTTTACATTATGCCCTATTTGACATTGATTACTTATTTTTGTCCCCTTTCCAATAATCGTATCCCCTAATCCACCTCTATCGATACATGTATTAGAGCCAATATAAACATTGTCCTTGATCTTAACTCCGCCAATATGTGGAAATGAATCATATTGGCCATCGCTATTTTGAACAAAGCCAAACCCGATCGACCCGATAACACACCCACTACCGATTGTTACATTATTACCGATACAGACATTTTCCTCAATAAGAACATTTGACCCAATTGATACATTCTCACCCACTCTGCAATTTGACCCAATAAACGAAGATGTCCCTATATTAAGAGACTGATGTATAAAGGAATCTATATTATTTTTTGAAAAATCCCAGAAATGATTTATTATTTTAGCAATGGTATAACGAGGATTTTCCACCTGAAAGATTGCAATATCTCCTCTATTAACCTCTGAGTTTTTTGGAAGAAGTAAAATTGCACACGCTTCAGGACAAAGGTCGACTTTAATTTTCTTACTCCAAGAGCAGCTATCAACTTGTAATTCATCAAATGCTGAAAAACTTGACGCGTAAGTCAGGACACCATTGAACTCAAACTCAATAAAGATAGATTTCAGAAAATCTCTCAACTCAAAAGACGAGAATTTCAATTAAATCACCAATCTCATAACTTCAAAAGCCTCAGCCAGATTGGATTCAATCTGGACACCGCGCATCTTGGCCAATGAGTATATAAAATCACCATTTAAATAACGTCTATGAGATTGAGACTTATAACACTTTAATGCTTTTATTTTTTGGTTTAGAAACTCTTCATCTAATTTTATGAAGGCCCTAGTTTGGAATTCAATATTGTTCCATGGCATTTCATAGCCTAAAATTGTAATATTCTTAAAAGCCCTTAACGCCTCACGAGATACCACTTCATGATCCTGATGAATATCGTTTATTGAAGGGGCAAAAACCAAATCAGGATTGATCTTATTACGATGTTCGATAAGTATATCTAGAATATCTTGTCTGTATTTGTCAAATTCTCTTACATTTATATCATAAATATACAAATTATTATCTGAAATTCCTAACACTGATGTGGCTCTTTTAACTTCCTTTACCAGAGTATCTTCTGACCTTCCTTGTTCACGTAAACTTTTTTTTGCTGATGAAAACGCTAAATAATGGACTTTTTTTCCTTCAGAAATAAGCTTAGAAATCGTTCCACCACAGCCAATCTCACCGTCATCTGTATGAGGAGCCAAAACAAGCACCTCATTAAAATCAATATTCATAATAAATGCCTATTAATTTTTCTTATTTATGGCATATTCATAAATGTCTTGTACAGATAAAAGATTATCAATATCCTCATCAGGCACTACATATCCCAATACACTGTCAAGCTCAACAAAAATATTCATCATGTCTAATGAATCAGCCCCTATCTTTGTCAATACCGCATTTGGAGTTAAAATAGAATCATCTATTTGACTATCAGTTTTACGAACAATATCAAGAATTTTTTCAATAGTTACATCCATGTTAAACCTTTTTTAAAATTGATGTTGCATATGATAACCCCACGCCAAAACCAGAAATCAATATATTTCTAATTTTTTTGTTAGAAAGCACTCCTTGTAAAATAATTGGTATCGAAGAAGACACTGTGTTGCCAGTATTTTGAATATCGAACGGTACCTTTATAGGATCTAAATCAAGACGCTTTGTAAGCGTATCCACCATATGTTTACTTGCTTGATGAAAAATAAAACGATCAATTTCAGATGTTTCTATTTTAAACTTCTTACAAACAGACAATACCTGAGCAGGAATAGATAACTGTGCAAAATTAAAAACTTGTCGTCCATTCATATAAAGCCTATCTTTATAGCATAACTCTTTAGCACCAGATCCATCAGTAGCAAATTGACTACCAACAATATCCCAGCAACCATTTTCTGACATTAATGTTGCTGTTGAAGCGTCACCAAAAAGAAGCGCTGTGTTTTTGTCATTGTTATCTATTATTTTTGAATATGGATCTGCAGTTACCAATATACCTCTTTTGTATCCTGCCGTTTCCATAAACCCCTTAATAACAGAAAGGCCATACACATAACCCGAACACCCAAGAGAGATGTCAAAACATGCGCACGAATTAGATAAACCCACCTTATTTTGAACTATAGCAGATGTATGGGGCAGTCCATGGCCGTCAGGATTTTGAGTACACACAACCAAACACTCAACATCTTCTGGAGCAATGGCTCCGCTAGAGAATAATCGATTTATTGCAGCAACACACAAATCTGATGTCTCCTGATCTTGGGAAATTCGTGGTAAGATTTTTGTGCCGAGTCTATTTCCTGGAAAACTCTTATCCACACCTATACTTTCCGCCAAATCGCTAGCCAAAACAAAATCCTTTGGTATAAATTTTTCTATTTTTTCAATATTAATTTTCATTATTTTAATTCGGTAAACCCTATTTTTCCAACAAAATCACCATTCACAATAATATTCGATACGGTAAATTTATTTTTAATATTGTGAATTATTTTTATTTCAATATCGATATAATCGTCAGGAACTTGTTCTGCAAAATCAAGCTGACTTAGTATCCATTTTTCAGATTCTGGGAATAATTTGTTGTGCAGCCTCTTCGTTAAAATTACAACGTCTTCGATAAAGCCAAAAACAGAAACTTTATGTGAAATTAGTCTATCTTTATAACTCATTGTATCACCTGCAACAAGAGACTCATCAAAAGAAATCCGCTGAATAACTTCTTTCTTAGTTGATACCAAGTAGCCAGGCATCACACTTCCTTGGTAATCATATTTAAACGTAGCAACAATGTCGTCACTTGACTCAAAATCACCTGTTAGAATAACTAACTCGTGTCGTGAAAAGGACCTCAACTTAACCGCACTTAAAGTGGCATCACTCCCGTATCTGAAAGATAAAAACATCAATATACCTAGGGTCACATCTGCACCACTTACGTACGATCTTTCACCCTTGAATCTTTTTAAAAAGGGAATTTGGTAAATTAAACTATCTAACTTTCTTTCTTTATGCGTCATCTTTATTTATACTGTAATCCTCCCATTTTTAACGCTTGCTAAAAATAGAATCTCCGTTGTTTAAATAGCCTCAAGTAACTTTCTTGGTAGAATCCCACCAATCGAACTATGAGGTCGTTCATTATTATATACCCACATCCATTGTGTTGCTAACGATTGAGCATGCTCAATCGAATCAAAGATATGCATGTTCAGCCATTCGTTTCTTGCTATTCTGTTAAATTTTTCTATATAGGCATTTTGAGTTGGTTTTCCTGGCTGTATGTGCATTAACTCTATATCCATCGCTTGCGCCCATTCTCTAAGTGTATGAGATATATACTCTGGTCCGTTATCGCATCTAATAGCTTTAGGCTTGCCACGCCACTCAATTAGCTGCTCTAATGATTTAATCACTCTTTGCGCTGGCAAAGAGTGATCTACTTCAATGTCCAAACATTCTCTGTTGTAATCATCAATCACATTGAATGTTCTAATTTTCCTGCCTGTGTTTAATGAATCTGACATGAAGTCAATAGACCAAGTTTGATTAATTGACAGAGGCACACTCAAAGCCTCTGGCTTATCGCGTTTGATTCTTCTTCTAGGCTTAATCCTTAGATTAAGCTCTAATTGCTTGTAGATACGATACACACGCTTATGATTCCATTTAAAGCCTTTGGTGTTGCGTAGATACATAAAGCACAATCCGAAGCCCCATTGTTTATGAGTTGTAGTTAATCGTAATAACCAGTCAGCAATTAACTCATTCTCGGATGATAGTTTTGGATC
>Ga0209665_1001158_pt1 | contig 16043 bp, 9 predicted proteins | sample SaaInlV_200m_DNA_2_FD_184675 | JGI IMG/M metagenome (GOLD analysis project Ga0209665, IMG submission 184675) | Marine microbial communities from expanding oxygen minimum zones in the Saanich Inlet - Saanich Inlet SI074_LV_135m_DNA (SPAdes) (version 2) | ecosystem: Environmental > Aquatic > Marine... | reverse complement strand
AGTGGGAGTGATTTGGGGAGAGCTTTGGCTCAAAGCATTGGGAGCAATACGACAGCAATTGGTGAGGAAGCCGATTCCTTGATTCCGCACTGGCATTCAAATTGTCCTGCTATCTCAGGATCAGAATCATTTCGCAAATATACTGGTGAGGAAATGGAAGAAGATGAGCGGAAAAAGATGGGGGTACTTCCCGACCTGGCTTCAGCTTTTGGTGATTCAGGAAAGGTATGGTCTCTCAATGGAAGCTTAGATTCCAAAGTACACGTTGGTTTAACTATGGCAAGAATGCTTTTGGGAGCAGGGACAGCTGATGATCACCTACTTCTCGCCTCAGGCGTATTGGAAAATGAAGAAGTTTTGAGCAACCAAGTGAGGCATATACAGCCGCTGCAAGATGAGGATTTATCAAGAGCCGGACTAATTGATGGTTTTAATAATTTTCTTCTCGGCTTAAATGCTCACCTAAAAGTGTTTGTCAATGAGACAGATGTTGTACCGGCAAGCTCTTTGGCATCTCTCGTAACCTATACTGCTTTTGTAAAGTCTTTGAGTGGTGGTGACATACAGGTATTACAGAAGGAGCTCTTAGACGAAATCGTTCGAATGATCACGAGTAAGATGGCGACCCGTGAGAAATACGAGCAATTTGAAGCGAATGGGGGCAAATGGCCAAATTTGAGTGAACTGGGCAAGAAAACGGTTTTCTCATTTCTTAACCGTGATCAAGGAGATTTTCCAGCAGCAGGATTTTTGGATTACGTCTTTGATCCATTGGATAGCATGTTAAATGATCTTCAGTTTGGGAAGTTAAGAAAATCTCCTTTAACCTCTTATGGGTCTGTGGAAGCAGCCTTGCCAGAGTTTACGGACAATCTAGAATATTCTAGGAAAGTCTACGAGGGAATGATTTCTCATATTCGCACGACCTTTCCTGAAATGGGAGATTTCGAAAATGCACCGGGAAATGCCGAAACGTTCCGCAGTTATAGGCAAGTCGTAAGTGCCCTCGATGGAGGTACTAGTTGGCCTTCTTCAGCCGAAGAAATGCTTATGGAGCTTCAACATTATTGGGTGAAATAGGAGTCTGCGTGGGGTTCTGGGGTGAAATAGGGCTGTACGTTGGGAGAGAGGAGTGAGCTTCGGTGGCTGCTCCTCTTTTTTTTCGACGACAGGATACTTTGTCCATGAAGCTCCTGGATCCCGCGCTCATAAGGAATTCTAGGGACGCGCCTACGGCTTGCCCATAATTCCTAATGGCCGGGATGACGGATTTGGGTTGTGTTCCTTGGACTGCGAGGATTCCAGAGTCTCCGTCTTCCCGAGGGCTAGAAAGCAAGTCCTAACATCCTTACCACTGCCGTCTTCCCGGAGCCTAGGAACTCTAGACGAACCGGCGTCTTAAGCCGGAGAGGCGTAGAGTGAGTTGGCATCGCGGGATCCATGTATCAGTGATCAGAGCTCAGAGAACGGAGATCACTGTAATCAGCTCGTAGACGGCACAGTAAGGACTTGTCACTACAGACCACAGCGAAGACGGAAGCACGGTAAGGACTTGTCACGTCGTAGCGGCCTGTCCGCCATAGCGCAACAAAAACGCAATCAAAGACGGGAGACTTTCCCCTAAAATCAGATAGATGAGCCCAAAATGTACCTCTGTTAACCATTTGTTAACCTTTTTGTGAGATACTATAAGTTGACGGAGGGTGGACAAAGTAGAGGTCGATATTTTTGATCCAGTGGATTACTTTAGCGGTGCGCTTTGTTCGAACAAAATCCCGTGGTAAGCGAGATAAGTGCTGGCCAAGTTGAATTGCATGGACTTCTGCAAAATTAAATTGCAGGGATTGCTGCAAACGGGGATTTTTTAAGTAATAGCCTTGGGGTGCTGTGAATTTCACCTGTTTCTGTGGAGTAATACATTTCCCATAGGCAACTTGGCCTTAAACCCTTCCCAACATATTTAAAGGATTTGTGAAATGGAGGGGTATTATGAAATATTTCATTTCTGTCGTTTCAGTCGCTTTTCTTTGCTCTATAGGGGCTTCGGAAAGTTATGCACGCAATGATAGAGTCTCTTTCGATGCTGAAGAAGGAACGAGTGTAATCTACGCAGCAAGGACGTCTCAACACCATGCGGGTCTTCGCACCGGTGCTCTTTACGTAGGGCATGCAGCCGTTGGCTCACACCGAGAGGTTGGCTTCTATAAATGGGTAAGTCCTCATTTTCATGTGGGGAAACTGGCCGGAGAGGTTTTAGCCGCTAGAAGCGTTGATTAACCCAAGCTCTTCTAACTGGAGCCTTATATATTTTACTCAGGGGACATGTCAGCTTCTATCTATTCCCACCTATAATAGAGGGGCTGAAAGGATCCTCTGCTGCGTATTCGGACAATCTGTATATTCAGAAAGTCCTACATATATTCGGAAAGTCCTACATATATTCGGAAAGTCCTGCATATTCGGAAAGTCCTACACATATTCTGAAAGAAATTACAGGGGCGCCTAAGAAGTAGCCCCTACTGCACCCACGGATGCTGCGCCCAATACCTGTGCCTAATGCCCTCTTTTGCAGGTAAGGATATGAAAGTCGCGCCTACGAACACGTTCTGTGTCAACGAACACGTTTTGCATGTATGGACACGCAAGCAAATTTTCCTTGACCTTCTGCCTGTGAAGCGGTAGAAGGTCTGTACTTGTTACATGATGAATAAAGGATTTTAGATGGCTAACCATACCTCTTCTTTGAAAATGATTCGAAAGATTGCCCGTCGGACCGAAGTCAATCGGCATCGTCGTAATACAGCTCGGTCATCTATTAAAAAGGTAGAGACTGCCATTGAGGCCAAGAAAAAAGACGTAGCTCAGACGGCGTTCCGTTCTGCAGAGCCCCTTATGATGAGTGCAGCTGGAAAAGGAATCTTCAGTCGCAAGACCATGGCCCGAAAATTATCTCGTCTCTCAGCAGCTATTAAAGCTCTCTAGTCCCAATAATTTAAGCTTTCCAGCCATTTTGTGCATCGAATTAGACTCTACACCTTTTGGTGTATAGCTTTCGAAAGGCATGTGAAAAAATTCCTTGTTTTTCAAGGGGTTGCAGGGGAAATTTTTCTTTAAAAAAATCACGTTTGCCTGTTGATAAGGTGAGAATCGTGATCTATAGTGGCGTCAGTTTTCGAGTGAGTCGTTCTGGCTTCGAGACCAATCATAAATGTGTAAGTCCTTCTTTTTGAATGAGTTGCTTCGAGTTTTAAACATACTAAGAGATTCTAACCTATGGCACTACCTGACCCACACTATACTCCAGCAGAACAATGGGGCCGTGTTCGGACCCGATTGAGAAGGGAGTTGGGTGAAGACATATACGCCAGTTGGTTAAAGCCCTTACAGCTAGATGCTTGCACCGACAGCCATGTTTCCATGGCTGTTCCCACACGCTTTATGCGAGATTGGGTCATGACGCACTATGCTGAGCGAATCCACACCCTTTGGCGGCAAGAATGCCCCAGTATTAGGGCCTTTGATGTGGTCGTATGTCCCATTGCTCGCAAATCTCAGGCTGAGAAAGCGACTTCAGAAGTCAAAGCGCCAAATGGAAAGGCGGCTTTGATTCGACAAGAATCTGAGACAGCAAGCTTTCTAGAAGATCCTACCGTGGGGGCCGCTCTTGATCCGCGCTATACATTTGACAACTTTGTGGTGGGAAAGCCCAATGAGCTGGCTTATGCTGCTGCGTTGCGCGTGGCAGACGATGCCAATATTACCTTTAACCCCTTGTTTCTATATGGTGGTGTCGGTTTGGGTAAAACCCACCTAATGCACGCCATAGCTTGGCATATCCGCGAACGCCACCCTGAGCGACGTGTCATTTATTTATCGGCTGAAAAGTTCATGTATCAATTTATCCGGGCCTTGCGGAGTAAAGAGATCATGTCCTTTAAGGAGCAGTTTCGTTCCGTAGACGTGCTGATGATTGATGACGTTCAGTTTATTGGGGGGAAGGACTCCACCCAGGAAGAATTTTTCCATACTTTCAATGCCCTTGTTGACCAAAATCGCCAAATTATTCTTTCAGCCGACAAGTCTCCCTCTGATCTGGATGGCTTGGAAGAGCGCCTCAAATCGCGCCTAGGCTGTGGCCTCGTTGCAGATATTCATCCGACGACTTATGAATTGCGACTGGGGATTCTTCAGACAAAGGCAGAGAGTCTTGGTGTTTCCTTTCCTGATAAAGTCCTAGAATTCTTGGCTCACAAGATTATTTCCAATGTGCGAGAGTTAGAAGGGGCTTTGAGACGTATTGCGGCACTAAGTTCTTTGATTGGGCGTAAGATAACCCTTGAAATGACCCAAGAGGCCCTGCGAGATCTTCTAAGGGCCAATGAACGTCGTTTAGATATTGAAGATATTCAACGTAAGGTAGCAGAGCGATTTGCCATTAAGGTTTCGGATATGCATTCGGTCAGGCGCCATCGTACCATTGCACGCCCTCGACAAATCGCCATGTATTTAGCAAAGAAGCTTACAACGAAATCTCTCCCTGAAATTGGCCGGGCTTTTGGTGGGAGAGACCATACGACGGTTATGCATGCTGTGCGGACCGTCAAAACAATAATGCAATCTGATTCAGCATTTGCAGAGGAAGTGGAATTACTGAAGCGTACATTAGAATCCTAGGTGTGGAGTGATCAAAACAATGGAATTTACAATTGAGCGGTCTTTATTTTTAAAAGCCCTGTCCCATTCTCAAAGTGTTATTGAGCGTCGAACAACTGTTCCTATTCTGTCCAATATTCTCTTGAATGCTCAGGAAGGGGGAACCCTTGAAATGTTGGCAACAGACTTGGAACTATCTCTGGAAGAAAAGCTAAAGGCCGATGTGAAAACGCCTGGTGCCATTACTGTTCCGGCTCATATGCTCTATGACATTGTCCGCAAGCTGCCAGAAGGAGCCGACATTACCTTGGTGCACGATGCTGAAAAATCGCAAGTCGCCATCAAAGCAGCGCGCTCTAATTTCAAATTAGGAACCCTGCCGGCCGAAGATTTTGCTTCTATCCAAAAGGATACGTTGCCTCATTCCTTAACATTGGATGTAAAAGTTCTTCGCAGCCTTTTGGAGAGAACACGTTTCGCCATTTCTACGGAAGAAACCCGCTATTATCTTAACGGTATCTACTTGCACACAGCCGAAGTGGGCGGAAAGAAGATTCTCAAAGCCGTTGCGACAGATGGTCATCGATTGGCTCAAGTGGAAGTCTCTGATGTGAAGACGCCAGAAGGCATGCCTGGTGTTATTATTCCCCGAAAGACAGTCAATGAGCTTTTAAGAATTTTGGAGCATGTTGAAGGAAAGGTTGAGGTATCCCTTTCTGAAACAAATATATCATTCTCCTGCGATGGTATTTTGCTGACGTCTCGGCTCATTGACGGCACCTTTCCAGATTACGAAAAAGTTATTCCCGATCAGAAAACCTATAACCTTACCATTCCCTCCAAGAAGTTCTCAGAAACCGTAGATCGTGTGGCTATCGTTTCTGGAGACAAACTTCGGGTCGTGAAGATCGCTCTCGCGCCCAAAGTTGCCACATTGTCAGCAACCAGTTTAGACCATGGTAGTGCGGTTGAAGAGATGGAAGCCGAATATAAAGGCGATAAAGTGGCTTTTGGCCTTAATTCTAGATTTATTCTCGACGTGTCCCAGATCATCCAAGGGGCCAAGATAGAGTTTGCCATTAATGATCCTGGGGCCTCCATTTTAATCCGTGATTCAGAAGATCATACTGGATCCTACGTGATTATGCCTTTACGCGTTTGATGGGATCTGCTTCTTCAGCTAGTCTAGGGTCATTTTCACCAGATCAACCAGAGGCGAAGTCTCCGATTGCTGTGCCGCCCAAGCCCTTGGTTCTTGCCCAACTTGATCTGACAAACTTCCGATCATATCCCCAGCTTCATTTGCCCCTAGCACCGACACCAATCGTATTTATGGGGCCAAATGGGGCAGGGAAGACCAACATATTGGAAGCCATTTCTTTCTTAGCACCTGGCCGGGGTCTCCGTCGGGCTAAATTGCGTGACATAGTAAGTTGGCAAGCCTCGAAAACACCATCACCTGCCTGGGTTGTTTCTGCTCAATTAGAGACTCAGGGAGAGCGTATTCAACTTGGGACAGGTTTGGATCCAGCGTCCGATCCTCAAGGCACTGAAAAGCGCCTTATTCGGGTGGATGGAGAGCCTGTTACGTCGCAAACTGCCTTGGAAAAAATTCTAAGCGTGATTTGGTTGACGCCCCAAATGGATCGTTTGTTCCAGGAAGGGGGAGGTCATCGTCGCCGATTTTTCGATAAGCTCTGTATAACCCTTAATACCACGCATTCTTCTTTAGTATACAAGTACGAGTACGCCCTGCGAGAGCGTTCTCGTCTTTTAAAGATGGGAAGAGCCGATGATCACTGGCTGAATGCTTTAGAGGGGACCATGGCGGCAAGTGGGGTCGCTATTGCTAGTAACCGTCAGGAAATTTGCACCCACTTGACCCAGTCTTCCCTGTCATCGGACGGCCCCTTTCCTAAGGCAATTTTTCAGATGGAGGGTCTCATTGATGATTGGTTGTTGGCATCTTCATCTCTGGAAGTGGAAGAAAGAGTCCGGGAAACTTTGCGACAGAATAGACCCTCGGATGGGGAGGGGGGAGGGGCTTCAGTTGGCCCTCATATAAGCGATTTACAGGTGACTCACCAGGAAAAGAACTGTTTTGCCACTTTTTGTTCCACTGGAGAGCAAAAAGCGCTTCTTATTTCTATGATTTTGAGTCACGTTCGGGTACACTCCCTTCAACGAGAGAGAATGCCTCTATTATTACTGGACGAGGTGATTGCTCATTTGGATAAAAGCCGACGAGAAGCTTTTTTTCAAGAGGTGTGCGATTTGAAGGTGCAAGCGTTTTTGACGGGCACAGATGCGGATACCTTTACAGGACTTGACGGTCGGGCTCAATTTTTTAATGTTGAAGCCGGCGGCGTATTGCCTTTATAAAGGCAGAGAAAGGATGATGACAACGATGACCACAGAGACCTCTAATACACCAAACACCCCTGAGCCCCAAGAGGGAGAATACGGCGCCGACTCCATTAAGGTCTTGCGTGGCCTTGACGCGGTTCGTAAGCGCCCTGGGATGTACATTGGAGATACGGAAGACGGTTCCGGACTCCATCATATGGTCTATGAGGTGGTGGATAACGCCATTGACGAAGCCTTGGCCGGACATTGTGATCTTGTGGAAGTTATCTTGAATTCGGATGGGTCCGCAACCATTACTGACAATGGACGTGGTGTTCCCGTGGATATTCATGAAGAGGAAGGTGTGTCCGCTGCTCAGGTCATTATGACCCACTTGCACGCCGGCGGAAAATTCGATCAGAATTCATACAAGATCTCTGGTGGGCTCCACGGAGTAGGGGTATCCGTTGTGAATGCTTTGTCTGAATATCTTGAGATGAACATATACCGTGATGGGCATGAGCACTATATTAAGTTTCTAGATGGGGACCCTGAAGCACCTCTTAGCGTAAAGGGGCCTGCTGGTGAAAAAGCAGGCACTCACATTACTTTTATGCCTTCCACCAAGACATTCGGCGATATTAAGTTCAACTTTGGCACCCTAGAGCATCGTTTGCGGGAACTGGCCTTTTTGAATTCAGGGGTCAGACTTATCCTTACCGACAACAGAGAAGTAGAACCCAAAACTGTTGAGTTGCATTATGAAGGCGGTGTTGAGGCCTTTGTTCGATACTTAAACCGGAGTAAGAACCCCATTCACCAACCTCCTGTCAGTATTATGGGTGAAAAAGACGGCATTACGGTAGAAGCGTCTCTGGAATGGACTGATGTTTATCATGAAGCTCTTATATGTTTTACCAACAACATCCCTCAAAGAGATGGTGGAACTCATTTGGCGGGACTTAAAGCGGCGCTGACCCGGACCATTAATAACTATGTGGCTAAAAATCCCATTCCCAAAAAGGAAAAAATAAACTTTTCCGGGGATGATACACGGGAAGGCTTAACGTGTGTCTTGTCTGTGAAAGTGCCCGATCCTAAGTTTTCCTCACAGACCAAAGACAAGCTGGTTTCCTCAGAGGTGCGTCCAGTTGTCGAAGGAATTGTTGCGGAAAAGTTAGACCAGTGGTTGGAAGAACATCCTCAGGATGCTAAGAAAATCATTTCCAAAGTGCTAGAGGCGGCGAGTGCCCGTGAGGCCGCACGAAAGGCCCGCGAACTGACGCGACGGAAAGGAGCCCTAGATATGGCCTCTCTTCCTGGGAAGCTCGCAGATTGTCAAGAACGTGATCCTGCCAAGAGTGAAGTGTTCATCGTTGAGGGTGACAGTGCTGGTGGGTCTGCCAAGCAAGGCCGTGACCGTAAATGTCAGGCCATTTTGCCCCTGCAAGGTAAGATTCTGAACGTTGAGCGAGCGCGTTTCGATAAAATGCTAAGTTTTGCCGAAATTGGCACGCTCATTACGGCCCTTGGGACAGGTATTGGCGCAGACTTTAATATTGAAAAGACCCGCTATCACAAGATCATCATCATGACCGATGCCGACGTGGATGGAAGTCATATCCGGACTCTTTTGCTTACTTTTTTCTTTCGTCAAATGCCGGAGATTATCAATAAAGGGTACCTCTATATCGCCCAGCCTCCGTTGTATAAGGCAAAACGCGGAAAGTCTGAAATTTACCTAAAGGACGATCGGGCGTTGGATGATTATCTCGTCAATGCGGGTGTAAGCGACACGGTTCTTACGTTGGGTGATAAAACCCAAGTGGGGACCAATGAGCTTTTGTCCTTTGTAGAGATCGGCCGTAAAGTCAAAAAATTAGTAGAGCCTTTAGCTTCACGCATTGGCAATCAGGAAATCGTCGAGCAAGCCGCCATTTTGGGGCTTTTGGGGGCGGATAATTTGCACGACAAGACAGCGGCGACTAAAAAGGCTCAAGAGCTTGCCAAAAGACTCAACGATCTCCTCCATAAAGGCATTGATTTGTGGAAGGGAACAGCTGAAGACGATGGCAGCATTCAACTAAGCCGTACCATCCGAGGCGTGACAGAAGAATACGTCTTAGATCAGGACTTAATGCGAACGGCTGAGGCTCATATGTTGCATGAGATGGGTGAAGAAATGGGGAGTATCTTCAGTAATCAGCTAACGTTAACCACCAAGGAAAAGATGTTTACCATTAATGGCCCAACGGAACTTTTTAATAAGATATTAGAAATTGGTCGCAAAGGTATATACATCCAGCGCTATAAAGGATTGGGTGAAATGCGTGCCGTTCAGTTATGGGAAACAACTTTGGATCCTGATGCGCGAACCTTGCTTCAGGTAAAGATTGGCCATGCAGACCAAGCAGAAGAGATCTTTTCAACACTCATGGGCGATGTGGTAGAACCCAGACGTGAATTCATTCAAGAAAATGCCTTGAAGGTTGTCAACTTGGATGCTTAGGCGATGTCTAACAAAGACCCAAACAGTGGAAAATCTTCTGTTCAAAAGGTAAAGTCTCCCAAAAGGGCAAGTCCAAAGAAAAAGAAAGGAAAGCCCTTTAAATGGGGCGTGGTTCGCATTGGGTTGATCCTGTTCATATGGGCCTCTGTTATAGGGACGGCCACGTTGGGTTGGTACGCCTATGATCTCCCGGATATACGACACTTAAAACCAGGAACGCGGCGGGCGAGCATTAGCTTGTTAACCACCGAAGGCCAGACTTTGGCCATCTATGGAGAGACCTCTGGCAGGCCTCTTAAAGTAGAGGATGCTCCAACTAGCTTATTGCAAGCTATTTTTGCTATAGAAGACCACCGATTCTATGATCATTGGGGGTTGGATTTTTTTGGCCTGTTGCGTGCCTTTTATACGAACATTCGGGAAGGGCGTGTGGTTCAAGGCGGCAGCACATTAACCCAGCAATTGGCCAAGAATGTGTTTTTGTCTTCCAATCGATCCATTCGACGAAAAGTCCAAGAAGTGATATTGGCGTTCTGGTTAGAGCATAAATTTACCAAGGATCAGATATTAAGCATTTACCTTAATCGCGTTTATTTGGGACGGGGGGCCTTTGGATTTGAAGCGGCTGCCCAGACTTATTTCAACAAGCCAGTGCGCTTTTTGACCCTGTTGGAATCTGCTGTTTTGGCGGGGCTCCTTAAGGCGCCGTCTCGGTATTCACCAGCCTCCAATCCAGAGTTGGCTTTGAAACGGGCAAAGGTGGTGTTGATGAAAATGGTGGATGTTGGATTTATTTCAGAGCAAACCAAGGAAGCGGCCCTAGATCAGGGCCTTCAGCTTAAGAAAATGCCAGAGAAAATCGAAGGCGTACGCTATTTTACCGATTGGATTGTTGATGAGCTCCCTCTTTATGTAAGTGATATGAATCGGGATTTAGTGGTGGTGACGACCTTAGACCCTCCGTTACAAAAGAAGGCCGATAAAGCTTTGGCCCAGGGCTTAAAGGACTTTAAATTGGAAGACGAGCAAGTGGCCTTGCTTTCTATGAGTCCTGATGGTGCTGTGCGGGCCATGGTGGGGGGCAATGCCTATGGAAAGACACAATTTAACCGGGCGACTCAGGCTTTGCGTCAGTCGGGATCCATATTCAAGTTCTTTGTGTACTTGGCCGCTTTGGAAGCCGGGTTGGACTATAAAACGCCTGTGAAGGATGGTCCGGTACGTTTTGGTAACTGGCGCCCAAAGAACTATGGATGGAAATCTAGAGGAGAAATCAGCCTAAAGGATGCCTTTGCCTATTCCGTGAATACAGCGGCGGTGCGTTTTGCCCATCAAATCAAGGTGGCGCCCATCAAAGAAATGGCAAATCGCCTGGGCGTGAAACATCCTATGGCTGACGATCTGACAATGGCTCTGGGGAGTTCGGACGTCACCCTATTAGAACTTACGGGGGCCTTTTCTGTGGTCTCCAATGGGGGATATCAAGTAGAGCCCTATGGCATCCTTCAAGTGCGAGATCGGTCGGGGGTTGTCTTATATAAACGGGAGTCAGTCTCCCGCAAGCGTCTTTTGTCTTCCCACGTTGCCCAGTCCATGGATGGCCTTTTAAATGCCGTTATGGAGTATGGAACAGGGAAGGGTGGACGGGTGGAAGGCCTTCGCGGCGCCTCAAAGACGGGCACAAGCCAATCCTATCGAGATGCCTGGTATATTGGATATACTTCCCATTTAACAACAGGTATTTGGATGGGACATGATTTGGGAAAACCCATGAACAAAATTACGGGGGGTAAGATTCCGGCACGCCTTTGGAAGGCATATATGCAGTCTCTTAAAGGGGCTGAGAGTTCAGCAACGTCAAGATCCTCCTGAGATCTTTTTGGGTGTTTTTAATAGCAGCAACATGGCCTTCTAAAAGCTTGATCATCGCGTGATCCTGTTCAGAGCGGGCCATCATAAGATTTTCTGCCAGTTGAGAAGTATAACGGTTTAGTTCGGTTGTTTCCCGATAGAATTTTTCCTGCCAGATTGTCTTTGTGATGTGATTCAAATCTTTTGCAGATTTATGAGAGGCCATGGCAAATTGCGCCAAAAGCCGGTTAGTCTTTTGTAGCTTTTCATGGGTAGCATGAGTTTGAGTAACTTGTTCCTTCAAAGTAGTCAAAGCGTCCCTGCCGTAAAGCTTATTTTTTATTATTATTTACATTTATCCTAACACAAAATGAAATCGTATTTAATGGGGAATGATTTTGGATCAAGCATTATTTGTAGCGTGATTAGAAAAGGGAAGGGTTTGCAACACTAGAATGAGTGGATCCTTGCAGTTCTATCTGATAGGCCTATATCTATCTATAAAACGCTTCACTGTACTATTTTTTCCAAAAAGGGAGCGTCGTGCTTGCGACAGAGAGGCTATCCCACGAGATAAGTTTTCATGACCGACCCTCAATTCCCGAATTTGTTCATCGAGATTATCCTTAGCAGAAGCGTCATCTTCCTTTTCTATCTCATCTTCTAAACTAAGTCTGTGTTGATACATTTTGTTTCTATGGGCGATAGCATCATCTAGTACTTGTGTCGTGGATCTTTCTGTTACGACGCTACTATCCATATTCATACCTTCAAGTTTGTTTTTTATGCCCTCAGTTTTTACTTTGGCCGTATCCAAATAGCTTATGGTGGACTTTCCTAAATCATGCATTTTTTTAGCTAGCTTGAATTTAGAATCTAAGCGGGTTCTTTCTTTTGCGGTCTTAGCTTTTCTTTTTAAACTAGCAAATTTTTTCGCATCCTTATTGTACGCGTCTTGTTGTTTTTCCAAAGCAGTTTTCTGTGCATCAAAGGTTTTTATGCTTTCATTAGCACTTTCAATATGTTGATTTGCTGTGTTAGGTGAGTACTCAGGTAGCTGTTTTACTTGTAGAGGGGGACTTGCCTGTTCTTTTTGAATTGCTGCGTCATAGAGTTGTGTCAGGTGTATCATTTTTTGTGCATGGCTTTTCAAATTGTCTGGAGCAACTGTTTTTTCTGAAAAGTAATTTTTTATTTTAGGCAATTTTTCTGGAAAATCTGAAGTATCAATTGCAATTTTCTGACGATAAAATTCTATATGTGCAGGAATAATTGTATCTCTAAAAGCCTGTATATCATGACTTACATTACGTCCCATTTGAAGTCCAATTTTCGCATCCTGAACAAACTGATGAAGATTTTCTTCAGAAAGTTTTGCAGGATTTTGAGTTAAAAGGTGGGATATTTGTTCTTGGTGGGTGGTAAGAGAGCTGTTCAAACTCTCGGACATCTTAACAACTTCTCTCTTGGTGAAATCTCCAGGTCCTTTTTGTTGAGTTTTTTTGATTGGCTTGGTTGGTGGAATCGGTTTGGGATGTGTAAAGGGCACTACAATCGGGGGTGGTTTAGGAACTATAACTGGATGAGGGGGTGTAATCGGTGTAATTGGCGTGGGAGGTTCTGAATCTGAGTAAGAGAGAGGAGGAAGGCTCGGGGGCGGTAGAATATCGGGATGTCCCGATTGAGGCTTTTTAAGGACTTCTGGGGATTGTGTCTTGCCTGGCATCTTTGGATGCATAAATTTTTTCGGAGGAGGAGGTGGTGTTGTCAAATCATCATCCTCGTCATCATAGTGAGGAGGTATATAGTGTGCTTTGGGAGGCTGAAGAGGAGGAACATATTTATGTGGCGTTATAAGTACGGGTAACGAAGAAGGGTCTTTAGATTTTGATTTAACTTTTTTACTAGGTTTATCCTGCTTCCCTGGTTGCCCTAAACCTCCTGCAGGTTTCGACTGAATTATTGGCTGTTGTTGAGGAGGGGGCGGTGGTGGTTGAATCGGGCTAGGAACGAAAGCAGGTGGCAGTTGTGGTTGCTGAATCTGAATAGCGGGCTGTTGGAGCGGAATAACAGGTTGTTGAGGAGGTTGAACTGCTTGTACAGGTTTAGGGGTGGCCTCTATGGGCTGTAGCTTTGGAAGTACAGGTGTTTTTTTTCCAGGTTTACCTGAGATGATTGTATCTCTCGTGTCTTCCATTCGATAGGAGTGTCCTCCCTTAATGCCTATTTTTGCTGCTTCACTAACGGGAATGCTTCGATACAAAACAACTTCATCTGTTTCGTGTCTTAACTTTTCGTTGATGTTGCCCACAAGGGTAGGGGATTCTTTGATCTGCTGTAGTGTATAAGGTGAATCCAGAGTGCCACTACCTGACTCTCCTTTCGGGGCGACAAAAATAGAATGTCTGGGGTATAGGTTTCTACTTTTATCAACAAATAACGGCGCTGTTTTGGAATATAGCGGTATAAAGGCTTTGGAATGAGCCATGGGACTCCACGCCAGAACAAGGAATAGCACCAATAGAAAAGTCCCAAAAGCAGACAGGATTTTGTTTGCGTTTCCATATGTTTTAAAAATAATCTCACAAAACAACTTTCTCAAACGTTAAAGGCTCCCCAACCATGTGTCTAGTTTATACATCTGTTTTCTCCCCTAAAACAGAATAGAAAATACTATCTACCCTAATATTCTATCAGAAAATGGATAGCTATTGTTCTAATTTATGGGTTGCTTCAACCCTAGGGAACATTTTTTACATTTTAAGAATCTACTTTTGAGTCGGGCATTTATGTTGGGTTAAAATCACATAATTTTTTTATCAAGGTGCGTTGCACTTTTGAAAGGATTCTGGCATGTTTGCGGCGAGATGAGTTTTTATTAAAAGAGTGCTCGCAATATAAATTAATTAAAACAAAAGGTTATAGAAATGTCTCCCGAATTATTTGTAATTTTATGTGCCGTTTTAGCGTTGCTTTATGGTCTGTATGCCTTTGGAAGTGTGATGAAAGCCAGCAAGGGAACCGACAAGATGCAGGAAATTGCTCGGGCCATCCAGGAAGGGGCACGGGCTTACTTGAATCGCCAATATACGGCCATAGGCTTAGTTGGTGTTGTTGTTGGGATAGTCCTTTGGTTTTTCATAGGGTCCCATGGAAGCATAGGGTATGCCATTGGGGCCATTTTGTCGGGAGCAGCAGGGTACATCGGCATGAACGTCTCTGTCCAAGCGAATGTTAGAACCGCAGACGCAGCACGCCGCGGGTTGAAAGAGGCCCTTTCCATTGCGTTCAAATCAGGGGCTATTACTGGAATGTTGGTGGTTGGCTTAGGGCTTTTGGGTGTAAGTGTATACTATTTTATATTGTTGCAGTCAGATCTTACCACACGGGATATTTTAGAGGCTCTTATTTCTCTTAGCTTTGGCGCATCGCTCATTTCCATATTCGCTCGTTTAGGGGGCGGCATTTTTACAAAGGGTGCTGATGTTGGTGCCGATTTGGTTGGGAAAATTGAAGCAGGCATTCCCGAAGATGATCCCAGGAATCCGGCCGTGATTGCCGATAACGTAGGGGATAACGTAGGGGATTGTGCTGGAATGGCCGCAGACCTATTCGAAACCTATGTTGTGACGATTGTGGCAACCATGTTGCTGGGGGCCATATTCTTTACAGGGGAAGTCCAATCTCAAATGATGATGTATCCTCTTTTGATTGGAGCTGTTTGTATTATAGGATCCGTTGCCTCTACTTTCTTCGTCCGTCTCGGAAAATCAAAGAATATTATGGGCGCTCTTTATAAGGGATTGCTTGCTTGTGGGGTTATTTCTGCGGTACTTATCTTTGGCGTCACCCATTATGTATTAGGCGACACGAGCATACTATATGGGACAAGCTATATAACAGGGAGTGATCTTATTTGGTGTTCCTTTACGGGGCTTTTGGTGACGGGGCTTTTGGTGTGGATTACGGAGTATTACACCTCAACCGAGTACCGCCCAGTCCGAAATATTGCAAAAGCTTCCGAGACGGGCCATGCAACCAATATTATCCAGGGGCTTGCCGTATCCATGGAATCCACAGCATTGCCGGTTCTTGTTATCGTAGCAGGGATCGTTTTCACGTATATGACCGCAGGATTATACGGCGTAGCCATTGCGGCAACGACCATGTTGGCTCTCGCGGGCATGATTGTAGCGTTGGATGCTTATGGGCCTGTGACGGATAATGCTGGCGGTATTGCTGAGATGGCAGAACTGCCTGCAACCACACGGAAGGTAACAGATGCTCTCGATGCTGTTGGAAACACTACAAAAGCCGTAACGAAAGGTTATGCCATTGGATCAGCTGCCCTAGCAGCCTTAGTATTGTTTGCCGCCTACACCCAGGATCTCAATCATTATTTCCCCAGTGTTCAGTGTGAGTTCCGCCTTCAAGATCCGTTTGTGGTCATTGGACTCTTTCTAGGGGGCCTTTTGCCTTACTTGTTTGGGGCTTTGAGCATGATGGCTGTGGGACGCGCAGCTAGTGCAGTTGTCATAGAAGTACGACGCCAATTCAAAGAGATTAAGGGTCTTATGGAAGGAAAGGCCAAGCCTGAATATGGCAGAGCGGTTGATCTTTTGACGAAGGCTGCCATCAAGGAAATGATCATTCCCTCTTTGTTGCCCGTTTTGTCACCGGTGGT
>Ga0209665_1001157_pt1 | contig 16051 bp, 16 predicted proteins | sample SaaInlV_200m_DNA_2_FD_184675 | JGI IMG/M metagenome (GOLD analysis project Ga0209665, IMG submission 184675) | Marine microbial communities from expanding oxygen minimum zones in the Saanich Inlet - Saanich Inlet SI074_LV_135m_DNA (SPAdes) (version 2) | ecosystem: Environmental > Aquatic >... | reverse complement strand
CCTAAGTCGTTGACGTTGTCAAAACCCATTTGAACTAAATAGTTTTTAGCCGTTGAAGAGCGAGCACCAGTAACACAATATAAAATTACGGCTTTGTCTTCATCAAGGATATTCTTAGCGCCCATGATTGACTGTAATGGCAAATTGACCGCATTGGGTAATGCACCACGTGCAAATTCAGCACTTGATCGAACGTCAACTAATTGTGCGCCTTCAGACAATAGTTTGCAAGCATCGTTTCCAGAAAATGAGTTGAACATAGTATAATCCCCTAACAAGTTTTTTAAGTGAATACGGTTATTAATCGGCATTCAATCTATATAAGGAAACCATTATATAACAATGTTAAGCAAAAAGCAACTAAGAAATGACATTGAAGCAGTGGAATTGTCCTTAAAAAAGCGAAATTTTTCTTTTGATATCAATCAGTTAAACGATTTAGAAAATAAAAGAAAAATAAATCAAGTTGAAGCACAAGAACTGCAAAACTTACGCAATACACAATCAAAATCGATTGGTAAGGCTAAAGCAGCTGGTGAAGATATTAAGCCACTATTAGATGCAGTTGCTGATTTGGGCGGAAAGCTCGATAAAGCAAAATCAGAATTACAAGTGATCCAAACTCAAATTGACGATATTGTCATGGCAATGCCAAACATTCCTCACGAGTCGGTGCCAGAAGGCAACTCTGAAGATGACAATATTGAAGTGTCAAAGTGGGGCGAGCCAGGACAGTATGATTTTGAAGTTAAAGATCATGTTGATTTAGGCGAGATGCATGGGTTGGATTTTGAAACTGCGGCGAAAATATCGGGCGCACGTTTTTCAGTCATGACGGGTAAGATTGCACGACTACACAGGGCATTGACTCAGTTTATGCTTGATCAACACGTTGAAAAAAATGGCTACACTGAGGCTTATGTGCCGTATTTGGTAAATGCAGAATCACTAACGGGCACTGGCCAGCTACCTAAGTTTGAAGCAGATTTATTTAAAACCCACTTGCATGGTGAAGAGGGTGATGCGAAGCCTTTGTATTTGATCCCAACCGGTGAAGTGCCAATTACCAATATGGTGCGTGATACGATTGTTAAAGAGTCTGATCTGCCATTAAAGTTTGTAGGGCATACGCCAAGTTTTCGTTCTGAAGCAGGGGCTTACGGGCGTGACACACGAGGCTTGATTCGTCAACATCAGTTTTCTGAAGCAGGGGCTTACGGGCGTGACACACGAGGCTTGATTCGTCAACATCAGTTTGAAAAAGTAGAGTTAGTGCAAGTAGCAAAAGCTGAGGACTCTTACCAAGCACTAGAGACATTAACCGGCCATGCTGAAGGAATTTTGCAGGCGTTAGAGTTGCCTTATCGTAAGGTGGTTTTATGCGCGGGAGACTTAGGTTTTTCAGCGGCTAAAACTTACGATCTTGAAGTGTGGTTGCCAGGGCAAAGCGCGTATCGTGAGATATCTTCTTGCTCTTGTTTTGAAGATTTTCAAGCAAGGCGCCTGCAGCTTAGATATAAAAACCCAGAAACCAACAAGCCAGAATTATTGCATACATTGAACGGCTCTGGCCTAGCGGTAGGCAGAACATTGGTGGCAATTTTAGAAAACCATCAGCAGGCCGATGGCAGCATTAGAATACCAGATGTATTACACAGTTACATGGGCGGCACAACCGTCATTAATTAATTTTTTTTAGGAGATAACAATGAACTTATTAGACTTAATCGTACCACCCGCATTTGCTGCTGCTGACGGCATCAACTCAGATCCATCGGGTTTGAGCCAATTAATCTTGCCAGGGCTTTTACTTGCAGTGATGTATGTTTTGCTTATTAGGCCACAACAAAAGCGTGCAAAAGATCACAAAGCGCTTTTGGCAGCACTGAAAAAAGGTGATGAAGTAGTAACAAACGGCGGTGTTGTTGCCAAGGTAGCCTCAGTTGATGAATCTTTTGCTACATTGGAAATTGCTGATGGTGTGGTGGTTAAAGTGCAGAAACAAGGCATCAATCAAAAGCTACCAAAAGGCAGTGCCAAGATCTAAATTAAGGTATAAATAAACTCATGAATCATTACTCCGCTTTGAGAAATGCGTTAATCGCTTTTTTCTTGTTATTATCAGCGCTTTACGCTTTGCCAAATATTTTTGGTTCAGACTTAGCCGTGCAAGTCTCCAGTGCGGGTGATGCAGCTATTGAGCAGACTGATCTAGCCAAAATTACAGAGACGTTAAAGGCAAAAAACATTGATTACAAATCAGCAGGGCTTTCAAATCGCCGTATTTTAGTGCGTTTTGAAAACAATGCTTCTCAGTTGTCTGCCAAGGATTTATTAAAAGCAGAGTTGGGGCGTAATTATGTAGTTGCGCTTAATCTAGCGCCTTCGGTGCCATTATGGCTGTCAGATTTAGGCGGTAAAGCAATGTCACTTGGTTTGGATCTTAGAGGTGGTGTGCATTTCTTATTAGAGGTGGATATGCAGGCAGTGATATCCATGTCAATTGATAAATACTATAACGAATTACGTACTTTATTGCGTACTGATCGTTTGTATAAGAGTATTAAGAAAGACGGTGAAAGCATTGCTATTTATCTTAAAACAATTGAATCAAAAGACAAGGTATTGGATATTATTAAGTCAGATTTGAGTGATCTGGTTGTTTTAGAAGCCGACAATCAAGATGCCTTGTTGATTCAGGTGGGGATTAGTGATGATGCACAGAAAACGGCAAAAAACAACGCTCTAAAGCAAAATATTACCACCTTAAGAAACCGAGTTAATGAGCTTGGTGTTGCTGAGCCAATTATTCAACAGCAAGGCTTAGAGCGCATTGTAGTGCAGCTACCGGGTGTGCAAGATACCGCCAGAGCTAAAGAAATCTTAGGCGCAGTAGCAACACTAGAGTTTAGACTGGTAGATGAAAAGAACGACGCACAAACAGCGATTCAATCAGGCAGAACACCGATTGGCTCGAAGCTATATTATTTTAAAGATGGGCGACCTTTATTGTTAAAAACCCGAGTGATTACGACGGGTGAAAATATCACAGGCGCATCTTCAGGTATCGATCAAGAAAACAACATTCCTATGGTTAATATTACCTTGGACAATGCAGGTGGTCGTGCAATGCTTGATACCACCAAAAAGTATCTACACCATCGTATGGCTGTGGTGTTTATTGAGAATAAAGTTGAGACGTCATTGGTTGATGGCAAGATTGTTAAAAATCGCTCAACCACCAAAGACATCATTAACGCAGCGACGATTCAAGGTACTTTCTCATCTCGTTTCCAGATTACCGGTATTGACAGTGCACGTGAAGCGCGTAACTTGGCGCTATTGCTTAGAGCGGGCTCGCTTTCAGCACCAATTGAAATCATTGAAGAGCGCACCATTGGTCCAAGCCTAGGTGCAGACAATATTGAAAAAGGCGTATTGTCAGTGATTGCTGGCTTTGTTTTAGTATTGGTATTTATGGTGGCACGTTATCGAGTATTTGGCATGGTGGCGAATGTTGCTTTGACACTTAACTTGGTGATGATTGTGGCGGTGTTGTCACTCTTGCAAGCCACACTTACCTTGCCAGGCATTGCTGGTATCGTATTAACTGTTGGTATGGCGGTAGATGCTAATGTGTTGATTTTTGAGCGCATTAAGGAAGAGTTGGGCGCACACAGCAATATTCAAAAAGCCATTTCAAGTGGTTATGATAAGGCCGTATTAACGATTGCAGATGCAAACATTACGACGTTGATTGCATCTTTGGTATTGTTTAGTTTTGGCACGGGCCCAATTAAAGGTTTTGCGATTACTTTATCAATCGGTATTGTGACTTCAATGTTTACAGCCATTATTGTTTCGAGAGCCATTATTAATAAAATTTATGGCGGTAAGAAGCTAGAGGAGTTATCAATATGAAGGCGTTAAATATCCCTACAATTGATTTTGTTGGCAAACGTACGTATGCCATTATTGTTTCGTTAGTGTTGATTGCAACTTCAATAGTTTCGTTATCAACACAAGGCTTAAAGTTTGGCATTGACTTTACTGGGGGTACCTTAATTGAAGTGGGCTATGAGCAGAGCGTAGATTTATCATCTGTAAGAAATACGTTGAGTGAAGCTAAATTCAAAGGGGCAAATGTTCAATACTTTGGCTCTACTAATGAAATTTTAATTCGCCTTGAGCCACAAGCAATTTCTAGCGCCAAGCTTAGTTCAAAAATTATTCACCTACTAGGCGATGGTGTGGATATTCGCCGTGTTGAGTTTGTCGGCCCTAAAGTGGGTGAAGAACTAACTAACGATGGTGGTTTGGCAATGCTGTACGCATTGATTGGTATTTTGATTTATGTGGCATTTCGTTTTGAGTATCGTTTTGCGCTGGGTTCGATATCAGCCCTAATTCACGATGTAATTATCACCTTAGGCGTGTTTTCATTATTACAAATAGAGTTTGATTTAACAGTATTGGCGGCAATTCTTGCAGTTATTGGTTACTCGCTTAATGATACGATTGTGGTGTTTGACCGAATTCGTGAAAACTTTTTATCGACTCGCCATGTGGATCCGGCTAAAATTATTAATGGGGCATTAAACCAAACTCTATCTAGAACGATTATGACCTCAGTCACGACGTTACTGGTATTGTTAGCCTTATTCTTTTTAGGTGGCGAGATTATTCACAGTTTTGCCTTGGCCTTACTGATTGGTGTGGTGATTGGCACGTATTCTTCAATCTATGTCGCTAGTTCAATGATTCTAGCACTAGGCATTAGTAAAGAAGATTTACTACCATCAGAGAAGGAAGAAAAAGAGATGGATGCTAGGCCATAAGGGTTAAGCGATCAGACAATAAAAAGCCGCTAAGATTAGCGGCTTTTTTGTATTTAGTGAAGCAGTTGAAACAGAGTTTACGGTTTAAATTTTTCGAAAACTAAACAAGCATTCGTACCACCAAAGCCAAAGCTATTTGACATCACTCGGTTGAGTGATTGAATGGTTGTTGCTTGTACAATCGGCACACCTTCGGCTGCTTCATCAAGTGTTTCAATATTAACAGATTCTGCCATAAAATCATTTTGCAGCATCAGTAATGAATAAATTGATTCGTTCACACCGGCAGCGCCTAACGCATGACCCGAGAGTGATTTGGTTGAGCCAACGTTAGGAACATTGTCACCAAATACTTCTTTAATAGCGCCAAGCTCTTTAACGTCACCAACTGGGGTTGATGTGCCATGTGCATTGATGTAATCAATTGGTCCGTCTACGGTTGAGATGGCTAATTCCATGCAGCGTTTTGCACCTTCGCCAGATGGTGCAACCATATCATAACCATCAGAGGTTGCGCCGTAACCGGTAAGTTCAGCTAAGATTGTTGCACCACGTGCCTCGGCATGCTCTAAAGATTCAAGCACTAAAGCACCACCACCACCAGAGATAACAAAGCCATCGCGATCAGCATCATAAGCGCGAGAAGCCTTTTCAGGGGTTTCGTTGTACTTAGAAGATAGTGCGCCCATCGCATCAAACAACATGGTTAATGACCAATCTAACTCTTCACCGCCACCAGCAAAAACCACATCTTGTTTGCCCAGCTGGATTTGCTCCATAGCATTGCCAATGCAATGCGCACTGGTTGAACAAGCAGAGCTAATTGAATAGTTAATGCCTTTGATTTTAAACATAGTAGACAAACAAGCTGAAGTGGTTGAGCCCATGGTACGCGGTACGCGATAAGGGCCAACACGCTTAATACCTTTTTCTCTTAAGATATCTGCTGCTTCAACCACGTTTTGGTTTGAAGCACCACCAGAACCCATAATAAGGCCTGTACGTGGATTAGAAATTTGATCCTCATTAAGGCCAGATTGCTTAATGGCTTCGTCTAAGGCGACTGCATTGTAAATCGCAGCATCCGCCATGAAGCGTTTCATTTTTCGATCAATGATCTCATCTGAGTTGACTTCAGCAACTTGACCAGATACATGTGATCTTAAACCAAGCTCTGCGTAGGTTTCATCAAACTTAATGCCTGATTTGGCTGTTTTTAAAGACTCTAATACTTCGTCACAGTTTGCACCCAAACTAGAAACAATGCCCATGCCGGTAACAACAACTCTATTCATTAGAAGCCACTCGTGTCAGTGAATAAGCCTACTTTTAAGTCAGTGGCTTCGTAAATAACTTTACCGTCAACTTCCATGGTGGCATCGCCAATACCCATGTAAAGCTTGCGCGCAATGACGCGAGATAAGTCAATTTTATAAACTACTTTTTTAGCAGTCGGCAGTACTTGGCCAGTAAATTTTATACTACCACCCAGCGCACGACCACGACCAGGGCCGCCTAACCAGCCCAAGTGGAAGCCAATAAGCTGCCACATAGCATCTAGGCCCAAACAACCTGGCATGACTGGATCGTCATTAAAGTGACAACCAAAAAACCATAAATCAGGATTAACATCGAGTTCAGCAATAATTTGACCTTTATCGTGTTTGCCGCCTTTGTCAGAAATGTGAGTGATACGATCAAACATCAGCATTGGCGGCTGTGGTAGTTGTGCGTTACCAGGGCCGAATAATTCGCCGTTACCGCATTTGATTAATTCTTCGTATGAATAAGAGTTTTGCATCAATCAGTCCTTGTGTCTGTATTTACCGAAAATTATACTTCAAAGCCCTTTGCTAATGTCATTTATCACATCGCCTATATCTTCTAGCCCAACTGATATCCTAATAAGCCCTTCGGCAATATTGGCTTGTTGTTTTTCGTCATCAGTTAGTCTTCCATGCGTGGTGCTGGCTGGATGAGTAATAGTGGTTTTAGTGTCGCCTAAATTTGCAGTAATAGAGAGTATTTCAGTGGCGTTAATGATTTTAAATGCCGCTTCACGACCGCCTTTAACTTCAAACGAGACGATACCACCAAAACCAGATTGTTGGACGTTGGCCAAGGCGTGATCTTGGTGAGAGTCTAAGCCTAGATAGTGTACTTTTTCAACTTGATCTTGGTCTTGCAACCAAGTCGCTAATTTGAGGGCGTTATCACAATGTGCCTTCATTCTTAAGCTAAGTGTATCTAAACCCTTTAAAACAATCCAAGCATTAAATGCGCTTAAGCTAGGACCGGTTGCACGAGTAAATGCACCGACTTGCTCAATAATCTCTTCACTACCTAGAACCGCACCTGCTAAACAGCGACCTTGACCATCAATGTATTTTGTGGCTGAATGAATCACGATATCAGCACCCAATTTGATTGGGTTTTGTAATGCTGGCGAGAGTATTGCATTATCGACAGCCAGTAAAATATTATTGGCTTGGCTGATTTTGCTAAGCGCAGTGATGTCTACCACTTCACCCAGCGGGTTAGATGGTGTTTCCAATAAAAACAATTTTGTATTGTCTTGGATTGCGTTTTCCCATTGGGATAAATCGCTCAAATCAACATAACTAATACCAACATTAAACTTACTAACAATGGTGTTTAATAAGACAATAGAAGTGCCAAACATATTACGCGAAGCAACAATATGATCACCCGATTCGACTAAAGCCATAATGCTGGCAAAGATTGCCGCCATGCCGCTTGAGGTGGCAACGCAAGCTTGAGCACCTTCGAGGGCGGCTAGTTTTTTCTCAAAAGCATCAACCGTTGGGTTGGTGAAGCGTGCGTAGATATTGCCCGGCTCTTCTTTAGAGAACCGACTAGCTGCTTGCTCGGCAGAATCAAAGACAAAACTTGAGGTTAGAAAAATAGCCTCAGAATGTTCTTGCTCTTGTGTGGTTCGATAGCCTTCGCGTATGGCCTTGGTATCGAATTTTAAGTCTTTCATGTTTGGGTAATAATCGTCAAATAACGCTTATTCTACATCATTACAAATCAATTCAGAAGTATCAAGGGTGTTATTTTTTTGCTTGGCAGAATCAGAACGCATAAATTCGATTTGATCAAGATAGTTTTTATCAATATCTTGGGTGACATATTCGCCGTTAAAGCAAGAACAATCAAACTCGGTAATATCTGGATTACCTTGTTGTACACACCAAATGAGATCGTCTAAATCTTGGTATATTAACTTGTCAGCACCAATAGACTGGCAAATTTGATCTACATCCTTGTCATGTGCAATAAACTCTTTTTCACTGGCCATATCAATACCATACACATTAGGGTGACGTACTGGAGGAGCAGCTGAGGCGAAGAACACTTTGTTAGCACCAGCATCACGCGCCATTCGTACAATTTGCTCACTGGTTGTTCCACGCACAATGGAGTCATCTACCAACAAAACGTTTTTGCCTTTAAATTCTAGCTCGATAGCGCTGAGTTTTTGGCGTACTGATTTTTTGCGTTGTTTTTGCCCAGGCATAATAAAAGTTCGAGCAATATAACGATTTTTAATCAGACCTTCAGAATACTTAACTTTTAATTTGTGTGCCAATTGCAGAGCGGCAACACGAGAGGTGTCTGGAATTGGAATCACTACATCAATGTCGTTGACATCCCATTTTCGATGAATTTTATCTGCAAGGCGATCACCCATTCTTAGACGAGATTTATAAACCGAGATGTTGTCGATGACTGAATCTGGTCGAGCAAAATAAACAAACTCAAAAATACAAGGTGAATATTTGGCATTATCTGCACATTGTTGTGTAAATACATTGCCTTCTCGATCGATTACAACCGCCTCTCCTGGCTCAATATCACGCGTAATTTGGTAGCCCAATGCGGTTAAGGCAACACTCTCTGAAGCTAACATATACTTAGTGCCGCCTTCGGTAGTGCGTTTTCCTAAAATGAGAGGGCGAATGCCATTTGGGTCGCGAAAGCCAAAAATGCCATAACCTGGGATCATGCCGATTGTGGCATAAGCACCACGTACGCGTCTGTGTACTTGACTTACTGAATCAAAGATATCTTTTTCATTAATACGATGTTTTTGTAACTTGGCTAATTCACTAGCAAAAACATTCAACAGAATTTCAGAATCTGAATTGGTGTTAATGTGACGTAAGTCTTGCTCGAATAATTCTTTTTCTAACTGCTTAGTGTTGGTTAAATTGCCGTTATGGGCAAAGGCAATACCATAAGGTGAGTTAACATAAAAAGGCTGTGCTTCTGCGCCACTTGAGCTGCCTGCAGTTGGGTAGCGAACATGACCAATACCCATATCGCCCAAAAGTTTAGCCATGTGTTTGGTTCTAAATGAGTTTCTAACCAAGCCATTTGACTTACGCATGTAGAAACGGCCTTTATGCGAAGTGACAATGCCAGCGGCATCTTGCCCACGATGTTGGAGAATGGTTAGGGCGTCATAGATATAAAGCGCCGTGTCTTTTTTAGTGGTGGATAAAATACCAACAATGCCGCACATAGGTTATTTCCTTATTCGCTTTCGATAAATAATAAATGTTGCGACAATTCAGGTTTTATATCTGAAGCCACGTCTTGAAAAGTTCTGAGTGTGCCTTTGGTTTCAACCCAGTAGTCTTGCTGGGTGACCCATTCAATGCTTTGTAGAACTAATACCATAATCAAAATAGCCAAACTGCCTTTGATTAGCCCGATCAGACCACCCAGTAGTTTATTTTTAGTGCTATCAACGTTGCGTGCGTTGAGCGCACTGTCAACGCCATGAAGACCGTTTAAAATCTTTTGAAAAAACGATTCAAGCAAACAAGGCTTGCTCGAGCCAATTGAAATATTTAATGCATTTGAAATAGCAGAGCACACGCCGACAATGACAACAAAGACAATGGCAAAAGATAATCCGATTCGAAGTGACTCATTGGTAATAACAATCTCCATAATGCCTAGCCCAGCAACACCATCTAGGTAGTACCAGCTTGCAACTGCTGTGGCTGCAAAAAATACAAATAAGGCAAATATGCGGTTGAGCGTACAAGGATTGCTAACAGTAGATGAAAGCTCGGTGAGTTTGTATAAAGCTTTTTTGGCTAATAAAACAGCAATGAAAAGAACACCAAAAGCAATGGCTAAGTGTGATTGATGAGAGAGTGTTAGCCAAGTAATGAGCACTGTGCCAGCAAGCCACTGATAAAACAGCCAAGCAATAATAATAGCTAATATTAAAAATGCTAGGTTGATTAACTCTTTAGCAAGTCCACGCTTAATGCCAACTACAAGAAAGCCAATCAAGATGGCAATCGTCAGCCAGTCAGACCAAACTAGTAGGCCAATTGCTTCCCAAATATTTGTAAAAAAATCACTCATTCTTACTCCTTAATTAATCGCTAATTTTACAAGATTATATCGCTATGCGTAGACCATGAAGGTTTAATATTTATCTAGAATTTTCATGGCATCAGCCACAGTGTGAAACGAGCCAAAAATAACAACACGTTGGTATTGCGATGTATTGAGCGCTTGATGGATGGCGGATACCATGTCCTCACAAGTTGTGATTTTGCTTGATAGACTAAATTTTTCGACCAATTCTTGGGTGCTGATTGCGCGATTGACCGAAAGCGGCACAATTAACCATTCATCGATGCAAGATTCGATTGCACCAATCATAAGTTCAATGTTTTTATCTTTAAGCGCCGAGAAGATTGCCAAAGTTGGTGTTTTTTCTGATTTTAGAGTTTCAGCCAAGACTTTTATGGCTGCCTCATTGTGGGCAACGTCTAGCACAATGACTTTGTTATTAATCTCCCTGATTTGAAAACGACCAGGGAGGCTGGCTTTTTTTAGCCCTTTAGATAATTGATTTTGATCTATAGGAAGTGCTGACTGTAGTTGGTTGACCGCTTCAACTGCAAGCGCTGCGTTATATTGTTGATGCTCGCCTTTGAGTGTGATGATGCCTTGATAAGGTTTGTTAACAAAGGTAAGTAAAGCGCCAATATTATCGGCTTGCTTTTGAATGGCGTTAGGCGGGTTTTGATCGCCACAAACACAAGGGGTGTTGCCTCTCATAATGCCGGATTTTTCGAAACCAATGGCTTCGCGTGTATCACCCAAATAGTCGGTGTGATCAATGGCAATATTGGTGATGACACTGACATTAGGGTCTACTATGTTTACTGAGTCAAGTCGGCCGCCTAGGCCTACCTCTAAAACGGCAACATCTACTTTTTCAAAGGCAAAAATAACCAGTGCAGCTAAGGTGGAAAATTCAAAATAGGTTAGAGATGTTTCAGATCGACAAGCTTCAACTGTATCAAAAGCCTGACAGATAATTTCATCATTTGCCATTTTCCCATTAATGTTAAATCGCTCATTATATTTAATAAGATGTGGCGAGGTGAAAGCGCCCACTTTAAAATCTGATTGCTGGTAAATACTATCGATAAAAGCAATGGTAGAGCCTTTGCCGTTTGTACCTGCAACGGTAATGACTTGAAAGGGAGAGCCATCGGGAAATAGCTGTTGATAAACGCGTTGTATGCGTTCAAGCCCAAGATCAATTTCTTGAGTGTGTAGACCTTCTTGCCAATCAAGCCATTCGTTTAGGGTTTTTAGTCTTCCCAAAACTCACCTTCAATGGTGCCATTTTTTTTAGGTTTTTTATCTTCTGAAGAGTCAGTTTTGTGAATAAAAGCCGAGTTGTTTTGGGAGAATACCTTTGAAGCATTCTTACTTAAAAATTGATCGATAAAGTAAGTTCTTGACCAGGGCATTAGGCCTAATAAACCAAGTATATCAGTGAGAAATCCAGGCGTTAATAACAACACGCCTGAGATTAAGATAACCACACCTTCCATCATCTCAAATGCCGGTGTTTGCCCATTAGCCATGGCGTTTTGTGCTTTGGCCATGGTTGACCATCCTTGTTGTTTGAGCAAGGTGGAGCCAATCAGTGCGGTGATAACCACCAGTAGAACTGTAGAAAAACCACCGATTGATTCACCCACAGATACCAGCACATAGATTTCAAGTAGCGTTACAATAACAAATAAAGGGAATAGCATACTTACTCCTTAATAAAAATCAAATCCCAAACACCATGTCCTAGTCGCTCACCTCGGCGTTCGAATTTAGTCACTGGCCGATGTTCGGGCCTTATTGAATAGGTATGGGCACCTAGCGTGTTTTTAAAGTGTGGGTGTTTTTCTAATGTTTCCATCATGTGCTCGGCGTAGTTTTCCCAGTCTGTTGCCATGTGTATTGTGCCATCATCTTGAAGTTTATTTGAAATTAAATCTAGGAAATCTGTTTGCACGATGCGGCGTTTGTGATGTTTTTTCTTGTGCCACGGGTCAGGAAAAAATAGCTGAAAAGACTCGAAGCTGTTGTCTTTGATGTGGTGTTTGAGTATTTCAACTGCATCGTCTTTAATAATTTTTAGGTTGGTAAGTTGGTGTTTGTTGGCTTCATTGATCAGCCTGCCTATGCCGGCTTCATAAACCTCAATGCCTAAGAAATTCTGATTAGGTGTATTAATTGCCATCTCTAGTAGACTATCCCCATTGCCAAATCCAATCTCTAGCGTAATGGGCTGGGATTTTTTAAACACACTGTTTAAGTCGATCAACCCGTTGGAAACATCAATGCCGAATTGTGGCCATAAGTCGATTAGCCCGGTTTTTTGCCCGAGTGTTAATCGTCCAGAGCGTCTGACAAAGCTTTGGATTTTATGTGCAGTCTTTTCCATCAAAAGTCGTAATCAATAATTAAAGGGGAGTGGTCAGAAAATCGCTCTTCTTTATAAACTTCAGCACGTTGTGGCGTACCTTTAAGGTTGGCGCTGAGAATATGATAATCAATACGCCAGCCGGTGTTGTTAGCCCATGCTTGCCCACGATTTGACCACCAAGTGTACTGATCAGTCTCTTGGTTGATTTCACGAAAGGCATCGATAAACCCAGCCTCACCAAAGAGTTGATCTAGCCAAGCACGTTCTTCTGGCAAACAGCCTGAGCGATTCTTATTGCCATTAAAGTTTTTGATATCAATTTTTTTATGCACGATATTGATATCGCCACAAATGATGTATTCTCGCCCATCTTTTTGTAGCGCTTCAAGATAAGGCATAAAACGTTTGACCATAAATTCCATCTTATAGTCTTGACGTTCTTGCTTAGCTGAGCCAGAAGGGATGTAAATAGAGATAACACTAAGATTGCCAAAATCAGCTTGGATAAATCGACCTTCGAAATCAAAATCTTCCCACGGGCTAAAAATTACCCGGTCGGGTTTTTGCTTACAATATAAGCCTGTGCCACTATAACCTTTACGCTCAGCGGGTTTGTAATAAGTATGCATGCCTTTTGGATAGAATTTATCATCCAGTTGGTCTTCTTGAGCTTTGATTTCTTGCACGCAAACCACATCGGCATTTTGATCTTTCATCCACTGGAAAAAACCTTTTCGCTCAGCTGCACGAATTCCGTTGACGTTAGCCGTTATAATTCTCTTCATTGGAAATATTTTAATGATTTAAGAGGATTGTATGCAGCAGTATCAAAAAGACTTTGTAGATTTTATGTTGGAAATTGGCGCACTAAAATTTGGCGAATTCACGCTAAAGTCGGGACGTGTTAGTCCTTATTTCTTTAATGCGGGTTCATTCAATACGGGTGATCACCTTTCAAAACTAGGTAAATTTTATGCACAAGCCATTACTGAAAGCGAGCTTGATTTTGATGTTTTATTCGGTCCAGCGTACAAGGGCATTCCACTAGCTACCGCTTGCGCAATGGCACTCAATGACTCATTTGGCAAAAATGTACCTTATAGTTTTAACCGCAAAGAAGCCAAAACTCATGGCGAAGGTGGTGACATTGTTGGCCATGCACTGGAAGGCGATATTTTGATTATTGACGATGTGATTACAGCCGGCACCGCAATCCGTGAAGCGATGGATATTATTGATGCAAATGGCGCTAAAGCCAAAGGTGTGATTGTTGCTGTTGATCGTCAAGAAAAAGGCAAGGGCGATAAGTCAGCCATTCAGGAAGTCGAAGAAAATTTCGGTATTACTGTTCTAAGTATTATCAGCTTGTCACATCTCGTTGATTATTTAAAGCAAGGCGATGACCAGGCGTTAATCGAGCGTATTGAGTCTTATAGAGATCAATACGGCGTTTAGAACCGAGCTGGGCTATATTGACGGCCTAAGCTTTCAGCGACAGCTTTATGTGTAATGTTTCCTTGATGAATGTTTAAACCATTCATCAAGTTATTATCAAGCAAGGTTTGCTGAACCCCTTCATTGGCAAGTTTAACAATATAAGGCAAAGTTGCATTCGTTAGTGCCAAGGTCGCCGTTTGTGCAACTGCACCTGGCATATTGCCCACACAATAATGAATAATTTCGTCAACCACATAAGTTGGCTGATCATGTGTGGTGACCTTTGAAGTCTCAAAGCAGCCACCTTGGTCAATAGAAACGTCCACTAAAACCGAGCCTTTTTTCATTAGTTTAAGCATCTCTCGAGTAATCAGTTTTGGTGCTGAAGCACCCGCAACAAGTGCCGCACCAATCACTAAGTCTGCGGATTTTAGCTGATGCTCAATATTGGTTTGGTTAGATAGATCGACAGACAGTTGTGAGCTGTACTTTTGTTGAAAATCAGTCAGTCGCTTGGAAAGTGATCGATTAAGAATAGTAACTTGTGCACCCATGCCAAGCGCTACTTTAGTAGCATTCATACCCACAACGCCACCGCCTAACACCAATACTTGTGCCGGATTTACACCAGTAGCACCGCTTAGTAACACTCCTGATCCACCTTGGGTTTTTTCTAGGTGGTGGGCACCAGATTGAATCGACATTCGGCCGGCAATTTCACTCATCGGTTGTAAAAGTGGTAAGCGGTTATTGTTATCTGTAATGGTTTCATAGGCGATACAAGTACTGCCAGATTCTAATAGTAGCTCGGTTTGTTTAGGGTCAGCAGCTAGATGTAGATAGGTAAAGAGAATTTGATTTTTATTGAGTAGTTTGCATTCGCTTGGCTGTGGTTCTTTGACTTTAATAATCATATCGGCTTGATCAAAAATAGCTTGGGCTGAGTTGACAATACTGACACCTGAATCTTGATAATCTTGATTACTAAATCCAATAGCACTTCCTGCATCTGATTGAACAATGACTTGGTGGCCAGCTTCAACCAATATCTTGGCACCATGTGGCGTTAGAGCAACACGATACTCGTGCACTTTAATTTCTTTTGGGATGCCGATAATCATGCTAATATTGTAGTATGAATAATGCACGATTTACAAGAAAATTTGGATATGTTGACTAAAGCTTATCCGCAAGAAACACTCGAAGGTGATGGTGTGGTTGTCAATCGACTATTTCCAATACCGCAACGAATGAATTTTGATCCGTTTGTATTATGGGATCATTTTAATATTTCTGCTGGACACGGCTTTCCAGACCATCCTCATCGTGGCTTTGAGGCGATTACCTATATGTTGACCGGTGGCATGCACCATAAAGACAATTTAGGTAATGATGCCTTTGTTAGTAAAGGCGGGGCTCAGGTATTTTGTGCAGGCTCAGGCATAGTGCATTCAGAAATACCAGCAGCAGAAAATCAAAGTGTGGGTATTCAACTGTGGATTAATTTGCCCAAGCACTTAAAAACAACTAAACCCAGTTATCAACAGGTTTTAAGTAAAAATTTACCCATCACTACTTTTGAAGGTGGCTATTGTCGGACGATTGTTGGCGAAGGGTCGCCGATTGAATTGCATACAGATATTACTTATCAGCACATAAATCTCGAACAAAATAAAAAATATAAAATCTATATTAATCAAGGGCTTAATGTGGTTATTTATGCGTTATCAGGTGATATTATTTTGGCGGGCGAGACACTTAGACCAACCGAATCGTTACTGGTTAAAGCCGATGAAGAGCAGAATTTATCTATTCAAGCAAAGACAGATAGTGATGTTGCGGTTTGCCGCATCATCAGCCGATCTATCAGCACGGCCCTTATGTTGATTAGTACGAGCTATTTATCGTCTTCAATTATTTCTTGAGTAACGTTTAAGTGATTAGTTTTGGCAAAAGAAAGAATGCGTTCATGAGTAAATTCACAAGCGTATTTAAGGTCATC
>Ga0209665_1001148_pt1 | contig 16099 bp, 14 predicted proteins | sample SaaInlV_200m_DNA_2_FD_184675 | JGI IMG/M metagenome (GOLD analysis project Ga0209665, IMG submission 184675) | Marine microbial communities from expanding oxygen minimum zones in the Saanich Inlet - Saanich Inlet SI074_LV_135m_DNA (SPAdes) (version 2) | ecosystem: Environmental > Aquatic >... | reverse complement strand
ATTCTGATTGAATTTTTTGATCCATTGATTGCTGATTAGTTATTTGTGCAGCAGGTGGTTGAGAAAAAACATGTGTTCCAGTAATTATTAATTCAGAATTTAATCTTTTGAATGGAATTGTAACTGTTCTATCATATGGTGTAATGATCTCATCATAAGAATTTAGTTTTAATCCACTAACGAGAATTTTGAAATCAGTATCTTGAAAATCAACTTTTGCATCAATTAAATTTCTAGGCAATGTTATGACAAGTTCTCCTCTTGCCCTAGCATCAAGCAATACTGTTAGTGATGAGGTTTCACCATCTATTTCAAAACTTAAAACTTCTCCTCCTCTAATTTTATAATCTAGATCATCAAATTGTTGTGCAAAAGCAGGGATTGAAAATAAACTAATCATTACTAAAAATGCTGTAATTACTAAAATCTGTATTTTCACTGATTATTGTTGAATAATTGGAGACAAATAAACCAAGATTAAATGAAATACTTAATTCAATAATTTTTCTTTAAAGGTCCATTTTTTGTTTAAAACAAAGTTTCCAAACGCTGCAGTAATTACTGCAACTATCAATGCCAATGGATATGATATATCATTACCATCTACTAAGAAATAGACCATTGCTAATTGTACTAAAGCACCAAGTGAACTAAACATTGCAAATTTTCCATACTGAGAAATAGTCTTTTTAATTCTGAAATCTCGGTCTCCAAACGTCCATGTCTTATTCAAAAGGAAATTACTAGTAATTGATGCAAATATTCCTATTACTGTTGCATGCAAATACCACATATCAAAGCCACCATTTGTAAAAAATAACGAAATCAAATAATTTACAAGAAATCCTGATGCACCCACCGTGTAAAATCTAGCTGCTTTGGAAAGAAATTTAACTGATGATCGTTTTTCTTGTTTTTCTAATGGTTTACCATAACGATATAATTTCCAAACTGATTTGTAATAATCTAAAATAGTCTTAAGACCTACTTTACTAGAACCAAACTCTCTATCCTGAAAAGTATATGGAATTTCTTTAATGTTAACTCCTTTTGTTTTTACTATAATTTCTAAAAGAATTTTGTACCCGATTGCATCAAAATTTAATTCTTTGATGATACTTCGTTTGAATGCAAAAAATCCTGACATTGGATCCTTGGTGTTAACTCCTAATCCTTTTTTTGCAATTAGAGTTGCAAATTTACTCATTAATTTTCTTTTTAGAGACCATCCTTGAATTTTTCCACCTTTAATGTATCGTGATGCAACTGCAATATCATATTGATATTTTTTTATTGATTCAATTAATTTTGGAATAATTTGTGGTGGGTGAGAAAAATCACAATCCATAACAACAATTGTATCGCCTTTTGATTGTTGAATTCCATTTAGTATTGCAGAACCTAAACCATTCTTTGCTTTTCTATGAATAATTTCTATAGTATTATCCGCAATTTTTTTTACATTTTTTAAATAATCTTCTACTAATTTTCCTGTTCCATCTGGTGAATTATCATCTACTATGATAGTTTGAGATGAAATATTTCTTGGTATGATTTCTCTAATTGAATGTAAAATATTAATTATATTTTCAGATTCATTATATGTGGGAATTATTATTGAGATCTGACTTTTTTCAGCCTCTACTTGTTTTAACATATCTATTCAACCACAAAATTTGATAGATATTAAACCTTAATTCTTCAATATGGCTTTTTTAGGCGACTTGATTGTTAATTTAGAAAAAGATAGAAATTTGTTTCATACATTTGATTTAAAATAAAATATACTAAGAATTCAAAAATGAATATTTTTCATTCATACTAAGGAAATGCAACTGATTCAGAAAGAATTGAATCTAATTCAGAAATCTTAATTCTAGTTTGTTCCATAGAATCTCTTTTTCTAATAGTTATAGTATCATCTTCTAATGTTTGATGATCTACAGTAATTGCAAATGGTGCACCAATTTCATCTAGTCTACGATATCTTCTACCAATTGCTCCTGAATGATCTAAAAATGCATCAAATTTCCTCTTGACGTTAAGATAAATTTCATCTGTCTTTTCTTTTAATCCATCTTTTTTTACTAGAGAAAGAATTCCGACATGTGTTGGTGATAAATATGGTTTTAAGGATAAAACAACTCTTTCATGTTCTTTATCCTCTTTGAGTGAATGCTCCAAAATTGTGTAAAGACTTCTATCAATTCCCATTGAAATCTCAAATACATGTGGTAGAACCTTTTCATCATTATCCATAACTTCAAACTTTTCTTTACTCTTGGTTGCATGACTAGTCAAATCATAATCTGATCTATAATTACATGCAACTAATTCAAGCCATCCTATTGTAGTTTTAACTTCAAAGTCAAATGCAACTTCAGCATAGAACGCCTTTTCTTTATCCCCTAATTTTCTAAATCTACTTTTTGATACATCAATTCCAGTTTTCTCATAAAATTCAGTTAAAATTCCCAAGTAATATGCGACAAATTTGTTGGGAATCACTCCTGACTCTACTGCTTCTTTACAAGTCATTGTAACTGGATCAGAATCTGTTTGTATTCTGAGAATAGTATCTTGAATTTCAGCAAATTTTTCTACCTCATCTAATTTTGTAGGATTACAAAATACCTCAATTTCTGCTTGATAAAATTCCCTGAGACGAAGTAAACTTTGTCTTGGTGCTATTTCATTTCTAAAACTTTTACCAACTTGTCCAATTCCTAATGGAAGTTTTCCCCTCATAGTTTTGTAAAGTCTTGGAAAATCAACAAAGATTGATTGACATGTTTCAGGTCTAAGGTATGCTTCTTCTTCTTCAGGACCTATACCAACTTTAAACATCATATTGAAATTCTTTGTTTTATCAAAATCACCTTTACATTTTGGACATTTGATATTATTTTGTGTAATTGCGTTATCAAATTCTATTAGGTCTGCACTTTCAGGAATTTCAATTTTTGTTATTTCTGCAATTGTTCTATCAGCTCTAAATGTTGAATTACATTTTGTACATTTGATAATTGGATCAGCAAAATTTCCTAAATGTCCTGATGCTTCAAAAACTGATTTTGACATAATTTGAGATCCATCAATTTCAAGCATTCCATCTCTTCTGATTAATTCTCTTCTCCATAACTCTAGAAATTTATTTTTTAATCCAACTCCTGTTGGACCATATTCCCAAAATCCTGCTTGAGCATCTGCATAAACTTCACAACTAGGAAAGTAGAATCCACGCTCAAGTGCTAATTTCATTACAGTCTCATAATCCATTGTTATACTTCCTCACTCATGAAATAAATCTCTACGCAAATTCCTTTGCTTTTCTAACATTCTCAAAATCATCTCTGTCATCATCAATTGGAGTCTCCAAAATTATGGGAATTTTTTCCTTGTTTGCAAACTTTACAACTGCAGAAATTCCTTTTTCTCCAATTCCACCTAATCCTAGGTGATAATGTCTATCAAGATTACATCCGATCTCTCCCCTAGCATCATTTAGATGAAGAATTTTTAAATTCTTTATACCTACATATTTTTCAAATTCATCAAAAGTTTCTTTGACTTTATCTTTACTTCTTAAATCATATCCTGAAACAAATGCATGACATGTATCAAAACAAACACCGAATTTTTTTGCAGGTTTTAGTTGATTAAAAATTTCTCCTAGTTGTTTAAAATCAGAACCAACAGAATTTTTCTGACCTGCAGTATTTTCCAATAGAATCATTACATCTTTTGATGTTTTACCGGCTCTAGTCAAACCCTCTACTAATCTCTTAATTCCATCTTCTTCACCTGTTCCCAAATGACTACCTAGATGTGTTACAAGATATGGAATTCCTAACTGTGCACACCTTTCAATCTCATCAATCAAAGTTTTAACTGACTTTTCAAATCCTTCTACTTTTGGTGATGCAAGATTTGGTAAATATGGCATATGTGCACAAGTTGCCAATCTTTCAATTTTACTTTCTTTTAGTTTTGATTTAAAATTAACAATATTGTCTTTGGTGAGTTCTTTTGCATTCCATCCTCTTGGATTTCTTGTAAATATTTGAAAAGCAGAGCATTTCCTCTCAACTGCATTATCTACTGCCTTGTCAATTGATCCTGATATTGAGACATGACAGCCAATCTGCATATGAAACATTTTCTTTAAAACATAATTTAAACCAGCATTCAATATATCAAACCCAGATTTTTAAGTAAATTAGGTTAATCACTATTATGCTTGAACTTGGACCAGATGAAAAAGCAAAGTATCCTTTCTTGACAGATGCTGGTAAGTATCTAAAAGACAAAGGATTTCCACTAGTTCAATTTGGAACTGATCCTGATCTCAAATCATCTGTTGAAAAAGCATTTCATAGGCTCAAAGTATCTACAGAAGGAGGAATTTACAAATCTGATCTTATTGATGGTCAGGCATCAAAATCATATGTTCTTGAAAGAGAAGTCTTTTCATTTCTTTTAGCAATAGTATTGATAAAATTAACTGGTATGAATACACTAGTCAAACGATTTGCACTAGCTGAAGCAAGAAGAGCAGAACAACATCTTGAAAAAGATTTGGTAAATGCTGCTGATAAATCTAAAATTGATTTAGCAATAAGAATAATTTTTGATTTATTTGATATTGAAGTAACAAAACAAAATGAATTTTTTGTAATGCCAGTATCTGACTACATTAAACATTCAGTTACTTTTCATGAACGAGAATGGAAATTAATCAATAGACATGTTGAAAATGGTAAAGTATTCTTAACTCCAGACAAAACTGTTAGACTAATTCGAAAAGAATTAGGTAGTTACATTAGTTCAAAAATTATTAATGCTCCGACACCACCAATGATTCCTGGATTTGAAAATTATGTTGATGAATTAGTTTCAATTTGTAAAAAACTTACACCTTCTTACACTGTTACGAGTGGAGAACATCCACCATGCATTAAACATGCAATCGAAGTTCTTGAAAAAGGTGAAAACCTTCCACACTCTGGACGATTCATGCTAGCAGCATTTCTATTATCAAAAGGTCAAAGTGTTGAACAAATTGCTCCTTTGTTTAAAAATGCCCCTGATTATAATGAACGAGTTACACTTTACCAACTAAATCACTTAGCAGGAACTTCTGGAAGTGGTACACAGTATTCATGCCCTTCATGTGAAAAATTAAAAACACAAAATTTATGTTTTATTACATCTGAGTGTGATAATATCATTAACCCATTACAATTTGGAAGAAAGAGAAAATGATGAAAGAAATAGATGTAAAATTTTTGGAAGATTCATTTAAAAAATATTATTTTGATCATTCTGATTTAATTCATGTGCCTGAACGCACATCTGAAAGAGAGTTTGGATATCAAAAATTCAATTCTGGAATGAATCGCCATATTTCCATTAAGGATGACAAGGGATTACGTCTGTTATTTATGCAAAATGTACCATCTGACGTTTATTGTTCAAACGCATACTATTCATTTCCTGATTTACAAATGAATGAAAAAGACTGGAAGGAAGCTGATTTAATTTTTGATATTGATGCAAAAGATCTGAATCTGTCTTGCAGACAAAGTCATACAGTATCAATATGCAATCAATGTAATGAAGTATCAAACAATTCAGATCAATGTTTAAAATGTAATTCAACAAAACTAGAAAAAAAATCATTACCATGTAAAAATTGCATAGATTCCTCAAAAAACGAAGTTTCTAAACTATCTGAAATTCTAATAAATGATTTGGCAATTTCTCAAGATGATATTCATGTTTATTTTTCTGGAAACGAAGGGTTTCATGTTTATGTGTATAATTCACAATTTCAACAAATTGGTTCTAGAGAGAGATCAGAACTTGTAGATTACATTATGTTTAATGGGGCAATTCCTGAAACATTTGGAATGAAGAAATTCAAACCCAACCGTTCATCTTTTTCTGATTTTGATGAAAATGGATGGAGGGGTAGATTCTCAAAACAAGTATTTGGTTCAAAATCAAAACGTTCAAAAATTATTTCAGAGTTATTGGCAAATGGTTATTCTTCTTTTCAAAAAACACTTGATGATATTTCAGAAATAATTGGAGCAAAAATTGATCCTAATGTAACTATGGATATTCATAGAATTTTTAGATTACCTGGTTCCATTAACAGTAAAAGTGGATTAACAAAACTTTATTGTAAAAATTTAACAAAATTTGATCCATACGTTGAAGCATCATTTCTTAATGATAATTCAGTTGAAGTAATTGCAAATTGTCCAATTGAATTTAAATTAAAAAACAAAAAATTTGGGCCATACATTAACGAAAAAGTAACAATACCTACATTTGCAGCAGCTTACATGATTTGCAAAAAATTAGCCACATTAGCTTAATTTTACCGGTAAGACATTAATTTACCAAATCTCAAGCAAGGTTGATTTTGTATAGTGCCTCTACTGATAAGCAAGCTCCACCTCCTGATGCTGGAAAATTCATCAGATTAGGCATAGTTGCCATTATTGGTGTCATAATTTTTGCTACAGTAGGTAATCAGGCAGTAAGTTTATCGATGAATTTTACTGAATTTGGAGATGAATTCACAAAACCTCTCTTTTACACATTAGTATCTACAATAATTTTATCAGTAATTGCACTTGTGCGTGTAAATATTGCTGGAAGATCTTCTATTTTTTGGTATGCAATTAGCACTGGAATTAAATTTCTTGGACAAGGAGGACAACAACCACTTGCATCAAATTTTTCAAGTTTTAAAAGCTACAAATTAACTTCACCACAATTTGTCATTTGGCAGATTACCAAAGTTCTCCTTTTTGGAGCATTCTTTGCAAACATCATGTTTGGATTTGCAGCAATATCATTTATCGATGGAAATACTTTTGGAATTGAAAATTTACCAAAATTGTTTTCACTACCTTTTGTAACTCCTGATACTGATCCTAATTTTGCAGTAGAAAATGTTGTACCAATGATTCCTGCATTAGTCATTTTAATTCCTCCAATTCTTGCAGCAATTGGATTACGTTTAGTTTTGTATGTTGGAGTTCACAGAATTATTAACGTAGTTACATCATTTATTCAGGACTCTAATGAAGGAAAACCAAGATATCTCAATTATGTTTCAACTATAGAAGGAATTTTTGGAATAGGAATTATCTGGATTGGCATTAATCTTTTCTTTACTGATCAAATTGATTATAATACAAGATATGTAATTGGAGGTACACTAGTTATTGGTTTTGCATTAATCGCATTTTCAGTACTTGATAGAATTCGAGCACGTGTTCTAACTCACATGTTTAAACGAGATGTGTATATTAGAATTTTAACAATCATTACAATTGCAATAATTATTGCAGGTGTAGTTTCTGTGAATAACAGTATTGCGGATGCAAAAAAGATTGAATATTTGGGTCCATACACTGCTCAACAAGTTGGAGTAAACAGATATCTTGGTGAATTAAATACTGTACAGGAAAATATTCATGATCCACAATTAACTTCAGTTTCTTCAAATAATATCGATAATTATGTAAAGCAAAATAGTGATGTTCTTGATGTAATTCGAGTTTGGGATTGGGAAGCAGCTTTTGCAAAGCTAAAACCTGAAATTGGTTTAATTCCTTATGTAGACTTTGAAGATAACGATATTCTTCGTTTTAACAATACTTTGTATTGGACAGCCTCAATGAAACCAATTTTACCATCATCAGTTAGCCTTGATAATCGATGGTATAATGAGCATCTTGTTTATACCCACGTTCCAAATGGATTCCTTACTTTAGAGGCAACTGATGGACAAATTGTTGATAGTAGCAAATTTTTCAAACAAAGAGAAATTTACTATGGTGAAGGTGGATTATTTGAACAAACTTGGTCTGGTTATCCTAATTCTAGAGGAACTGATAGTGCAGAACTAGGAGGAGTATCTTATTCAGGTTTAGGTGGATTAGATGTTTCACCACCATTAAGTTGGATCTTTGAGCCAAACTTTGTACTTTCATTTCCTTCTGAACCAGTTCACATTATGAGATACAAAGATGTCAATGATAGAATGGAAATTCTGTATCCGTATTTTCTTTATAATTTATTTGGACAAGAATTAGATTCACTTCCTGTAACTGATGGAACAAATTCATATTGGTTAATTCCATTAATTATTGGATTTGATACACACGATGTACCATGGTCTGTTGGAAATCCATACTTGCGTTTGGTTGGTTATGCACTTGTGGATTCATACAATGGTGATATTCAATTACTAAAAACTGGAGATGATTTCTTTTCAGAAATGTTTGCTAGTCAATACTCTGATCAATTCAAACCAATTCCTGCATGGTTAGAAGAGCAAATCCGATATCCTGCAGAATTATTTAATTGGAAAACAGAAATGTACAACATTTACCATGTAACTAATGTTGAGACATTTATTCAGGCCAATGAATTTTATGAAATTCCTCGTGGTCTTGATACCTATTATGTTGAAGCAAAACCACCAGGATTTTCAGAAACTGAGTTTATAGGATTACTGTCATTAGAGTTAAGAGGTTCTCAGGGAAGAAATCTTGCAGGATATATGATTGTTGAAAATGATCTTGCAAATCTAGGAGATTTACAATTCTATGAAGTTCCATTAAATTCTACAACAAAATTAATTGGTCCAACTGCAGTTAGAGAAGCATTAGATAGAGATCCTGAATTTGCTCAACTAAAGACACTATTAAGAAATCCAAGAATTGGTGACAATATTTTGTATCGTGTAGGTGATCATGATGTTTACTTTATTCCAGTATACACTGCTGGTGCTGGAGGCGTAGTTGCTCAACTAGGTACAATTGCTGCAGTAGGTGCTGCATTTAATGGAGAATACTTTGTTGGGTTGGGTGAAACTCAAGAAGCAGCATTTGAAGCATATTTGAAGAAAGTTTCAGGTGTTGCATCATCTGTTACAGTAGCTGATAGTGATTATGTTGAACTAGTAAAAGATGATAGAATTGATATCATAAAATTAGTATTTGAAGAAAATGGAATATCAATTGCTGAACCAACAACAATTCAAATTCCATTGTCATTTAATGAAGGAGAAATGTTCTTCTTTACTGAAAGTGATCAGGTAGAAACTGAAGAATTCCTATCTCAATTCATTGATGACTTTGTAAAACCACGAAGTGATAGAGTATTCATGTGGCAAGAAGAAAATAATCTTAATGTGGGAACTATATTAGTTAAAGATGGAATTCCTGAGATACATTATGTGTCAATTGAGGTAGGCAACTAATTGCTTCTTGTTGTTGATAATGGTTCAATTTATACAAAAAATTTAACTGATTTTCTGAATGAAAAAAATATTTCATTTGAAATTTATACTCCTCAACTTTTAGATTTAGATTCTATTAAAAATTATAATTCTATAATTTTATCCGGAAGAAGGAAAAATGAAAAAAAAATAAATCAAATTAATTCAAAAATAATTACTTTATCAATTAAAAATAATGTGAAATTACTTGGAATTTGTTATGGTGCAGAAATTTTAGCTCTAACTTTAGGTGGAACAATAAAAAAATCCCAATCACTCCAAAAAGGTAATGAAACAATCAAAATTTTTAAAGATAATTTAATTTCAAGTGACACTTTGAATGTGTTTGAGAGTCATGGATATGAGATATCTACATTACCAGGTGTGTTAATTCCACTTGCAGAATCAAAGAATTGTAAATATGAAATTATTCAATATGAAAAAAAAATGATTTTTGGAACTCAATTTCATCCTGAAATGAGTAAAGATGGTCATGAATTGATTGAAAAATTTTGCTTACTCTGATTGATTTTAATTACTCTCAAATTTTTTCTTAGTCATGGAACAAGACACTCATGAATTAATTTTACCTATTATTGATGAGGAAAATATCTGTCTCCCATTACCGATTAACGTAGTCTCAAAATATTGGAATATTGAATTACCTTTGTCTGAAGCCATAGAAACTGCAAAAAAATTTTCAGGTTTTGATGGCAGTATTCTAATTGAAGGAATAGAATCTGCTGAAAGACATGGATTGACATGCAAAATCATTCATTCATCATTATCTGAATTAAAAAAAATTATTGATGCTGGTATTCCTCCAATTGTTATTTTACCAGGAATTCCTGAAATTACACAACATGCATCTGTAATTACTGGTTATAGCGATGAAGAAAAAACAATTCTTCATTATATTCAGAAAGGTAATCAAAAAGGTGAACAACAAGAAGGTGCAATACCCCAAGATATTTTTGAAAATGAATGGTCTGAGGAAGGAAATTTACTAATTACACTTGCACCAAATGATATTTTATCATCTATATCACTAGAAAATGAGGCTAGTAACAAATCAAATAGATTATGTTTTGATTCAGAAAGATCAAATATTTTAAAAAATTATTCAGAATCATTTGAATCATTAAAGCAAGCAATAGAATTACAACCAAGTAATCCAACTGCTTTACATCTATTAGGCTCTTTGATGAATGAGCAAAATTCAACTGAATGTGTAAAGTATTATGAAAAATGTTTAGAAATTAACAGCAGATCTTATTTGACATATAATGGACTAGGAAATTTTTATCTAAAATCAAACCAATTTGAAAAAGCAGAAAATTATTACACCAAAGCTATTACAATTGATCCAAAACGCTCTGCCAAAATTTACAAAAATCGTGCATTTCTCAGAGAAAAACAAAATAAAAATTCAGATGCAAAAAATGATCTAAAAAGTTATTTGAAATATTTTCCTCAAGCTAAAGATAGAGGAATTATTGAGCAGGCAATTAGAGAATTATAATGCGGAGTACGGGATTTGAACCCGCGCCCTTCAGCTTGGGAAGCTGACGTCATACCAGACTAAACTAACTCCGCGTGCCTACAATTCGGATTTTCTCTCTAAAAATGATTATCCACTTACTGAATTTAGTAAGGAAATTACCAAAAACAGTAATCATTTAGCTGAGATTCCTTTAGACCCAAATTACGAAAAATGGCTCTATGAGAACAAAAATCCTCTCTACGCACGCTCAATTATCACTCGAAGTCCGCGGGTTTCAAATCTGATATTCTCAGATGAATTTGTTTTACGGCCAAATAATCGAGAAAAACAAAATGATATGCGAGCAATGGGGAATCTGTGCAGATTCCATGATATTAGATATGATACTAATCTTCATGAACAATTTACTTCGTGGTTAAAGAGAAAAGAAATCAAATGGAATGTTACATCTAATAGAAGTAATTACCATATTGCCTCTCAGGTTTCTTTAGATGATGTTTTATCTAGTGTTGATTCTCTCCCACAAAAATACAAAATGTTTGGCCTTTTTGTGTTGAGTACGGGGTTACGAACAGAAGAATCAATCGTGGCCTACAATAATCATTCAAAGATTTGTCGTAATGGTGTGATGGAATTGTTTTGGGATAGGAAGACAAAGAAGACTAATGCTGTTTTTTGCCACCCCGAAATTCATAACAAAATAACATCCACTATCAACAAATCAGGAATTAAACGACACATGAACTCCAAAATTCTAGGATGTGAGTTACGTTATCTACGAAAACTAAACTATACCATCAATGCTACAAAGATTGACCCATTACTAGCTGAATTCATGCAAGGAAGACGGGGTAACGTATCTCAAAGACACTATTTTCTTCCTTTGATGAGTAATAATCAAAAGAAATGGAATAAAATTTGGGAAAATATCATAAAAAAAATCATATGTATTAAAGCCTAATGGACAGATTTTTGAAAAATATGTTCAAAACAAAACTCTCCATCACAGCTAAATACTATGATGTTGATATGCCTCTATGTTCAATATAGAAATATTATACATGAAAATTTTGAGAGAAAAAACTCTCTCAGAAAATGAAAAAGGAGTGATACAACATGAGTAGACCTACATTAGCACAAAAAAGGAAGATTTTCAAATTCCTTATTGAAAGAGATGGATACAAGTGCTATTTGTGTGAAAAAGAGTTTTCCAATCCTCGTGAGCCTATTTTAGAGCACTTGAATGATAATTGGAATGATAATAGGGAAGATAATTTGGCTCTGGCTCATCAAAGTTGCAACATTAAGAAAATCGAAGATGGAAATTTCCAAGAAAAAGCACATCTCAAACTAGAGAAAAATCAATTAGAGATGTATGTGGGAGAGAGTTTTCTCAAAAAAGAACAAAAAAAGAACCTATCAAATGAGATAGAAATCAACAAAAAATGTTTTGATATTGCGGAAGAGTATCTTACAACAAATATCATGAAAAATTCAATAATTGATTACAAAAAAACGATTCCTGCAATTGTTTATCTTTGTAAAAAGAAAATAAATCATGGTTCTGTTCAATCCATCCGTTCACATGTTCAAACTCTTACATCAGAGGTTGCTCCTTTTGAAATCATCAAACAGAAGAAGGGCAAGATTATTCAAAAGAGAGCTTCCTGATTCTTTTTTCTTTACTAGGATGATTCTATGTCTATTGATATTTTTGCGCCCACAAAAATCTATTATAATAGATTCATTCGTGGGCAAAGAAAACAAAAATCATAACACTATCCACAAAGAAACTATCTTAACTTTGAATCATTAATTGTATTATATTGAATTCATTTGTTTTAACATTAGGTATATCATTACATTTCTTCCCCACAAAATATCGGGGGCAGATAGAAAAACACACACAATAGAAATCATTACAATACAAATCATTACAATACAACCAATATGTCTGAAAATCAACTATTTCCTTATGATATAGTATGTTCTAGGTATTGAATTGGCCAAAACAAGAAAGGATTTCTCAAATGAGAGTGAGTATTTAGAATATAGAAAAATGATGAATGAAAAATCCAAAGAATATCATGAAAAAAATAGAATGCAGGTAAACAAAAAAAGAATGGAAAGATATTATGGAAATCATCAAGAAGAATTAAAAAAAGCAAAAAAGTATAACGACTCTCATAAAAAAGAACACGCACAGTATTATCAAAAAAATCGTATTAACATCAGAATTAAAGCTAAGAAGTTTTATGATGAACATCCAGAATTAATGAGCGAACAAAAAAGAAAACAATATCATAAATCCCCTGAAAAATACAAAGGTAAAGCATTACAAAGATATCAAACAGTAGTAAAAAAATTCAAAGAAATTGTAATGTCATATTACTCAAAAAAGAACACGGAATGTAGATTATGTAAAGAAAAAGGATTAGATTTTCTTAATATTGACCATATTGAAGGTAGAAAAGAAGTAGGACATAGCAGAGAAGTGAAAGGGGCAAAACTATATCATTTTTTAATTAAACATAATTTTCCTGAAGGATATCAAGTATTATGTTGGAATTGTAATAATATTAAAAAAATTAGAGAACCAAAAAAACTATCACAAACTATCAAAGACATAAAATCTAGAGAAAGAGAAGCAGATAGAAAAATCAAAGTTATGACATATTATTCTAAAGGAAAACCAAAATGCAAATGTTGTAAGTATTCAAAATCATTAGATGGGTTAACCATTGACCATATTGAAGGTAGAAAAAATGTTAAACATTCAAAAAAATTAGGTGGTGGTAAGTTGTATTATTGGTTAATTCAAAATAAATTCCCTTCAGAATTTCAAGTTCTTTGTTTTAATTGCAATTCTGCAAAATCAGATAAGGGGAAATGCCCCCATAAATTGAAAACAACCTAATGCCGAATCAGCGTAGCTGATCGGCCAAAGTAGTTCCATACTGTCAGGATTAGAAATCAGTAGTGGCAAGTTCATACAGAAAATAAATTCTAAATTCTAATTTTCATAGATACAAATCAAAATAATTATCTTAAACTAATTCTATTTCTTAGCAATCCAAAAACTATCAAAATTATTCCTACAATTTCAAGCACACTAGCTAAAAGAACTAATTGTGAAAACATCAAACAACTTTTTTGTCCTTGCTCTCCCCCACTAGCCTGACCTATTAGTCCTATTGGACTTTTACATAACGCATCAGCATCACTTATTGTCCAACCCATATCATTTATTGGAACAACAAAGGCTATGCTACCAAAAATCATTATTGCTATACCTAATATCAAAAAACTTTTTTTTATTTTTTTATGATATGATTTAGGAATTTCAGCTTGGTTTTCTTTTATTTGTGAAAATTTTGAACCACATTTTCTACAAAAATTATTTTTTTTAGGTTCTGACACACCACAATTCCAACAAAAAATACGTTCATCTGATTTCATTTTCTTATTCTAATTTACATTGATAATGTTATTCTTGACTAAATATTCTATTCCGCCTACAAATTCATCTTCAGATAACTTTCCTTCTGACCACCAAATTGCATTGTTTTTAATCCAATCTGGGATTGGTTGACGTTTACCTACTGCTTCATAGATGGAATCGTAGTCTGGATAATTTTCATTAAACCACTCTTTGTATGATGATTCATTTTTGTATCTATCAACATAACTTTGAGGGTCTTTTGTTTTATCTACAAATGATGCAATTTCTTTTTTGATTTTTGGTGTGGAATCTCCACTTTGTGTTAATTTGCTTTGTAATTCATCAATTGTACTTTGTAGTTTTTTATTTGCAGATTCTAATTCCTTGATTTTCTTTTCTAATTCTTGAATTTTACTGTCATTACTTGAAGAATCTTGTTGTGATGTTGATTCTGTTGTAGTTTCAACTGGGTCTGGTATTGGTTGATTTAATGCCACAAAATTTGGATTACTAATGTTGAGAATATATTCAGTACAATCACTAAAACTAGTATCACAATCCCAAATATCTTGCCCTTCACGTATAGCCAGGTCAAAAGTATTGATTCCTTGTGGAACTTCAAAACAATAACTGTATGATTTGGTTAATTTTGGATTAATTTCTATACTCCAACTTGAACATTCATCTTCACTATATCCAATATTTGCCAAATTGTATAATTGTGATGTGTATGATGTGCCATCAGGTGTGATTGCAAAAATACTAGAAGGATAAAAAATTATTTCATCAGAGGATAAATTTGATACATCAAAATTTATGTTTAAAATATTGAATTCTGGTTGTTCAATCAAATCAATAGAGTTGAAGTCTACCTGTATGTCTGTATTTTTTAGAATGAATTTTTTAATATATTCATCATAATTCACTTTATGTGGACTAAGAATGGATTTTTTAAGTTCTTGACAGGTTTCACGATAATCTGATGTAAGTGCATCGTCACACCAACTTTTTCTGGAATCCATAATTTCTAAACTATAAGATGAATTTGGTAGATTTTTTGGAACTTCATAACATAAAATAATTTCTCTTGATACATCTGAAGGAATATCACTAAAAGACGGACAAACTTTATCTCCAATATCAATTTCATATGCACTTACTTCATCAAAATATTTTCCAGAAGATACAAGATAAAAATAATTTCCTGACGATGGAAATTTTTCATCAGAATTATTTGAAAGTTGAACTGTTGCGACTATAATATTTACATCGCTTCTTTCAAATAACACCGTGGATATAGATTCTATTTTAATTTCATCATAATCAATTTCAGCAAATACTTCTGATGCTGAAAAAACACCTAGAACTAAGCTTAATGTTAATACTAGGAACAGTTTATTTTGCAATATTCAGATAAAACCAATCTTGTATATATGAATCTCGTAGATTATGATATTTGAGTATAATTTCATAGAAAAAGCTAAATTCTAGAATCTATTATAATTACTATGATTTGTAATCTAAAATGTAATTATATTTCGGGGAGAAAAATAACAATATGCTAAGTAAGAAAGAAAAAGAATACCTACAAGGTAATCTCAAACTATCAAAGAACTATGAACACAAACTAATCCATTCAATTAGAACTAAACTTGATAATCTTTTTCGAGTAGAACTACCGTTGATTGTTGATTCAAAGGTAGTTCTGGGAGAAAATAGGCTTGGGAAGCTGACGTCATACCAGACTAAACTAACTCCGCTTAGGTGGTATTCATTAATTATGATTAAATATCTTAATTGAATTATTATATCATGGATGCAAAATGCCCAGAATGTGAAAGAGTTG
>Ga0209665_1001131_pt1 | contig 16267 bp, 17 predicted proteins | sample SaaInlV_200m_DNA_2_FD_184675 | JGI IMG/M metagenome (GOLD analysis project Ga0209665, IMG submission 184675) | Marine microbial communities from expanding oxygen minimum zones in the Saanich Inlet - Saanich Inlet SI074_LV_135m_DNA (SPAdes) (version 2) | ecosystem: Environmental > Aquatic >... | reverse complement strand
TGTGATATACGGTATTAGCAATCAATTTTTTGCACATAGTTATATTAATTCCCAAGTTGCCATTGGAGATAATAATATTATTAACACTGGTGCTATTATTGAACATGAGGCTACAGTGGGTAGTCATAACCATATCTCTGTTGGTGTAAAAATATGTGGTAAAAGTTCTATTGGAAATATGTGTTTTATCGGTGCAGGGGCGATAATTATAGATAAATTATCTATTTGTGATAATGTAACTATTGGTGCAGGTTCTGTTGTCACTCGAGATATAAAGGAGGCTGGAACCTATGTAGGGAGTCCTGCTAAGAAAGTCAAGTGATATATATTTCTACCTCATGCGTTAAAAACACTAAGATTAAAGATTCTGTAGTAGAGCTGGCCGTTAATGGATTTAAGAATATAGAGTTATCTGGAGGAACTGAGCATTATGACGACCTTGAGGTTGATTTATTAGAACTTAAAAGTAAATACAAACTTAATTATCGTTGCCATAATTATTTTCCGCCACCTAAAAAACACTTTGTATTGAATTTAGCATCACTTGATAATGAAATATTTAAAGTGAGTTTCGAGCATTTAAGACATGTTATTGGCTTATCTAAAAGATTAGAATCAGATAAATTTGCTTTTCATGCGGGTTTTTTTACAGATATTAAGGTTAGAGAAATAGGAAAAAAAATTACAAAAAATAATTTGTATAATCAAAAAGCTTCAATCGATAGATTTTGTAGTGCTTTTAAGATATTACAAGAGGAGTCAGAAGGCCTTGATTTATACATAGAAAATAATGTTTTTTCTAAGGATAATTTTGAGTCTTATAAAGGAATGAACCCATTTATGATGACTAGCTTTACTGAATACGAGCTATTAAAAAATAGAATCAATTTTAAGCTTTTATTGGATGTTGCACACCTAAAAGTAAGTTCAAAAACACTGAAATTAAATTGGAATAATGAATTTTCTAATATGATACAGTCTAGCGACTACATTCATATTAGCAATAATGATGGCTTTAATGATTTAAATTATGAGCTTAATAAGCATTCAGATATGTTTGAACTATTGCGCCAGAGTAATCTTGAAAATAAAGACTTTACGCTAGAGGTATATTCTAATATGGATAAAATTAAAGAAAGTTATGAGACCTTAGAAGAGGCTATTTTATGATTGATCATCTAATTTGCAATGATCAAGATAGTATCCTTGCAGTACTGAAGAGTATTAATACTGGATCTATGGGGTTAGTTTTTGTAGTAGATCAAGAGAAAAAATTATGTGGAGTGATAACAGATGGCGATATACGTAGAGCATTGTTAGACAATGTTGGACTTGATGAAAAAGTTGAGAGCATTATTTCGGATGTATTTGTGTATGGACATGAAGGTGATAGTTATGGGTCACTTTTGAAAAAGATATCTGATCAAATTAGTATTATCCCTTTAGTAGACGACAATAATAGAGTGGTGAATTTTTTTGGATACAATGAAAAAATATTTCACCTGCCTGTCGCATCACCTGATTTAAATGGCAATGAATTCAAGTATTTAGTAGATGCGTTTATGAGTACATGGATATCTAGTAGAGGGGAATATATAAATAAATTTGAAAGTAGTTTTTCAAGTTATAGCGATTGTAAGTATGGTATTGCAGTGTCAAACGGAACTGCTGCGCTTCATTTAGCTCTTGTAGCTCTTGGTATCGGGATAGGCGATGAAGTAATTGTTCCAGATCTTACTTTTGCAGCAACAATAAATGCAGTGTTGAATGCTAATGCAACCCCTGTTATTGTAGATATAGAAAGAGACAGTTGGTGTATAGACCCAACAGAAATAGAGAGAGCTATTACTCCGAAAACGAAAGCAGTTATACCGGTCCACCTTTATGGACAACCTTGTGATATGCATAGTATTATGAGAATAGCAAAGACACACAATATAAGGGTTATTGAAGATTGTGCAGAGGCCCATGGTGCGACATTTTCTGGAAGAAAAGTAGGAAGTTTTGGAGATATAGGATGTTTCTCTTTTTATGGCAATAAGATCATTACAACCGGAGAAGGGGGGATGTGTACTACTAATACTCATGAGCTGGATGATAAAATGAGAGTCTTGCGAGATCATGGTATGAGTAGAACAAAAAAATATTGGCATGATATGGTGGGTTTTAATTACCGCATGACTAATTTACAAGCCGCAATTGGATTGGCACAGTTTGAAAGGATAGATACTATGCATGAAAACAGGAAGTCTTATGAGGACAGCTATAAAAAAATATTAGATAAAAATAAGTTTCAATTCCAAAAAAAATTGAAATTAAGAAAAAAAGTTACTTGGCTTGTAAGTGTGACTTTAGAAGACCCTGATAGAGATAAGTGTATTAAAAAAATGAAAGAAAATGGCATAGATGCAAGACCTTTTTTTGTTGCATTAAGTCAAATGGATATTTATAAAAAATATTGTAATGTTCAAACATTACATGCAAAAGAAGTATCAGAAATAGGTATCAACTTGCCAACATACGAGAATTTAAAAGACATTGAAAAAGTTAAAAAAATAATGAGTCATATATGCGATACTTAATAAGGTGTGTATTGTGGCGCATTCAATAAAATAATTTTTATTCTGTCGTATTTATTGTGAACTGGGACTTAATTTTTAGATTAAACGTGACAAGGTAAGCTCATAAAACAATTAGATATGGTAATGATCCAGAATACACTTCCTAAGTGCTACAAAATTAAGAGCAGGTAATAGGCATTGCATATGCACAATGTAAAAAATATTAAAAGAGTACTGATTGTTGGACTGGGCAGTATAGGGAAACGTCATCTTCAAATAATTCGTGAGCTCTACCCAAAAATTAAAATCACAATTTTAAGGCATAGAGAATGCATTAATTATGATAACAATAAGCTTGATGCAGTAGATTGTGTTACATCTGTAGAAGAGGCATTAAAATTTCAGCCAGATGTAGCCATTATAGCGACACCATCTACAAAACATATTGGTATTTCAAATAAACTAGCTAGAGCTGGAGTTCACCTGTTAATTGAGAAGCCAATATCAGAAAAATCTGATGGCGTCCAGTCATTAATTAATTTTTGCCATGAAAGTAAGATTGTACTAATGACAGCATATAATCTTAGGTTTCTACCATCATTGTTGGAATTTCGTAGACAATTTCAGTGCGGAATAGCTGGAAAAGCCTTGTCTGTCAGTATTGAAGTCGGCCAATATCTTCCTAATTGGAGACCGGACAATGATTATAGCAAAACTGTATCTGCAAAAAAAAGTATGGGCGGCGGTGTTTTATTGGAGTTAAGTCATGAGATTGATTACATGCTTTGGATTTTTGGTTCTGTAGAATGGGTTAAGTCATGTGTGTCAAGACAAAGTAGTCTGAAGCTAGATGTTGAGGATACAGTCGACTCTATTATTAGACTAAAAGATTCAAAAGGAAACCAGATAATAGCTACTTTACATATGGATTTTATTCGTCAAGATAATACGCGAAAATGTACAATAGTTGGAGATAAAGGTACGTTAAAATGGAATGCCAATAGTGGAAAGGTGAAGTTTTTCTCAAAACAAAAACAAAAATGGGAAGTAGTTCATGCTTCTGTTCAAGATAGGAATTACACGTATATGGAGGAAATTAAACATTTTTTCTCTTGTGTGGAGAATTCAAATCCTGTATTTATCTCTGGAGATGACGGATTAAGAGTTTTATTAGTTATAGAGGCTATTCGTCAATCGAGTAATAATGGAAATACTGTTTTTTTATAAACATTATTAGAATTTAATATGAAATATATAGCGCTTATTTGTGCAAGAGGTGGTTCTAAAGGGATTCCAGGAAAGAATGTTAAGTTATTAGATAACACCCCATTGATTGGATGGTCAATTAAAACTGCAAAGCAAATAGATAGGATTTCCCGTATTATTGTTTCTACTGATTCAGAAAAAATTGCAGAAACAGCATTAAAATATGGCGCTGAAATTCCATTTATACGTCCTAGAAAATTAGCGAAAGATGACAGCCCAGAGTGGCTGGTATGGAGACATGCGCTTGACTATCTTAAAGAAGAAAAATATAAAATAGATGGATTAATAATTATTCCGCCAACTGCTCCATTGAGAAATGCACAAGATATCAATAATTGTATTAGTGTTTTTGAAGAGGGAGATTCTGATGCAATTATTACCGTAACTGATGCACATAGGAACCCTTTCTTTAATATGGTTTCAGTTGACCAAGATGGCTATTCTTCTCTTGTAATTCAGCAACAAAAAAATATTTTTAGAAGGCAAGATGCCCCGTCTGTATTGGACATGACTACAGTGGCATATGTGCTTAAGCCTGAATTTATTTATAATAATAATAGTTTGTTTGAAGGTAAAGTTCGTAGCGTACATATCCCCTTAGAGAGAGCATTGGATATTGATACATTATATGATTTTGAGATTGCAGAGTATCTTATAACAAAACGAAATACAGAAGGTAATTGAATGAGGCTTATACAGGACTTAATAAGTTTAAAAGAAAGAAATGCAGTCGTAACTGGGGCTAGTGGAGGCATTGGGCAACAAATAGCAATAACATTAGCTGAACTTGGTGCAAATCTAGTTCTTGTAGATAGGCCTAAAGCTGACTATGGCCAACTTCTAAATACATTGAAAAATTTTAATGTAAATGTGCTAATAGTTGAATGTGATTTAGAGCATGAATCTGATAGAGATAACTTAATATTAACTATTGAAAAACAAAAAGGACCGTTAAATATTTTAGTTAATAATGCAGCTTTTGTTGGAGATTCGGATTTGGATGGCTGGACTACAAAACTTCAGGATCAAACAATCGACACGTGGAAAAGAGCTTTAGAGGTAAATTTAACTTCAGTGTTTGATTTGTCTAAGAGGTTGGCACCAAAGCTTAAAAAAAGTAAACACGGGTCAATAATAAACATTTCATCTATTTATGGAGTTTTAGGGCCAAATTATTCTTTATATAGTGGCACTAAAATGGGCAATCCTGCCGCATATTCCGCTTCTAAAGGCGGTGTAACGCAATTAACACGCTGGTTCTCAACGACTTTAGCTCCAGATATAAGAGTGAATTCTATATCTCCTGGAGGCGTTTTTAGAAATCAACCTGATAAATTTGTTAATCGTTATGTGTCTAACACTCCATTATTAAGAATGGCAAAAGAAGAAGATTTTAAAGGCGCTATTGCGTATTTTTCAAGTGATTTGTCAGAATATGTTACTGGACAAGATTTGTTAGTAGATGGGGGTTGGAGTGCATGGTAATTGGTTATAAATATTAATGGAGAAAATTATGAATAATAAGATATTTTGGTGTACCAATTGTCTAAATATGTCAACAAGACCACGTATTGAATTTGATGATAGAGGCTGGTGTAATGCTTGTCAGTGGATGGAGGAAAAGCACACTCTAGATTGGAGTGGGAGGCAAGATGAATTAAAGCGTATTGTAGAAAAATATAAATCAAGAAACGGCGGATTTGATTGTATTGTCCCAGTTAGTGGAGGCAAGGACGGCTCCTATGTTTCTTATCAAGTAAAACATAAATACGGAATGAATGCATTAGCTGTGACCATTACACCAGCGCTAACGTTAGAGCTTGGAAATAGGAACTTAAAAAAATATATTGATAGTGGTTATAATCATATACAAATTAATCCTGATGCTGAAGCAATGCGAATATTAAATCGTGCTGGATTCGTGGAAAAAGGGTTTCCATATTATGGTTGGTTAGTATCTATACAGTCTGCTGTAGTTAGGATGGCTGTGAATTTAAATATACCACTAATTTTTTATGGCGAAGATGGCGAAGTTGAATATGGGGGGTCAATTGAGTCGAAGAATAAAGCGATGTATGATATAGAGTACATGCGTAGAATATACCTTGAAGGTGGACATGATAAGGTTTTAAGTAAATCCGGATTAAGTGATTCACAACTTTATTTTTTTACGTTCCCTACTTCAGCGGAAATCAAGGAAAAAGATTTGCATTTGACGCATTGGTCATACTTTGAATCTTGGGATCCGTACAGAAATTACATTGTAGCAAAAGAACATTGTGGATTAGAGGAGGCAGAAGATAATAATAGTGGAACTTTTACTAATTTTGCACAAAATGATCAAGCTCTTTATGCATTGCACGCCTATATGATGTATTTGAAATTTGGATTTGGAAGAGCCACTCAAGATGCAGGTATAGAGATTAGAAGGGGTGCCATGACTAGAGACCAAGCATTGAATCTTGTTCGACTCTATGACGGGTATTATCCAGAAGAGTTTATTGACATTTATCTTGATTACTATCGTATGACTATAAAGGAATTTAATGAAATCTTGGATAAGTGGGTAAATAGAGATTTATTTGAGAAGACTGATGGAAAATGGGAGCCTAGATTTACTCCTGAATAATGATTGCACGCAAAGTTTCTATTGTTGATTATGGAATGGGCAATATATGGTCTATTGTAAGTGCTTTGAAGTATTTAGGTGTTGTGGATGTAAGACTTATTTCTAATCCTGACGATATAATGCAATCAGACTTTTTAATTTTACCAGGAGTTGGGTCATTCAGAAAGGGGATGGAATCCCTTATAAACAGTGGGATTGATAAGGCAATTATTGATTTTTCAACTAAGAAAAAAGGAAATATTTTAGGTATCTGTTTGGGTATGCATTTGATGGGCTCATATGGAGCTGAAGATGGTGGCACTAAAGGACTTGGTCTTTTACCCAATAAAGTAGAACTTTTTACTCCTGAAAACTTAAATGGCAATAAGTTGCCACATGTTGGATTCAATAGTACTTATATTAGTGAAGATAGTGGAATTTTTAATAATTTGGATAGCGAATCTGATTTTTATTACACACATTCCTATCGCATGTTAGCAGATGATATACAAGGAAGATACGCCATTTGTAAATATGGTATTGAGTTTCTAGCTGCATTTGAGATGGATAATATTTGTGGAACACAATTTCATCCTGAAAAAAGTCAAACAAATGGTTTGATTCTATTGAATAATTTTGTAAATAAAGTAATTTAAGTGTTGAAAAAAAGAGTAATTTTTACTTTATTATATAATGACGGCTCATTTGTACTTAGCAGGAATTTTAGATTGCAAAGGGTGGGTGATATACGTTGGCTGCAGAAAAACTATAATTTTTCACATATTTCTTTTTTTATTGATGAGCTTATTGTGCTGGATGTTACCCGTGGCATTAAGAATGAAGAGTTATTCTGTGAACATGTGCGTTTATTAACTAAAGAGAGCTTTATTCCTATTGCGGCTGGTGGCGGTATACGCTCATTGGAGAGGGCTAAAGAATTACTTCATTCAGGAGCCGACAAGGTTGTTGTTAATACATTAATATCTGAGTCACCAAAAGTTATTGAAGAGATTGCTATTGAGTATGGCAGGCAGTGCATAGTTGCATCTGTTGATGTAAAGAAAATCAATAATCAGTTCACTGTATGGACAAATAATGGAACAATCAAACAAATGTATGATTTGTCGACTTGGTTGGATAATATAAACAACTTACCTATCGGAGAATTGTACCTTAATTCTATGGATAAAGATGGTACTGGACAAGGGTATCATTTTGATTTGTTGGATGCTATACCAAATCAATTCTCCATACCAGTAATTCTGGCTGGAGGTGCAGGAAAGCATGGGCATCTATCTAGTGGTTTAGACGATAAACGTGTAGACGCAGTTGCTACTGCACATTTGTTTAATTTTGTTGGAGATGGCTTAGAGAGGGCGCGTAATAAATTATTACATGATAATTATAATCTTGCTAAATGGGATGTTAACAAAATAAATGAATTTAAAGAGCGCTTACTGTAAATATTTTTTTTGAAGATAATTAATGTTATGTATTTAAATAATAGCTGTAAATTTTTAGCATTATTATGGATAATACATATGGTCTTTATTGGATTAATAAAATGATTGACTTAAAAGAGTTTAGGAAGAATATTTATCAAAACTATGGCGTTAAAGAGTGCCCTCATTACTCAGAAGATGGTGTTATTCTAAAAATATTTAAAGAGATAGGTGTAGATAAAAAGCATAAAAAAATAGTAGAGTTTGGAGAAATGAGAGTCTTGGGTACGACTACTAGATCATTTAGAATTAAATATTTTCCATACGCAGTTTATTTCACACAAAAAATTGATTTAATATCAAAATTATTAAATATTTTTGATATTATAAAAATTACAATTTTCACTAAGAAACTTAAATATTTAAGTTTCTTAGGTAATATGCCTTTTGAGTTTTTTGTAACGCCTAAAAATATTATCAATATTTTGCAGGAAAAATTAGGAAAGAGTAAGGAAATTGATATATTAACAATCGATATTGACTCATATGATTATTTTGTTGCAAAAGTAATTCTGGAAAATAACTATAAGCCAAGGCTATTAATTCTAGAATACAATCCTTTTTTGCCGATTGACATCCCATTATCATGCCCTAATACACGATCTTTAGATAACAAGCCTAAAAATAAAAAAGTGTATGGTGCTAGCTATCTCGCGATGGATAATTTAGCAACAAATTATGGCTATAAATTAGTCCATGTTTCTGGGTTTTGTAATTTGTTCTATATAAGTAATGAATATTCTGATATTTTTACTAGCCCTGATATTAATGTTGAATTAACTGATTCGGATGAAAAGGTTAAAAAGTTTATTGATATTTTTTGTCAAAAAGGATTTGTACCATCTTGGATGGAAGAGGAGTCACTTTCGAAAAGTGATCTTACATACTTTGAAAGGGTTTGACATAATGCTTGTCAAATTTCTGTATTTACTTGTTAAAAGGTAGTAATTTTATGAATACAATTAAAAAAATATTTTTTGATAGTAAGTCAAAAGAGGAATATGCAGACTTGTATATTAAGTATTTAGTTAGCGTGATAACAAATATTTCTACGGCAGAAATATCTAGATTTATTGATACTATGATTTTAGCCCAAACTGAAGGCTCATCAATTTATTTTATTGGAAATGGGGGGAGTGCTTCAACAGCTAGCCATTTTGCTAATGATATATCTATAGGAACTAAGTCAATAAGAGCACCTTTTAGGGCTATTAGTCTTTGTGACAATCAGGCTATAATTACAGCAATTGCTAACGATTATGGGTATGAGTATATTTTTAGCAAGCAATTAGAGATTGTACTGGATAAAGGTGATGTAGTTGTCGCTATATCTGCATCTGGAAATTCTAAAAATTTAATTAAAGCCGCTAAAGTTGCCAAAATTATGGGGGCTACCACTGTTAGTTTGACAGCCTTTGATGGTGGAGAATTAAAACGTATTTCTGATATTGCGATTCATATCCCTACAAAGGATGGTGAATACGGGCCCTCCGAAGATGCTCATATGATTCTTGATCATTTGGTATCGAACTATTTGATGTATTTTGTTGAAGAAGCGGAACTGAGTGAACAGTAGGGCTCATCATGCATTGGTTACTGGCGCTACACGCGGTATTGGATATGCTATTGCAGAAAGGCTTTTAGAGGATGGTTTAAGTGTAACAGTCACAGGTACTGGTAGTGATGCTAAATACCCTGTTGGTGCAAATTATTATCCAATCAACTTTATGGATAATAATTCGATTAGTAATTTTATTGAATATATTAAGAAAAAAAATATAGATATATTAATTAATAATGCAGGTATTAACAAGATAGGAGAGTTTTCTTCAATTTCTATGGAGGATTTTGATAAGATTTTGCATGTTAATTTACGTACACCATTTCAACTTTGTCAAGCCGTTATTCCATATATGAAGAAAAATGAGTGGGGTAGGATTATTAATATAACCTCTGTTTTTGGTAATATTACTAAAAAATATCGGGCACCATATTCATCTAGTAAGTTTGCACTCGATGGAATGACTGCATCACTTGCGGCTGAAGTGTCTGAATTTGGCATTCTTGCAAACTGTATAGGTCCTGGGTTTATTGATACTGACCTAACAAGGGCCGTTTTGGGCAAGGAAGGCATCGCCGAGATAAAAAAAACTATTCCAATGAATCGCCTAGGCAGTGTTAAGGAAATTTCCTCATTGGTAAGTTGGATGGTAAGTGAAGAGAATACTTATATTTCCGGGCAAAATTTGATGATTGATGGAGGTTTTTCTCGTGTCTAATCAAATTATAATTCAATCCCATAAAGGCGAATATTCTGCAAATTTTACTCGTGGCGGAATAGATCAGCTAAATAACAATCCAATAGAAAATTCTGTTTATATAATAGACCAAAATATTGCTCAATTATACAGCAGTCGTCTTAGTAATATTCTCAGCTCTAGGGTTTTGATTATTGAAGCAATAGAAGAAAATAAATCTTTAAACCAATTTCCATATTATGTTAATGCATTGGTTCAGCTGAATATTAGAAGAGGGCAGACACTAGTTGCTATTGGTGGCGGCATTATTCAGGATATTACTTGTTTTTTAGCCACAACAATGATGCGTGGATTGCCATGGATATTTTATCCAACAACACTATTGGCACAATCAGATTCATGTATTGGCTCTAAGTCTTCTATCAATTCTGGCAATATTTTAGGCACTTTTACCCCGCCTATAAATATAATAATAGACGTTGATTTTTTGCAAACATTAAAGAAAAAAGAGATTTACTCTGGTGTTGGAGAAATGATTAAGGTGCACGCAATTGATTCACCAGAGAGTTTTGATAAAATAGCGGCTTCATATGAAGAGTTAATAATCGACTTCACCACTATGGAAGATTTTATTTATAGCTCTTTATTAATGAAAAAGAAACTAGTAGAAATAGATGAATTTGATGTGGGTCTGCGCAATGTAATGAACTATGGACATAGTTTTGGACATGCAATTGAGGCAGTAACAAATTATGAAATACCACATGGAATAGCAGTTACAATTGGGATGGATATTGCAAATTATTTTGCAGCAGATATTGGGGTGTCTACACAAGAGCATTTTGAGCGCATGCATCTTGTACTGGATAAAAATTGTGCATTATATCGACATATTAAAATTAATACAGAGTCTCTTATATCCTCTCTTAAAAAAGACAAAAAAAATAGCTCCACACAATTACGTTTAATTTTACCCGATCATAGTGGGAGGATTTCGATAGCGCTGTACGATTGTAATAAGGAGTTATATAATTCTATTGATAGGTACTTTTCTAAATATAGCAAGGTAGCTTAACTGTGAATTCTTTAGCAATTGCATCGCGCTCGTTTTCAAAACACCCAATATTAAGGATGGAAACAATAAAACGCTATCCAAGCGCTAAGTTTAATGATGAAGGATTGTCATTAAGTGGCGATAGTTTGGTTGAATTTTTAGACGGACATGAGAAAGCAATTACTGCTTTAGAAAGAATTGATGATTCAATCCTTAAGCGACTACCAGAATTAAAAGTAATTGGTAAATATGGCGTAGGTTTGGATATGATCGATCTTTATGCTATGAAAAAGCATGATGTGAGCCTAGGATGGACTGGGGGTGTAAACAAGAGGTCAGTATCTGAATTGGTAATTTCCTATTCTATAGCCTTGTTGCATCGAACAGTATTTGCTAATGCCGAAGTAAGAAAGGGAAAATGGTATCAAATTAAAGGCAGGCAGTTGTCAGATTGTACTGTGGGAATTATTGGTTGTGGCCACGTTGGTAAAGATTTGGTTAGATTGTTAGAACCATTTAATTGTAAAATTTTAGTTTATGATATTTTAAACTTTAGGGATTTTTACACAAAGTATAAAGTTGTTCCTACAAGTTTGAATGAATTAATTAAGCAATCAGATGTGGTAACTCTTCATCTGCCATTAGATAAGTCCACTAAAAATATATTGGATAGTGATAAACTTAACTTGCTTAAAAATAATGCTATTTTGATAAACTTGGCCAGGGGAGGATTACTAGATGAATTCGCATTAAAAAAGATGTTGCTTGATAAGAAGATTGCTGGTGCAGCACTTGATGTTTTTGAAGTAGAACCGCAGATTGATTTTAGTTTTTCGACTATGGATAATGTATTAATTACACCACATATTGGTGGTAGCACGGAAGAAGCAATACTTGCCATGGGCATGGCTGCAATTGAAGGTCTTGAAAATTCAAGGGATCCATTAGATTTTTTATAAATCATCAAAAAAATGAAAAAAATAAAGTTTGGTATAGCTGGTTATGGCAAGATGGGGAAAATTAGAGAAGAGTCTTTACTAAACTCTCCTGATGCAAAGCTTATATCTATTTATGAAGTGTCGGAGTATTCTCATAATGACAAGAGTGTAATTCAATGCGATTCTTTTGATGAGCTACTAATGACTGATATTAATGCAGTAATAGTATCTGCTTATGTATCAGTCGCAGCTGAGTACGTTATAAGGGCATTGGATGCAGGAAAACATGTTTTGTGTGAAAAACCTCCTTCGGTGACAGCTAAAGAAATGCAAAAAGTGATCGAGGCTGAAAAAAGAGCAGGAAAAGTTCTTAAATATGGATTTAATCATAGGTTCCATTATTCTGTGACAGAAGCTAAAAAAATTATCGAGAAAGGGAACTTAGGAAAAATGTTGTGGATGCGTGGGGTATATGGCAAGGTGGGCAGTATTGATTTCCATGATAACTGGAGAAATTATAAAAATTATTCTGGCGGCGGTATTTTATTAGATCAAGGTATACACATGCTTGATTTGTTCCGGTATTTTACAGAAGATGAGTTTGAATGTTTAAATGCCCATTTAACAACTTCATTTTGGGATATAGAGTGTGAAGATAATGCGTTTCTAACACTAAAATCTAAAAATAATGTTGTGGCCACACTTCACTCCTCTGCCACTCAATGGAAACACAAGTTTTTGTTGGAAATGACATTTGAGAATGGCTATATTAATTTAGATGGAATTTTATCCTCAACAAGAAGTTATGCGCCTGAAACAATGATTATTGGGAGGCGTGAATTTGAAGACGTGACTTTTGCTATGGGAAAGCCTAAAGAATCTATCACATATTACGAATATGATAGATCTTGGGGTTTAGAATTGAAAGAGTTTATTGATGCTATTAATGGCATCTCTATTATTAGTAATGGTACTAGCAATGATGCATTAGAAATAATGAGACTGACTGATTACATTTATAATAATACAGATTTAAATAATACTAAGTTTTTACGATAGAAATAAAAATATAAGATTCACCATTTTGAATTTAATAGGTTTAATTTTAGAAAAGAGCGACTTAGGTTGTCTTACAGATTATTATTAAAACTTACTGATATATGAAACCTAAAAAGAAATTTACTTTTTCCAATCATGTAATGTTTGTCGATGGAATGCCAGGTTGTGGAAAAACTTTATTCTCCCCTTTTTTAGGGGCGTATCCTCAAGTTGAGCTTTTAACTTATGCATATGAGGTGGAACGGTATTGTGGTCTTTATTACCTAAATGAAATAGGTTTAGATGCGGCCTCTACGTTGATTAATTTAAGCATTGACCAAATAACATATCATAGTATGATGTGTCGAGAAACAAATTTTCGACCATCTGATCTGTCAAGTGTTTTTAAAAATCCTAATAAAATGAGGTACTTTAAAAGACTTTTTATGAAAGGAGATCACGCTGTTACGCAAAGAATTAAAGATGAGAAGCCTATTTTGAATCTCACTACTCACGGATTACTAGCCCATAGTGAACCAATTTTTTTTGCTCTAGGTGATCGAGCAACATTTGTTGAGATTATTCGTCACCCATTGTACCAAATTCGCCAACATTATCTAAATACAAAGAACCTTTATATTCAAGACCCTCGCCATCTAGAGTTAACTTATCAAACAGGCAGGGAAGTAGTTCCATTTTTTGTGAAGGAATATGAAAATGAGTGGATAAATGGGAATCCAATGGATAAAGCGATTTTATCAATGTATTATTGGGGTAAGCAGGTGGATCAGTTGCTTAGTAAGAATAAAACAATAAAATCACAAACTATTGTAATTCCCTTTGAGAGGTTTGTTCTTTGCCCTGATAGCTATCTAAAATCTATAGAGAGCACATTAGGTGTTGATCGAACAAATTCGGTTCTTAAAGCTTTAAAAAGACAAAATGTTCCAAGAAAAAGAATAGCTGATGGAATATCACTACCTGTTTACAAGAGATGTGGATGGACCCCTCCAATTGATGGGACTGAAAAAGATGAACTTTTGGTTAGGTCTGACGAGGTGAGAAAGAAGTCCACTATAAAGGTTTTTCATCTATTGCAGGAAATGAATGAAAAATATGAGGAGAAACATATGAAGGGGATATTATGAATTATCAAAGTCTTTCTTTTGATTTGAAGCAGAAATTGATAAAAAAAGAGCTTTGTATTGGGTCTTGGTGCACGTTATCCAATCCTGCAATTGTTGAAATACTAGCCAATTCTGGGTATGAATTCGTTGTAATTGATCTTGAACATACGGCTATTTCTATTCATCAAGCTATTGAAAGTATTAGGGTTCTTGATTTAATGAAGGTTAGCCCCTTGGTTCGGGTAACTGGCCTTGATGTTGGCCAGATTAAAAGAGTGATTGATTCTGGCGCTCATGGCATAATAGTTCCTAATGTAGAAAGTAAAGAGGATGTGCAGAAAATTATTGAAGCTATTCAGTATCCTCCGGTTGGGAAAAGAGGTGCTGGATTAGGAAGGGCACAAAAATATGGAGAGGGCTTTGACTCATACTACCAGTCCTCTAATGAAGGCATTATTTTCATTCCGCAAATTGAAACAAAAAAAGGAGTAGATAATTTAAAAGAAATTCTTTTATGTGATCAAATTGACAGTATTTTAGTTGGACCTTACGATTTATCATCATCTCTAGGTATTGCTGGAATTTTCGATCACTCAATATATAAAGAAACATTAGAGATTATTGCGAGTAGAGTTTCTGTTGCAAATAAAAGCCTTGGTATTCATGTGGTTGACCCAGATCCAGATTTGGCAAGGCAATATATTAAAGATGGCTTTAATTTTATTGTTTATGGGACAGATATTAGATTTTTAAGTGTGTCTGCTAAAGGGTGGAAATTAATACAATGAAAAAAGTTGCCATGATCCCTATTATGTTTGATAGTAGCAGGGTGCCTAAAAAAAATCTCATTCTTTTAAATGGGAAAACAATGGCACACTATGTTGTTGAAACTTGTATAGAGTCAAATGTTTTTGATGAAATATATATCAACTCTGAAAGTTTGATTGCAAAAGAAATTGCTAATGAATTAGGGGTTAATTTTTTTCATAGAAATTCGAAACATGGGGGGAGTAAGTGTACGATGAAAAATGTGTCTGTGAAGTGTAATGGAGATCGATGTCAAACACATGACCATTTTGTATATGATTTTATGAAAAATATTGAAACAGATGTTTTATTTCAAGTTCATGCAACAACTCCTCTTATGAAGGCTGACACGATAATAAAATTTGTTGATTATTTTGAACAAAATAAATTTCATTCACTTTTTACTGTTGTAGCAGAAAGAGTAGAGACTATTTTTAGAGACTCTCCTATTAATTTTAGCTATAAAAAGAAAAATCCTACTCAGTCCTTAGAGGAGGTATTTAAAATGACATCTGGAATAGCTGCATGGGATGTAGATCTATATAAAAAGAGATATCAAGAATATTCACACAAAAATAACGCCCCTTCTTTTGGAGATAATATAGGATGGTTTAAAATTCCTTTTATTGAAGGTATTGATGTTGATAATTTGGATGACATGGAGATTGTAAGATCTATTTTGTACTGTCGTAATCAGGAAATAAATTCTAAGAAAATTCACTATTATCATGATTTTTAGTAACAATATGAAAAGACCTTTTTATTTATACTGAGTTTAATAGAAATGTAAGTATGTATGCCGTATTTATAAGTAATTAAGGTTTAATCTATTGATCTAGAATAATTGAATACAGAAATCTGCGGATTTTAAGAGCACCAATGGCAATTAGAAAAACATGTGTATTTTGACTCTATTGCCGTGTACAAATGCTAGCAATACAGTGGATAAATAATAATAAAAGGCCTTATGGCTCTTAGTATAACACCCCAACAATTTAAGACAACAATCTAAAATTTCTTATTTCGAACAAGTTAAACTTAACCCAACAATTCGGAGTAAAAAATATGAGTAAAAAACGAACCAGCTACAGTTCAGCATTTAAAACAA
>Ga0209665_1001120_pt1 | contig 16353 bp, 15 predicted proteins | sample SaaInlV_200m_DNA_2_FD_184675 | JGI IMG/M metagenome (GOLD analysis project Ga0209665, IMG submission 184675) | Marine microbial communities from expanding oxygen minimum zones in the Saanich Inlet - Saanich Inlet SI074_LV_135m_DNA (SPAdes) (version 2) | ecosystem: Environmental > Aquatic >... | reverse complement strand
AGCAACTAAACGCAAAGCCGCTCCAAAGAGAAAGGCAGCTCCAAAGAGAAAGGCAGCTCCAAAGAGAAAGGCAGCTCCAAAGAGAAAGGCAGCAACTAAACGCAAAGCCGCTCCAAAGAGAAAAGCAGCTCCAAAGAGAAGAGCAGCTCCAAAAAGAAAAGCAGCTAAAAGACGATAATCTCGTCTGTACATTAACAATCGTCAAAAAGACGACGAATTGTTTTCATTTTTCTAATTCTAAAACAGTGTTAACTATAAACTCCCGATCATGGGAAATGAATAATTAGTTAATATGACTAGTTTTTTCCAATCATCACATAACATGTCAACAAGTAATGAAGAGAAAATGACAAATATTCTAAAAGAGGAAAAAGAAAAGTTGTTAGCAGAAATTAGTAACAAAATAAAGAAGAGAAATGCATTGGAAAATCCTGATTCTAAAAATGAATTGTTAAATTAATTATTTAAATTAAATCTTCTAGTAAAGATAACTCATCAATTTAATTTGTTCTTCAGTAGAGATTACATTTTTGTTTGTCAACATTTCTAGTAAATCTTTGAAGAGAGCTTTCTGTTCTGTAGACATACCACCAGATGGACCTTTTTCTCCTGGTGGACCAGGTGGACCTCTTGGACCGGCAGGACCTACAGGACCTTGTCCCCCTACAGGACCTTGCTCACCATTTGAACCGATTGGCCCAGTTGGACCACGTTCACCTTGTGGGCCTTGAATTCCTTGTGGACCTTGTGGACCTTTTTCTCCGGATGGACCAGTTGTCCCACGTTCACCTTGAGATCCTTGTGGACCTTGTGGACCTTTTTCTCCAGGTCCACCTAGTGGACCTGTTTGGCCTTTTTCTCCAATAGGACCGATAGTACCTTTGTTTCCTTTTTCACCTTGCGGACCAGGAACTCCAGTTAATCCTTTAGAACCAGCAGGACCTTGTGGACCTTGTGGACCTTTTTCTCCAATAGGACCTTCTACACCTTTGTTTCCTTTATCGCCCAGTGGTCCAGGTGGACCAATAGGACCTTTGTCACCAAGAGGCCCAGTTGAACCAGTTAATCCTTTATCGCCATGTGGACCAGGTGGACCTAGTGGGCCTTTGTCACCAATAGGACCTAGTGGGCCTTTGTCACCAATAGGACCAGGGCCACCTAGAATTCCTTTTTCACCTTGTACACCAGATAACCCAGTAGGACCTTTATCGCCAGGTACTCCACTTGGACCAGTTAATCCTTTATCGCCAGCTACACCTTGTGGGCCGTCATCTCCTTTAACTCCAGGTACTCCCCGTAATCCAGAAGATCCTTTATCTCCAATTAATCCAGTCGGACCTTTTTCACCCTTGTCACCAAGAGGGCCTTTTAATCCGGATGGGCCTTTTTCTCCAAGGGGTCCAGTTGGACCTTTTTCTCCTTTATCACCAGGAGGACCAGTAATTCCTTTATCTCCTTTATCTCCTTTATCTCCAGTAATTCCTTTATCGCCAGTTAATCCTTTAGCTCCAGTAATTCCTTTATCTCCTTGAGCACCTTTGTCACCAGTTGCTCCTTTGTCACCAGATTGACCTTTAGGACCTTCAGGACCTTTAATTCCCATCGGCCCTTGTTGTCCAGGTGGACCTAGTGGACCTTTGTCACCAGATGCTCCTTTGTCACCAGATGCTCCTTTGTCACCAGATGCTCCTTTGTCACCAGATGCTCCAGTTGCTCCAACAACATTTGTTTTTGAAGAGCGTGTAGGTTTTTGATTATCAGTATTTGTTTTTGTTTGTGGTTTTGTTTCAGTTTTTGTTTGTGATGATGACCTAGCTAAAGGAACATCAAACACAGTATGTAATGAAGAAAATAAATCAGTAACAACAATCCAAACTTTATCAAGATTGGCAATGGATGATGGAAGTGGATTTGCAGGAGAACCTAGGGTTTCAGAAAATAACCCATCTTTTACTCTAAGATGAAAGTTACCTCGCCATAAAGTTAAAATTTGTTTTGAACGAATATCGTCATCTGATGGTTTACTATCAGTAACTGCAATTTGAGCTTCATAGACACCAGATTGTTTGAATGGTGCCTGTCCTTGAATCTCTAAACGTGGCTGAGATGACACAAACTTTTGTGGATATTTCAAGTATTTCTGTATTTAGATCGCAAAGTTCTATTTGAAATTAAGTATGGTCAGGATTAGGCTCAATTAAGATTGGTATTTATCTAGATAAAATGCCTATTTGAGCTGTGAAGAAACTCTTCGGGAAAAAATCAAAGGATAAAGAAGAAATAAAGATTGAGAGCACAATCCCACAAGAAAGAAGTTTAGTAGATGTTGATTACAATTTAAAAAGATTATACAAAAAAGGCATCAATTTGATGGCCGATGAAAAGCTAGAAGACGCCATTGATATGTTTGAGCAAGCATTACGAATAGAACCAAAAAGTGTCGAGGTATTGATGAAATTAGGATATGCCAGATTCCACCTAGAAGAATATCAAGAAGCATTGCAAGTATATGATAAAGTTTTAGAAATTGATCTCACAAATCCAGAAGCTTGGAATCTTAAAGGACTAGTCCATTATGAACAGAAAAAATATGCTCAAGCTCTTGATGCAGCACAGAAAGCAATAGAGTCAGATGCAACATATGGAATGGCATGGTATAACAAAGCATGTTTCTTATCACTACTAAACCAAGTTCCAGAATCACTAGAAGCTTTGAAGCATTCCATAGAGATTGATGTTAAAAATGCAAGAAGATCAATTAGAGATAAAGATTTCCTAAATGTAAGAATTGAAGAAGGATTCAAAAGAATTGAAGAGGTGGTAGTGTTAGAATCAGTTAGACAAGGATATCACACGATAGGTGCAATTGTATGGACAACATTTCTAGATAAAGTAGATGCAGAAACAGCTTTGAGAAAATTATTAGAAAAAGGATTGATTGTTCAAAATGAAAAACGTGATGGTCTTAGTAAAATTCCAATATATGATCTTGCAGATAATATTGCAGAAAAACTAGGCAAGGAAAAGAAAGGACTCTTTGGAATTACAAAGAAAACATTGCCACGACCAGTTAAAAATTTGAAAGAGCTTAGTCAAGCTATTCAATCAGTCAAAGAAGCAATAGAAGTAGAAGACGTCGATAAAACAATGGAATCATTTGAAGAATTTATCGACCCAACAAAATCAGGTGAGCAGATGATTGAGACTTTCTTCGATGAGCACAGAGAGATAAGATTATGGAAAATCAGATTAAAAGACAGAGGAGTAGATTACCTAATTGACAATAAAGAGAAAATGATGGTTCTCTTTGAGAACATCGAAGGAACTGTAACGAAAAAACTCAGAGAACAGATTTCTTAATTATTCTGCAGATAAATCCCAGTAACTAGCATCTTCTTGTTTTTCAGTTGGTTTTTGAAGATTTTTCCATTCTTTGAAAGAACGAACATACAATTTTGCATTTGGCAATCCAGCAGATTTTAGTGCATAGTATGCCAAACCTGAAAGTGTACCTACACTTCCACAATAAGTGATAATTTCAGAATCCCCAGCAACCCCTCGGTTATCCAATAATCGTTTCATATCCTCTTTTGAGCGTAAAATTTTATCATTTGAGGCCAAAGTACGATAAGGTAAGCTGATGGCACCAGGAATATGCTGTTCAAGGAAATTCAATCTCTCTCGATTATCAATCAAAATCACATCGTCTCGAGTTTTGGCAGTTTCCAAATAATCAGAAGTTGCCAAAATATCAGGTTTTAATTGCATAGAGTGTTCCTTACTTTGAATTTCAGGAGTAGCAGAGTCATTTTCTAATCCAAGTGATTTCCAATGACTGTATGTAGATTCTAACAAAGTCACATCCGAATGTCCCAAGTATTCCAAAGTCCATGCAACTCTAGATGCCAAAGCGCCAAATGTATCATCATAAACTACAACAGGGGTTTCATCATCAATGCCCATAGAATTTACTAATTTTAAAACACGTTCAGGACTATCATCAGATAGCAAATTTGCAAGTGGTAAATTTACAGCAGTTGGAATATGGTCTTGTTTGTAATCAGCTTCTCGTCTGACATCAATTACTCTAACACTCTTGTCACGGATTTCAGAACGTAAAGAGTCTACATCAGTTGTAATTTTAACAGTGTCTGTCAAGCAGCACATTCACCCTTTCCAGTCTTTGTGTGATAACTAGAATCACTTCCATAATCCAAGTAAAAATCAGGATCTTCATCCATTGTTGGTGGAATAATCAATGGTTCCAGAATTTTTTTAATATCAGCAATTGATTTAATTTCTGAATCTTCATTCCCATTTACAACTCTATTAATCCAAGACTTCAAAGTATCATCAGATTTTTTATTTGCTTTGAAAATCTCAATTATTTTTAGAATTACTGGGATTACTCGTTTTGCAGGAACCCTAAGCAATGTTTGTCCCAACATTGTATCGCCATCAGAACGACCACCAATTGACATTTGGTAATTTGCATACATGTCTTTTCCAACACGTCCACCACCACCAAAGAATCCCAAAGTTGCAATACCATGTTGTCCACAAGAGTTAGGACAACCACTAATCTTAATTGAAGAATCGCTAAGGTCATCATCTTCATCTAGTTTTAGATCTAAGAATTTTCTTTGAATTTCTTTTGCCAATCTATGTGAGTTAGTTAAAGCTAGATTACAAGAGGTAGTTCCAGAGCATCCAATAGGCGCAGTCATGGTTAAGGCGCCTGATTTTGCCAATCCAGTCTCAAGTAATTTAGAATACAGACGTGTTAAATCATCCTCATGTACATATCGTAGAGCAATATTTTGTGAAAATCCAGATCTTCCCTTACCTTCAGATGAAAAGTTACGAATGATATCAGCCAATCCGCGTAGTTGACTAGCAGTAATGTCACCTGCTTCAAGTGTAAGAAATACTGAACGATAACCTTCCTGAGTTTGCTTTACAGTGTTAGTTTTGAGCCATCTAGCATAACCATCAGGAATTGTTTCTCCACCATTCTCATCAGAAATTTGAATCGGTCTTTTGATAACATCAGGAGTATGATCAACATCTAGTTGAGTGATAACTGATTGTGTTACTCGAACTACAGCTCTTTCTTTGAATACAAGGTTTTGGAATTTATCCCATCCCATATCGTTTACCAAATATCTCATTCTGTTTCGAGCAAGGTTTTTTCTATCACCCATTCTATCAAATATTCGCATAACAGCAATTGATGTGTAAAGTAAATCCTCTTCAGGAGTAAATTCTTCCAACTGATGTCCAACAAAAGATCTATTTCCTAAACCACCGCCAAGGAAAATTTTAAATCCTTTTTGACGAGTTCCATCTATTTCTCTAATTTGTGGAATCAACCCCACATCAACCATTCTCACCATTCCATGTTTCTCACAACATGTAAAATTGAATTTGAATTTACGAGGAAGGTTTTGAGCCATAGGGTTTCTCAAAAAGAATCTGGCAGTTGCAAGTGCATATGGAGTTGCATCAAATTCTTCATCAGGACAAACACCAGACAAAGGACTACACATTACATTTCTTACAGAATTTCCACATGCTTCTCTAGATGTCAATCCAACTTCGGCTAAACCTCGGAATATTTCAGAAACATCTTCAAGAATCACCCAGTGGAGTTGAATATTTTCTCTAGTGGAAAAGTGTGCACTTCCTATAGAGTATTGTTCACTTAGTTGAGATATCTTTTCAATTTGATCAGGATAAACTTCGCCAGCTGGAAGTTTGATTCTAACCATCGCATAGTCACTAGTCATTCTAGTTCCATATGCCCCATGCTGGAGTCTGTATCTTCTAAAACTGGCTTCGTCGTATTTTCCTTGACGGAATAACTTTACAGTATTTGCAAAATCATCGGCCTCCTCAATTCTAGACCAATTAATTTTGGATTTTACAGAATCAGGTGGAGATTGTTTAAGATCAGATATAGTCAATACAAAGAAATTTCTTTTAGTTTGGATATAAATTTTTTAAATTTGGAGGTTTTAGGAGAGATATTTTCCTCAAAGTACAAAATTTTCCTATATCTACGAAGAGAGAGAAATTAGAAATAATTAGTACGACCTAATTTTTTAGAAATTAGATGTGGGAAAGTATTAATTGTTCAGGAGACGGTGTGTCATCATGCAAGAAGCAACCGTCGCAGAACAATCAGACAAAATTTTTACCGACGTACGTGAAGTTGAAATTACACGTGCAATTGCAAATGAATTTCATGATGTATTAATTGACAGAGCAGAATCAGACGTTATCATTATTGGTGCAGGTCCTGCAGGATTAACAGCTAGTAGAGAACTATCCAACATGGGTTACAAAGTATTAGTTATTGAACAAAATAACTATCTAGGTGGCGGTTATTGGTTAGGAGGATACATGATGAATCCAGTTACAGTTAGAGAGCCAGCACAAAAAATCTGGGATGAACTTGGAGTACCATACAAAAAAGTTGCAGAGGGACTGTACATAACACCAGGACCACACGCAGTATCAAAATTAATTGCAGCAGCATGTGATGCAGGTGTAAAATTCTTACAATTAACTAAATTTGATGACTTGGTTTTGAAAAACGGAAGAGTCGCAGGAATTGTTGTTAACTGGATGCCAGTTTCAGCATTACCACGTAACATTACTTGTGTTGATCCAATTGCACTTGAAGCAAAAATAATCATTGATGCATCAGGTCATGATTCAGTTGCAGTAAAAAGACTAGTAGACAGAGGTTTGGCAAAATGGAAAGGAATGGAGCCAATGCATGTCAATGATGGTGAAGAACACGTTGTTCACAAGACAGGAGAAGTTTATCCAGGATTAATTGCAGCAGGAATGTCAGTAACTGAAACTCATGGGTTAGCAAGAATGGGTCCAACATTTGGCTCTATGTTATACTCTGGAAAGAGAGCAGCAGAAATTACAGCACAGAAAATCAAAGAGTTAGAAAGATGAACCTTTAGTTTTCTAAAGGCTTAGGTTTTCTTTTATAGTGATATTGTGCCTAATGATCATAAAATGATTGATAGTAATAGTATTGAAGGATTAGGCTATCTGAACGTAGAAAGAACCAAAGATAAGTTCCTGAATAACAAATTCAACAAGTCAAAATCAATTAGAACTGTAGATTTTTGCAATAATGCCTTTACGAGTTTTGATAAATTTGTGTTTGTGAAATTTGGTAAAAATACTACAGATGATGTGGTTTCAGACATTATGAAACTACCGGAATCAAGGCATGAATCAGTTATGATAGATCTATTTCAAAAATACCTGGAATGGAAATGTGAGGATTCAAAGGCAAATACTGCAACAGGATATTATCAGACCATAGTAGAGTATTTCTCATATCGTCAACTAAAAATCAATCATTACAATCTAAGACGAGGAATAACATTACCTCAAGACCCAAAGGACAAAAAACATCCACTCAAACTAGACGAAATTGTAAAATTAGTTGATTATAGCAAGCCCAAAAGAAAGGCACTGTATACTACTCTAGTTAGTTCAGGTATGCGAATTGGCGAGACTTTGGGATTAAGAAAACGGGATTTTGATTTTTCACAAGAGAGAGTAATGATAACTATTCCAGCAACATTGACAAAGATGAAAGAAGAAAGAGAGACATATATCTCAAAAGAGGCAGAGCATTACCTAACGCCAATAATTAAAAAAATGAATCAAGATGAACTTGTTTTTACAAAAAACGCCAATATAATAAAATCAGTAAACAATGAAATTTTGAATTTTTGGCATCTAAGAAACAAGTCAGAGTTGAATATGAAATATGATAATTCAGTAGTGCATAAAATTACGTTACATAGTTTTAGATCATTCTTTGAAACACAGGCATCAAACACCCACGGTCTAGAGTATGCACATGCATTGATAGGTCATAGTGGTTATCTAAAACAATACTATAGGTTAAGTGATGAAGATAGACTAGAGAAATACATAGAACTAGAGCCAAAAATAACAATAGGTGAAGATTTTAGAAATAAGATTAAAATCAGAAAGTTAGAAAATGAAAAATCAGAACTTGAAAAAACTACAGAGCGATTAAAAATCATGGAAGAAAAACTAACAGTACAAGAAAAAGAAACAAAGTGGCTGTTTGAAGTTGTAGATAAGGTTAGACCTGCAACTAAGAATGAAATAAAAAAATATAAACTAAATAAATAAAATTAATCTTTTCTATCTTTAGATTCAGTTTGAAGGTAATTCAAATCTGCAGGATGATGTTCTTCTAGATATTCAAGAAAATATGTTAATCGTTCACTGTATTGACTTCCAACTTTACATAATTTCCCAGATTCTTTGAAAAAACTATCTAATGATTTTCTAGATAATTCTAATAGTTTCTTTTGGGATTTTTCATCATCGCGAGTACAAGTGTTTATCATAAATTCAATAGTCTCTTGTGTTAAATCCTCAATATTGAATGCCTTTGTCCAATTCCTACCATCCCTCATACTATTCATCAATGTGTAAATGAATAAAGAAAATAACATTTCTTTGATTAAAGTTACACTTGTGTCAAATGGTGTATCTCGTGCGGGCTTTATTTCAGTTTCAAAATAAAATCTATAATTTTCAGATATTATGTTTAATTTAGTATCAAATCTTTCTAAAACATGGGGGGTTAATTTGTAATATTTTTCTCTACCTCTGCTTTCAAAAATTAATACATCCATATCAGATAATAATTTCAAATGTCTGCTAAGAGTAGGTGCAGATGTATCTAAAATGGATATTAAATCTGAAAAGGATAATTCTTTAAAATGAGATAGTTGTTTAATTATACGATCAGATACATCACTTTTGATAGATTTTTCTTTCACATGTATCAATATAGCCTCAGAAATAAGATAACTAACGTTAGTTTATTTGATATGTTTTGTCAACATATCAAACTCTATACATCGTATATATCACTTAACTAACGTTACTTTAATTATGTTTGTACAAATGAATGTTAGAATTAACAATAGAATTTTAGAAAAAATAAAGACAGTATCTGAATTACGAGGAGAACAAACTTCCGATTTTGTCAGAGTTGCCATAGCTGAAAAATTGGCAAAATTGGGATTTTTGTCAATTAAAGAGTCAAAAGCATTAGGAATTGATGTAAAGTGACATGGGATATCAAATCATGTTTAGATGACAATATCAAAACAAAAATTCGAGAATTTAGAATAAATGGAAAAATCATAAAGATCATAGTATGCGAAAAATGTTCTAACAAATCTAACTTTTCAGGATTCATTTCTGAAATTCCAATTAATGAGGTTCTAGAGAATTGAGTCCAGAAATCCAAATTACATATTCTAAAAAGAATATTTTAGAGGTAAAATCTGTAATGGATGAATATTTTGAATATCTTTTAGATCAAAACATACGAGATTATCATAAAGGAACAAGACCCTCAAGATATTTTACTCCGTTACATCTGGCATTACCTCAAAATTCAGAAGATAAAGTAATTTTAGACTATGCAATAAAAAATAATCTCATCATTGTAACATGTGATAGGCTATTTGTTATTGAAAATCTAATTAATTTTAGAAATGTAATATTTCAGGATGAATATAACATAAGATATTATCTTAAAATCAAAAATTCTTTTGTATTTGATTTTATTAGTTATGATTCAATAGATTTATTTCCATTAAAAAAGAAAAATACAATTTTCAATAAAATATCAAGAAACATTAAATCACAAAAACAACAAAAATTAAATTATTCATATCTTGTTGACTTTTACATCAAACATAATGGTCATACTAGATCAAAAAATCATTTTGTGTATTGTAATGAACTTTTTTCACAGGAAGTATTAGAGCAAAAACATGATGAACAATTAAAATATGTTTTATCATATGCTATACAAAATGACCTCACCATAATTACAAAATCAAAAAAATTGTGTATTTTATCTTTGATAAACACCAAACATTGTATTTTTGAGGATAAATATGGAACAAGGCATTACATCACTTTAGATGAATCATTTGAATTTGAGAGAGTAAATATCGTAAAAAAAGAGATCAACTTACCATCTGAAATTAGTATAAAAAAAGACCATTTAGAGTATAATGTATCTCAGATAAGACAATCTCTGGAATATGCAAATAGAAATCTGCATTTTGTTGAAACTGAATTAATAAAAAGAAAAGAACTTGAAGCACTAAGGGAATTAGAATCGCTTCAAGTTCCAACATACAGCTCCAACAAAGGAGATGAATACTTTTGAAATATAGTAATCTACCAATAAAGGATTCTGTACAGAACTTTCTACTGTGTGATATATGCCTAAAAATCAAGAATCGTTCTAAAAAATTTACTAGTAAACATGCTATGAAATGGCATCTTACACACGAACATGGAGATGTGCAAAAATGAAAATATTTAGAGATATCTTACATGGAAATAAAAAAATTATTGCAGATTCAAAATTCTGTAAAAATTATCTTTATCGTAATTTTGAAAATGGAATAAACTATGTCGTATTAAAATCAAAAAGTACACAGTGTATCATATGTAAACAATCATTTTCATCTCTTAGTTCATATGTATTACACCTCAGATTATACAAAAAACACGTCATAGAATTTCTATTTCAACGTATGTTAACATCAAAGGACAATGAAGTCAATCATGAATGATACAAAAAATGAGCAAGTGTATTGTATAAAACATAATCAAGGTGCTTTCAACAAGGATCAAAAATTACAGAAGGAACATGAAAAAAATACAAAAGAAAAATGTAGATTTGCAAAATACAATCCAAAAAAACATAATCCAAATTATGAAGAATCTGAAATTATCAATGGTAATGATGGTGAAAATCTAAAGGATTCAAAGAGAGTTTATGATTTTGCACAAGATAAAATAATAAAAAAGATTAGAAGTGCAGGAGACCATAACCGAGTCTATGCACTAGTTAAAGTAAACAGTCATTACAAAACAATAGAGTTAGGCTCTTGGGATTCTGTACAATGGATAAAATCAATTTATGAATCTGCAACAGGTGAATTTTATAGTGATGAACTATACAAAACGGCATTATCTGTAATTGTATCTCATGCAATAACTGATGAAATAAAGATTGAAGAAATTTACAGTAGAATTGCTTTTGTTAAAGATGAAATATTTTATGATCTTTGTAATGATAGTTATGAGTTAGTAAAAATTACAAAAAATGGCCATAGTATAATCCAAATTAATGAAAATGCCCCCATATTCAGGCGTAAATCAAGCCCATTATCACAAGTAATTCCAAAAAAATCAAGGTTCAAGAATCCTTTAGATGAATTCTGTAATTTGTTGAAAATTCAACAACAGTATAGGCAATTATTCAAAGTTCACCTGGTATCGTTATTTTTAGAATCATATCCAATACCCATAATGGTTTTTCATGGAGAGCAAGGCAGTGCAAAAAGTACGATAACTAGTACAATTAAAAAAATTGTAGACCCAAGTCCTGAAAATCTGGCAAGTATGCCAAAGAAGATTGATGACTTGAATATTCATCTATACAATAGGTATATTTCAAATTTCGATAACATATCTTACTTTGATCAAGAAGTTAGTGATAACTTGTGTCGTGCAATAACAGGTCATACACATATCAAACGAGAATTGTATCAAGATTCAAAAGAAGTCATTCTATCCATTCAAACCAGAATTATCCTAAATGGGATCTCTCCAAATATTGAATTTCCAGATTTAATGCAGAGATCAATATTTTATGAAACAAGATACATTCCAAAAGAAGAAAGGTTAACTGAAGAAGAATTCAATAAAAAAATAAACTTGTTAATTCCAAGTTTGTTAAATCAAATTTTCAATACTCTATCTAACACATTGTCAATTTTTGATACTGTGAAACCTAAAATAACAACTAAAGAGAGAATGGCAGATTTTACAGTTTTTGGAGAATGTATCTCTAGAAGTTTAGGTTTTGATGATTTTACATTTCTTGAGACATACAAACACAATTTAGATTCTAATTCTTTAGGTGCTAGTGAATCATGGCCCATAATTGATATTGTGTTAGATATTTTCAAAAATAAGAAAACTCCTTTTGAGATTACCATTGATGAATTATACAATAACTGTATATCTATTGCAGATAGTAAAGATCTAGATAGAAAATCAAAATATGCAAAATTTCCAAAAACAAAATCTAAACTCTCAACTGATTTAACTAGATTTTCTGAGCCTTTTAGAAACTCAGGATATCAACTTTTGATTTCTAGATATCAATCAAGAGATAACAAATTCAAACGTGGTACGTCAATTCTCAAAGTCTCTTCTACTACACCTATTCAATCAAAAATAGAAAGTAAGAAAGTAGACGTGTCAAGCGTTCCACCGTGTCAGAGAGAAATTCAGTCACGAAATAGTTCCAAAACTGACACGTCTAAGAAAATTGGTAGACGTTCCACCGTGTCAGAGAATACTCAGTCACGGAATAGTTCCAAAACTGACACGTCTACTGACACTGACACGTCTAAGAAAAACAAGGTATCCGTGTCAAAAAATGACAAATCTGGGCATAAAAACAGTGATTGGAACGCTGACACGTCTGACACGTCTACTTTACCTACCCAAAGAGAAACTCTAAAAAAATCTAAATCAGACACAAAAAAGAAAACAAAATCAGAAAAAAATAATTCTAAAAATTACACTCATTTCAAATGTTTGACTTGTCATGCAGGTGAATTTCTAATTGATTCTAAAGGTTTTAACCGTGAAAGTATTTTGGAATTTCATAAAAAACAAGGTCATTCCATCCAGTATCTCAATCAAAAAGATGAGGAAAAATCTTGAAGATGGATATAGAATATGGTCTAGACTATATTCTAAACCATTTTAAAGAATCATTTCCAAGAACCATTTCAACTTTAGAGACTGAAAATAAACAAGTTCAAGTTTTTTCTAAAAAGGAAGCATTAGAATATTTTAGAAAATCAAACGGAATTGATTGTAGAATTTCAGCGTTTGGAATTTATGAGATAGAACAAGAAAAGCCAAATTTAATTTTTGTAGATCTAGATGATAAAACAGCCGTACATGAAACATTAGCACTATTTCACAAAGAAATTAACGGAATTCCACTAGTATTAAACACGGGTAATGGTTATGCAATTATTCAACCAATACAAATTATTTCATTCTCAAATGTCACATTAAAACAAAAAAGAATATTTGATACATCAAAAAAATTCTTGCAATTTGCAGAAAGATATCTTACAAATTTTAAATGTGATACTGGTAATCATCCAAGTTTAAAATCATGTATGATTAGAGTGCCATATTCTTATAACAAAAAATGTTTATTGAAAGGAAGTCCTAGAGAAGGATCCAAAGTGACAATACATTCTGAATGGAACGGTATAAGATGCAGAGTTAATAATCTTCCATTCTTACAACATTTACAAAAATTAGAACAATCACAGAATAAAAAACAAGGGAAAAATTTCATAAATAATGGTCAGATAAAATACATTGAAAATATTTTAAAAGTAAAAATCACCGACGGTAAAAAAAGAATATTTGCGTTAGTTTTGTGCCCATATCTGGTAAATGTGAAAAAACTACCCTTACAAGAATGTGAAAATATACTAGTAAACTATTTTGGAAATTCAATATCTAGACAATCAATCAGATACAAACTAAACGAAGTTTACAAAAAAAGCATACTTCCATATTCGTTAAAAAATATGCAAAATAATGACTACGAATTATACAAAATAATTCAAGACTCATACAAATGATTAGTTTGTAATAACATGTTTTGGTCTATTTGATTTATTGACGGTTAATTCTATTTGATTTTTTATTTTTTCCTTTTCAATGTTAGAAGTACATTCAATATTTTCTAAATCTTGTTTCATCTTTCTCTGTTGTTCTTCAGATATTGTAGTGTACCATGTATCTACTATCTGGGTACTATCCCACCCTCCTGCATTAGCTATCATTTCAGATGACACACCAGAATTTTTTAACAATTGCGCAAAAGTGTGTCTTAAAAGATGACCAAACATGTTTTGAGCATATTCTTTTGTATTAGGATCAACATTAGATTCAATTCTAGAAAAATACTCTTTTAATTTTGGAATGATTTTATTTCTAATCCGTGTTAGTTCTCTTAAACTATCAAGATCTGTTTTCTGATTTTCAAACCATACAAATCTAGAATTATTCTTCTTGATTGATTTCCAAAGTAACAAAACTTGTCTAAGATCCTCAGGAGGATATTTTTTCATCCATTTCCCTTTCTGTTCTAGATGTTTTTGACCTCGCTTGGTTTTTGTCTCAAATTGTTCCAACCAAAAATTATTTTTATCTAGATTAATTCTATCCCAAGTCATTGAAGATATTGCACCACTCCTAGCACCAGTCCTAAGTCCAATACGAAACCACACGTATGATTCAAAATCTTTTTCATGTAACATCAACGATCCCATTTTTTCTATAGAATCAATATCTAAACACACACCTGCATGTACAGCATATCTATCATGTTCTGAACCAAGACCATATTGTTTACCCATACCAAATGCAAATATTATATCGTGACTTGAAAGGAAGTTCCTCATTGCAGAACGTCTAGAACCTGTTGTTTTATTGGGATGGATTGATTTGAAATGAATCATGTAATTTTTCCAAATTTCTACTGCCACTCGTTTTGATATAGTAATCTGTGCAGGTGTAACCTTTAGAGTATCACAAACAGATTTAATTTTATTTACCATCTGATGCATATTACCCATATCAACATCACGTAAAATACAATCATTAATCCATTTTTGAATCTCTGGGATATTAGCAAATTTATTTTTGGTTAAGATATCATATTCTTCTTTTTGTCTTTTTTCTAGTGTTTTTAATAACCTACCTCTTTGATTGAATTCTATCAATCCCTTTGATTCCATTTCAATTAGTATTCGTCGGGTTTGACGGGGTTGTTTTCCAATTCTTTTTGAAAGTTTACAGGTCTCAGTAATTTCTTCATTATCAATCAATCTTTTGACATAATCATGGAGTTCTTCTTTTGAGATCCTTTTCCCAAAAAGTCGTATTCCTCTTCCCACATTATGGCATTTTGAAGTCATTAGTTTAATTTTTAAAATTTCTTTTTGTGCTTGTATGTTATTGATTTTTGTCAATCTATGAAAAATGATGAAACTAAATTATACAGTAATAGATCCTAAAATTAGAACATATTACAAATCAAAAGAAAAAAGGTATTGTGGAAAAAAGTAAGAAAAAAATGTCAAATTAAAAAAAGATACAATTGTCGCGTATGAAATTCAACATAATTCAAATATCAATAGATTTGCATATACCTGAATTTATCTAATCTAGATTATACTTTGATCTAAAATAATTAGGTGTAATGATACTACCAAAATGTCAATTATACCACCCTATTTCAGATCATAAATCAATTACAAAATCATTTAGAATTATGATTTCATATGAAATGACCATGTAATTTATTTCTGAAATATTAAAATGAATGATGGTATGTGTTTACATTTCTTGAAAAACCAGGGGGATTTAATCATGTTTTATGAATTCATGAAAAAGTGTGATATTTTACACTGCTGTTGAATTATTAATTTTCATTCCTGAAAAAACCATAACTTCTCTTAATTCCTGAATGGATGCCTGAATGTTTGAATTAATCAGGTAATCACTAGTTTTCATGCCTGAATTAATGATTTAATTCAAGCCTGAAAAAAGACATATGATTTTTAAATTCATTTGTTCAAAATAACTTTGAACTCTTTTCTGAACAATTCATTTGCATTCGTTCAAAAACTCCAAAATCCTGAATAACTGAATTCACACGTGTAAAATAAATTCAAAACAGTTCATTTCACAAATTCACGCGTGCAAAAGTATCTTTTTTCACTCGTAAAAAAGAGATCATGTCATTTCAAAATTCATTTTTCAGAAATTAAATAATATTGAACTAATTCACTTGTAGATATCACTATAGATGATTGTTCATTAATTGTTATAATTCATTTACAATGAGTTCATTTTCACTCATAGAAATTAGTTCAGAATGAATTAATTAGTTCAGAATGAATTTTTATGAGTAAAAACAAGAGTTCATTTTGATATTTTTGTGAGTGAAAAAAACACTATGTTCAGTTACATTGTAAATTGAACTAGTGAACTAATTTTTGAATCAATGAACTAATAAAATCAGAAAACAGATTTTAGGCTTTAAAAAAACAGATAAACCTAATGGTAACTTCAAAAGAACTACCGCCAGATTTTGCAAAAGGTTTTGCTGTAAAAAATATAGAT
>Ga0209665_1001114_pt1 | contig 16393 bp, 15 predicted proteins | sample SaaInlV_200m_DNA_2_FD_184675 | JGI IMG/M metagenome (GOLD analysis project Ga0209665, IMG submission 184675) | Marine microbial communities from expanding oxygen minimum zones in the Saanich Inlet - Saanich Inlet SI074_LV_135m_DNA (SPAdes) (version 2) | ecosystem: Environmental > Aquatic >... | reverse complement strand
CTATTTGTGAAAATAATGTCTCCATAGGAAAAAGATGTGCAATTCATAACAATACTATGATTTGTGCTGAAACCTTGATTGAATCATTTGTTTTTATTGGTCCTGGTGTATCTTTTACAAATAATTCTCCAATTGGACATTTACGTGATGTTCCTTCTACTATTAGAGGTGCAAAACTACGTCTTGGTTGTGCTATTGGTGGAGGTGCCACAATTTGTCCTGGTGTTGAAATTGGGCAAGAGACAATAATTGCTGCAGGTGCTATTGTCACAAAAGATGTCCCTTCAAGGATTATTGTAGCAGGAAACCCTGCTAAAAAAATTAAAGGTGTTGAGCAACAAAGTTTCATTAAAGATGATATTCGTAAACAATATCAACTTTGATATTTTAGTTTTCTAAGTTTATATATTATTCAATCCTAGTAGGCACAAAATTTGTCATTATTAATTACTAATTCAAATTTTTTTAAGATTGATACTTTATCAATAACTTTTTAATTCATTCATGAAGAGAGCCGATATCTTATGAAAATAATGTCTATCTTTGGAACAAGACCTGAAATTATTCGTCTTAGTAGAATATTTGCATTATTAGATACTAATTTTGAGCATGTGATGATAAATACCAGTCAAAACTATACAAAAGAGCTTAATTCAGTTTTCTTTGATGATCTAAATATTAGAAAGCCTGACTATGATTTGAAAGTAAATACTGAAGCGTATGGAGTTGAAGTTGCAGATGTGATTGTAAAAACTGAAAAATTGTTAAAAAAAGAAAAACCTGATATTTTGTTAATCTTAGGTGATACAAATAGTGGACTTTCTGCAATTCCAGCTGCACATCAAGGAATTAAAATTGCTCATCTTGAGGCAGGAATGCGAAGCTATGATTTTCGAATGCCTGAAGAAAAAAATAGAGTAATGATTGATCATCTTTCAACTGTATTGTTACCTTACACTCCTTATTCAAGAGAAAATTTAATTCGAGAAAATATTCATCCTAGCAAAATATTTGTTATCGGAAATCCCATTATTGAAGTTATTGAACATTATATGCCAAAAATCGAAAAAAGTAAAATTCTTCAAAAATTAAAACTTAAAAAAAATGATTATTTCCTTATTACAGCACATAGAAGTGAAAATGTAGATGATCTAAAATCCTTAAAGAATATTTTTTCTGGATTAGAAAAAATACATCAAAAATTTGGTAAAAAAATTATCTATCCAATTCATCCTAGAACAACTAGTAAAATGCAAAATATCAAAATTCCTAAAGGGATAGAATTGATTGATCCTCTAGGATTTTTTGATTTTACTTATTTAGAGAAAAATGCTTTTTGTTTACTAACTGATTCTGGTACTGTTCCTGAAGAAGCACTTTATTTCAAAAAACCATGTGTCACAATTAGAGAAACTACAGAAAGACCTGAAATCATAGAAGCAGGATCTAATATTTTATCTGGTTTAAATCCGGAAAATATACTTCGTTCAGTAGAATCTATTACTTCAGGTAAGCCTGATTGGCAGTGGAAAGAAGCTTTAGGGGATGGAAAAACCTCTAGAAAAGTGATTAATATTTTACATGGCAAACTTTACTGAACATTTTTTTATGCCTAAACTTTTACAATTACATAATTGACTATACTAATTACAGGAGTAACAGGAGAACTAGGTTCACAACTAAAAATTCTTTTTCCTGACTCCATTTCACCTTCACATCAGGATTTTGATATTTGTGATCTTACTTCTGTAAAAAATATTTTTAATAATGAAAAAATAGATGCTGTAATTCATTCAGCTGCATTTACTTCAGTTAGAGGGTGTGAGGAAAATAAACCTAAAACAATGGAAATCAATGTACAAGGAACAAAAAATCTAGTTAATGAATTAAAAATTTCAAATCCTATGGGAAAGTTTGTCTATGTTAGTACTGCATGTGTTTTTGATGGCCATTCTGGCATGTATCATGAAACTTCAATTCCTTATCCAGAAAATTTTTATTCTTTGACAAAGCTTCTAGGGGAACAAATAGCAAATCAATTAGAAAATTCATTAATAATTAGAACCAATTTTGTAGGAAGAAAAAAATGGCCATACCCAAAAGCGTTTACTGATAGATTCGGTACATATCTTTTCTCAGATCAAGTTGCTCAAGGCATATTTGATGTTTACAGTGATGACTTGAATGGTATAGTTCATGTTGTAGGTGACAAAAAAATCTCAATGTATGAATTAGCTCAACTAACTACACCCGAAATACAACCTATCACTATGAATGATTATGTTGGACCACGTTTAACCATTGACATGAGTCTTGATACTAAACGTTGGAAAAAATATACATTAAATTAAATAATTTCATATTAATATTAGATTATAAAAATTAATTAATATAATATTTCAGAAAAAATTTAATTTTTAATTTATTTAATGATTATTATTCTGAATTCCTGCTTCAGATTGTGATTTATTCTGAAACCTATCTATTATGACAAAATATGTCATATGTATGAAAGCTGATATAACTCCTGATACAGCAACTCCATTTAATCCGTACATACTTCCCAATATTATTATTGACGGGATCTGAATCCCTAAAAATATACTTGAGCCAATAATTACAATTTTACTATTTGTTGAGCCTAAATATTTTGAAATATATGTTGAAACTATTGCAGATGGTATTATCCCTATACTCATGATTTGAATTACAACTATTGATTCCAAAAATTTTGGAAATAATATGGGAATAAATATTGGTGATAATGTGATAGTAGTGATAGTTATTACAATTGAAATTACAATAAGAATTCTTTTAACAAATTTGGTAGAGTTTCCACTGGAATCATGTGTCAAAATATATGTAAATAACATTCCTGGAATTAAATATGCTAATGAAATAAACTGCAATCCAAGTTGATAATTTCCAAGTAATGAAAAACCTAGTAGTGGGGCTATGATAATTTTATCTAATGAACCATTAAATGCATTGGATACATCAAGTAAAAAACTATTAATTGCAAACTTGTATCTACCTTTAAAAATAGAAAAATCTATTTTCATTTCTTTAAAAGATTGATATATTATAAAACTAAAAACAAGAAATGATAATCCAAAACCTAACAAAATTCCTTGTAATCCAATTAAGTAGTAAAAAGTAATAGCGAGTATTATAAGAATTATTTTTTGAATTATAATTACTTTGGAGTATTTTGTAAATAGCTTTCGACCAATTAAATCTGCTGTAATTAATGTAAAAATAACAAAACCAATAATATACAAACTAACTGTTATATCTTTTGCAACAAAGAAAAAAATAATTGATGCCGTAATTCCAGATGAAATTAAACCAATAAGAAAAATTGTTGATTGAATTCTGATATTTTTGGCACCGTATACAATTATGATATTTGACATGCCTGCAAGAGATATTGTAGAAGATAGTATGCCGATAGAGATAAGATAACTTATCTCTCCATACCCTTCAGTACCGAGAAGTGATGCCATGTATAACCAAAATATGCCTCCAATCGCATTAGTGACTAAAGTTGCAATACTAAAAGATGTTAAATCTTTGAATTTACAAATCAACACTCCAATTTTATCTCTAATCTCCTTCATTTTCACGAAACTTAGTATGTTCTATTTAATTAATTGACTGATTAATTTTGTATCCAAATTGAATTTATAATAATTTTGTATCTGAGTATAATCAAAACATTACTTCTAATTTAAGATTTGAATTTGATCATTTAATAAAATCAATATTAGAATTAGTTTATTATATCATATCTATTATATTTCATGTAATTCAAATGAAAATTTTAATTGTATCTACTGGAATTCAAAATAAAACTGGAACTTACATTGTCCTTAAAAATATAATCCCCTTTTTAAGAAAAAATAATCATGTCACAATTCTAACTAATTCTGGTCCTGTAGATATTGAACATGATAAATTAATTCAACTTTCAACCAATAGATTTTTTCCACAATATCATTTCATGCCAGGCTTAACAAAATTATTTCATAATGGTTTTTTCAATGATTTTGATATTATTCATACTTTTGATTATCCAATTTACCCTACAGATTTTCTCACATTTAAAAAATCTAAAATTATTCCTCCACTTTTAATTAGTGCTCATGGTAGCATTCATCAATTTTCTTCATTCCCATTAAATTATCTTAAAAAAATTCACAATTTTTTTATGCTTCGTTACAAAAACAGAATTTCAACTTTTTTAGCTTCTACTCTTGCTGAAAAAAATCATCTTATTGAATGTGGAATTGATAACTCTAAAATCTTAATACTTCCATTAGGAGTTAAATCATTAAAATTAGATTTTACACAAAGAAATATTAAAAATATTACATACATTGGAAGATTATCAAAAACTAAAAATGTTGAATTATTAGTAGAAGCATTTTCAAATTTAGATGATAAAGATACTCATTTAACAATTTCTGGACCGGATTATGGAGAGTTAGAATTTTTGAAGACTTTAGTTCATAAATTGAAGATAGAAAATAGAGTTACATTTACAGGGTGGATTTCAAATGAAGATAAAATTAAATTGCTTTCCAAAACATCTATTTTTGTACATCCTTCATTAGAAGATGTTTTTTCTTTATCATTAGTAGAAGCATCTGCGTCTGGAGTTCCTGTTGTTGCATTTGATGTTGAAGCAAATCCTGAAATCATAACGGATTTAGTAACAGGAAAACTTGTAAAAGAAAAAAATTCAGAATCATTAAGAGATACTTTAAACAATTTATTAAATAATCAAGATCTATTAAATAAATTTTCAGAGAATGGACGTATATTAGTTAGTAAAAAATATGATTGGTCTCAATCTGCATTAATCTTAGAAAATCATTATTCTAGTTTACTTTAGACATAAGTTGATTATACATTGATTGTAAACCTAAATTCAAATCATATTTTGGTTTCCAATTGTGGATTTTATTTATTTTAGAATAACTACATTTGATTTCTTTTATATCATTTTTACGTAGTTTGTTTTTTATTAAATTTATTTTTGGTTTTCTTTTACTTATTTTAGAAATATTATCACAAATAGATTTAATGGAAGTTGATTTCCCACATCCTACATTGAAAACTTCATAACCTTTTTGCTTTTTAATTATTATCTTAATGGCATCAATCACATCATCGATGTAAATGAAATCTCTTTTTGATTTCAAATTTCCTAGGTTTATCACTTGTTTTGTCATATATTGATTCATTATACTATGAACCACATTATGTTGTGGTGAATTAGGACCATATACAGAAAATAATCTTAAAACTGCTATGTTTAATCCATATGTTTTTGCATATGATTCGCACAAATTTTCAGCCATTATTTTACTTGTTGCATAAATATTTGTAGGTTTGATCCTTTCATCTTCAGTGATAGGTATTTTTTTTGGCGATCCATATACATGACTTGTACTTGTAAAAATAAAATTTGAATCTTTTTTTCTACATATTTCTAACATTTTTTTTGTACCCAGAACATTAACATTTACACATATAGATGGATTTAATTCACAATATTTTACATCGCTTAAAGCAGCTAAATGTACAATGGTGGAAAATGAAGATCTAATTTTAATATCTTCTACATTTAGATCTTTTTTCTGGTGAAAAAAATTTTTGATTTTATTTGTTTGTTTTTTATTACTAATTCCAAAAATTTTATAATTTGAATTGATAGATGAAACTAAATTACTTCCAATAAATCCACTTGAACCTGTCAACAATAATGTATCCAATTTGATGGATACACGAAATTGAATAGTAATTAACCTTTGTGAGTCAAACAATTCTTAAATCCCTAATAAAAGAAAATAATCTAATGAAGAAAGCCCTGATAACTGGTGTCACTGGACAAGACGGTGCATATTTAGCAAAATTTCTCAGTGAAAAAGGATATCAAGTTTTTGGGACTTATAGAAGATCATCATCTTCAAATTTTTGGCGTTTAGGTTATTTGGGAATGTTAGATAAAATAAAATTAATTGAGGCAGATCAACTAGATTCATTTTCAATTTCTAATGCTATTGAAGAATCTGATCCCGATGAAGTGTATAATTTTGCAGCTCAAAGCTTTGTAGGCTCTTCCTATACTGAACCCTATCATACATTTATGGTGACCGGGTTAGGACCTCTTAATGTTTTAGAAGCAATTAAACAAAAAAACAAGAAAATAAAATTTTATCAAGCATCATCCAGTGAAATGTATGGAAATTATAATTCATTGAAAAAAAATGAAACTACGGGTTTTTCCCCTACAAGCCCATATGCTATTGCCAAAACAAGTGCACATTATACTACAAAAATGTACAGAGAAACATATGATATGTTTGCTGTAAATGGAATTCTGTTTAACCATGAATCTCCTTTACGAGGATTAGAATTTGTCACAAGAAAAATTTCTAATCAGGTTGCACGTATCTCATTAGGATTGGACAAAAAAATTGAATTAGGTAATCTAGATGCTAAGAGAGATTGGGGATTTGCCCAAGAATTTGTTATGGGGATTTGGAAAATACTTCAACAAAAAAAACCTGATGATTTTGTATTGGCCACAGGACAAAGTCATTCTGTTCGTGAATTTGCAGAAGCTGCATGTGATATAGCTGGAATTTCAAAAAAGACTATAATTTCAAAAAAACAGAATTTTAGACCATCTGATATTAATGAATTAAAAGGTGACTATACTAAAGCAAAAAAAATATTAAATTGGAAACCTAAAACATCATTCCTTGATCTTGTTAAATTAATGGTAACTGAGGATATCAAACGTTGGGAATTACATTTGAAAGGTGAAACATTTCCTTGGGATGTCTCATATAATATTAAATCTTATTAATATTATATTCTAAATTTAATAAAAAATAGTTTACCCTGTCTATAATTTTACTTTAGAACTTATTTTATTATGATTAAATTTTATGTTTTTTATTATTTTCAATTTTAAGAAAAATTCTTGTTAGAAAATTATTTACACTTCTATTACTCCAATACCTAATCCAATTAATTATACCTTCAAATGGTGGAGGTATTTTACTGATTTGTTCTGGATTATAGTGTATTCCATTAATGAAACGTGGATAACCATAATCACAAATTCTATAAAATGTCTCAAAAAATTTAAGATTATTTTCTATGCAAAAATGATTTATTTCATCACCAAAACATTGCTCTGTAGTGAATTTGTTTGTTTTTTTAATACTGCAAAACAAACCTTTTCTTACAGAATTAATATCTGCTAAAAAAAACTGTGGCATTATATTTGTAATTTTTCTATGTTGAAACTGTGTAAATTTTCCAAATTCATCATACATGGTAAAACCAATAGTTCGGGTGCCTCCAATTATTTTATTATCTTTTTTCATTTTCTCAATGATTTTTGTTATTCCTTTTAGGTTTGTTATTTTAGTATCTCCAGTAATTGCTATTACATAATCTATGTCAAAATCTCTAATTAATGAAAAACCCCTACTAAAATTTCGAGTTAATGCAATTGGACCAATTATTTCTCCTTTACCTTCTTTTTTTTCTTCAATAATTTTGGCATATTTATCACGTCCTCCTGAAACATCAGACATTTTTTCATATTTATCACAAATTGATTCATCTAATTCTATTTTTTTATTTCCAGGATCAGACTGTATGACAACCACTTTTGTATTTTTATTTTTTAAATTTGATATTGTTTCTTTAACAATGTCAATTTCATCATACATTGATATTATAACACCTATTTTCATTATCTATCAAATATTAATTTCATTTATTAATTATCTCAATTATCCACATAATTTAGCTTAATAATTAATTTAAGGGATAGAATTTTTATATTTATATGGAGATTCTAAAACATAGAGTTAACCAAATATCTGATATTGATTTAAACTTTGGATCTGAAATTGATGTAAGGGATCATAATGGAATGATTGTTTTATCTCATGATTATCCTGATAATAACTCTCAATTACTAACTAATTTTATAAAACATTTTCCAAAAAATCAATTACTTGCAATCAATATCAAAAGCTGTGGAATTGAAACAGATGTTAATAATATAATAAAACAAACCCACAAAAATTATTTTCTCTTTGATTTTTCTTTACCTAATCTTTTAAAATCAATTGATTTGAATATTCCATGTGCCATAAGATTAAGTGAATATGAAAAAGAATTATTTGAAGGCCCAAAGTGGGTATGGATTGATTCATTTGATTCTGTTTGGTATGATCATAAATACCTTGAATCAATTAAAAATAAAGGATATCAAATTGCTTTAGTATCTCCTGAATTACATAAAAGAATTAATCCATTAGATTATGAAAAAATTAAATCTTTAATCAATAAAGAACTCGTAGATGCTGTTTGTACAGATGTAGTGGATAGATGGAAATGATTAAGGCAATATTATATGATCTAGATGGAGTATTGGTAGATGCAACAGAATGGCATTACGAATCACTTAATCAGGCTTTAAGAGAAATCTCTGGATTTGAATTATCTCGTCTAGAACATATTAGAACATTTAATGGACTTCCTACCAATAAAAAATTAGAAATATTGAATGAACAAAATAGAGTAAAGAAAGAAGATTTTGAAATTATATGGAATCTAAAACAGAAAAAAACAAATGAAATCATAGAAAAAACTGCTAGTGATGATGAAACAAAAATAAGATTACATGAAGGCACAAGTAAATTTAAAAAAATCTGTGTGACTAATAGTATTCGACAAACAGCTCTTTTAATGTTAGAAAAAACTGGCCAATTATCTTTCATGGAACATGTAATTTCTAATGAAGACGTATGTAATCCAAAACCCGATCCAGAGGGTTATCTGAAAGCAATTCAATATTTACAATTACAACCAAATGAATGTATGATTGTAGAAGATGCACCTAAAGGCATTGAAGCTGCAAAAAAATCAAATGCACATGTCTATGAAGTCAAAGGATATCATGATGTGACATTAGAAAACGTATTAAATACGATAAATCATTTCAATATGAATTAAAATGAATGTTATAATTCCAATGGCCGGTAGAGGTAAAAGATTTGAAGATGCAGGCTATTCTTTTCCAAAACCACTGATTGATGTTAATGGAAAACCTATGATTCAAATAATAATTGAAAATCTAAATCTTACAGCAAAACATATTTTTATTTGTCAAGAAGAACATGTACAGAAATTTGCCATTCATGATTTAATGAATTTATTGAAACCTAATTCTAAAATAATGTCTATAAATAAAATAACTCAAGGAGCTGCTGAAACAGTTCTTTTGGCAAAAAATTTGATTAATAATGATGAGGAATTAATTATCGCAAATAGTGATCAATGGATTGATTGGAATAATCACCATTTTCTATCATTTATGCGTAATAAAGAAGCTGATGGAGGGATAGTTACATTCATTTCTACACATCCAAAATGGAGTTATGTCAGAATAAATGAAAATGATGGTGGTCTAGTAGAAGAAGTAGCTGAAAAAAAACCAATTAGTAACATTGCAACTGTTGGTATATACTATTACAAACATGGGAGAGATTTTGTTGAAGCAGCAGAACAAATGATGAAGAAAAATATCCGTACAAACAATGAATTTTACGTTGCACCAGTATTTAATGAAATGATTTCATCTGGAAAAAAAATTCATATCTATCCTATTGCTGAAATGAAAGGATTAGGAACTCCTGAGGATCTACATCAATTTATTAATTCTCCACCAAAAACAATCACTACCTACGATTAAAATTCAACAATTATTAGTTCAACATACCTAATTAATTTAAAATATCTTTACACAAAATCTTCTTGTTATATCATAAAATAGATACACATATCCAATTAAATTTAATTTAATAAAATAATATAAATTTTTTATAAATAATTTAATACCTAAATTGTGAAGACACCATTTAGTTATATCATAATATGGAATTATTTTTCCAAAAAAGTTTGGTTTGAATTGCATCATCAAATTTATCATTCCCTTAGAACTTACAGTATCTCCAACGAATTTATGAAATAAAATTTCATCTACCACATTAATATCTCCGTATTTTAATGCAGACAAAACTATTGCCCACTCATCACCATGAAAACCTGGAATTTCAACTGATTTTTTTAAAATATCAGTTCTATAAATTCCGAACATTGATAAACTAGAACCCCAATTCATTAGAAATTTTCTTACTTTATTTTCATAACTACCTGATAGTGAACATGTATTTGCATTTGCCAAATTTTTTGTTATTTTTTTTTTAATTTTTCTAAACTGAGAATCTTTTTTAGTTATCATAAGATTATCTATAATTCCACCTACAAATTTTATTTTACTAATACTACAAACTAGATTCTTATTACTATCCAAGGCTTCAATGTTTTTTTCTATAAATCCTGGAAGAGTGACGTCATCATGAGATGCCCAAAAAAAATATTCGCAATTTGCTTTGTGTAATACAAAATAAAAATTACTTGATAAACCAATATTTTTTTCTTGACGAAAATACTGTATTCTATTATCCTTTGATAAATATTCTTTACAAATTTGTTCTGTTAAATCTGTTGATGCATTATCTGATATAATTAATTCAAAATCAGAAAATTTTTGAGATAATAATGAGTCAAGTCTATTTCGTAAGAAATTTTCTGCATTATAGATTGGCATTCCTATGCTTAATTTTGGTTTTTTCAAATATGTCATTTGTTTTTTGTACTATTTTATTAATTATTAGTTAAATAAATTGTTTTTTGAAATTTAATTATTCTATTTTGCATTATGGACTAATATTCATAAGCCATATTTTTCAATAAATATTTTTTTATGTTGTTACAAAATTGTTATGCCTCGTAGAACAATCCTAGTAGAACATGGAAAATGGTATTTTTTCACCTTTAGTTGCAGCTAATTATAGATAATACTTATTCCATTTTTTATAATATCTTTTGAGATGAAAATCTCCCCTTACTAGTTTCTTATTCCATTATTTCAATAATGCATGAAATGGTAGGGATCCTTGTTCCAAATCTTGTTCTATAGAATAACTAATTATACATTTAGGATTAATTGAATTAATATGTAAAGCAATTTGACTCATTAAGGCTTTAATAGATATTCTTAAGAAAAATGATATTGACTCCTCTTAAAATTTACCTTGGTGATCTTACTTATAATACAATTATAGTTTCTACTGAATCTCTTCCTATCAATATTGGAATGATTGCAAGTTATTGTATTAAACAATTTGGAACTAAAGTTGATATTAGATTATTCAAATATATTTCTGATTTAGAAAAAGCAATTTCTGAATCACCTCCAGATATTTTAGGATTGAGTAATTATTCTTGGTGTCAAAATGTAAGTCAAGAGATGTTTAAATTATTTACAGAAAAGAATCCTAATGGATTAAGAGTTTGGGGCGGACCAAATTTTCCAATAGATTTACCTTCTCAAAAAGAATTCTTTAATAATTTTTCATTTTTTGATATCTATGTACCTATTGATGGTGAAGTTGGATTTTCAAACATTGTTGAAAAAGCTTTACTGGGAAACACTCCAGAAATTCGAACTAATGCATTACAATCTCCTTTAGCTGGGTGTATTATTAAAAACTCTGAAGGACAGTTACTTCATTCTTTAGGTGATACTAGAATTAAAAATCTTGATGAAATACCATCACCATATCTTACTGGATTATTGGATGAATTTTTTGATGAAAATTTAATCCCAATGCTTCAAACGAACAGAGGATGCCCATTTAGTTGTACTTTTTGTACTGATGGAAGAGATGCTGTAAATATAGTTAATAGATTTAGTAAAGAGAGAACTAAATCTGAAATAAATTATATTGCAACTCATGTTAAAAAAAATATTCATAGTATGTTTATCAGTGATCTGAATTTTGGAATGATTCCTGGGGATATAGGAACTTGTGAATGCATTAAAGAAGTTCAAGACAAATATCACTATCCTCATAAACTACTAACCACTACAGGAAAAAATAACAAAAAGAAAATTATCGAATCTGTAAAATCTCTTAGTGGCTCACTTTCTTTATCAATGTCTGTTCAATCCATGGATGAACAAGTTCTTAAAAATATCAAAAGGGATAATATTAGTACAGAAGTTATGTTAGAATTAGCTCCTGTTATCAAAGAGAATAATATGACTACTACTGCTGAGATTATTTTAGGATTACCTGGTGATACTTATGAATCTCATTTAGAAACAGTTCGTAAATTAATTTCTGCAAAACTTGATGATGTAATTGCTTATTCTTGTCAACTACTTCCTGGTTCTGAAATGGCTACACCTGAAGAGCGTTCTAAATGGAAATTCAAATCTAAATTTAGAATGATGCCAATGGATTTTGCTAAATTAAGTTCTGGAAAAAAAATTTGTGAAATTGAAGAAATTATTATTGGATCAAAAGATTTGAGCTTTGATGAATATGTAAAACTACGTATGATTGGTTTTACTTTATGGATGACAAATAGAGGCATTGTATACAATTCATTACTTAAATTTTTAAGACAACAAAACATAGACGTTGCAAACTTATTTTTTGAAATGGTTTCAAAACAACATAATTCTCCCAAGACTATACAAAATGTATATGAAAATTATCGACAATCGACAATTAATGAATTATATGATTCTCCTGAAGAAATTTTATCAGAAATACAGAATGATGATGAATTTCAAAAACTTATTGATGAAAAAGCTGGATTTAATGTAATCCGATATCATCATGCTATGGTACTTTCTGAATGTATGGATGATTGGACTGAATATGTCTTAAAACTTGCCCATGACCTTTTACAAGAAAATAACAAACTTGGTGATGAAATAGAAAAACAATTCCATGACATATCTAACTATTGTCGTGGAAAATGTCATAACCCACTGGGAAAAAATAGAATGGAGACTAATCCCAAATTCATTTTCAATTATGATATTGACAAATGGTTAGATGAAACATTAGATACTTCACTTCTAGATCAATTCAAACTTTCAAAACAATTAAAACTCACTTTTACTCTAACTGATGAACAATTCCAAATAATTCATGATAATGTTGAATTATTTGGTCATACAACAGTAGGTTACACTAGAGCTTTAAAACATGTACATGAACGTATATTTTGGAGAAATCCAAAAGTAATCCAGTAATTGTATATGATTAATCATTACTTATTTTATTTTGATATGTATGAATAATTTTTTCAAATTTATTTAACACAGGTGTAGGGTTAAAATCAAATTCTCTTTGAATTAGTTTGATAGATATTGGTAAAAATGAATATTTCTTTGCGTTTTCAATAACTTCTAATTCACAACCTGTAATTTCTTGTATTTTTTTCACAATTTTTTCATTATTTAAATTCTGTCCACTTGCTACATTGTAAATTGAATTTTTTCCACATAAAGAAATTTTTTGTAAAATATTTAATACGTCATCAATATACACATAGTCTTTTTCACTATCTAAACTCGTTTGTAGAATAATTTTTTTAAACTTTATTGCATCTTTAATTATTGACGGTAGAGAAAGATTTGAATCAAAATTATTTCCTACAATGTTAGATAATCTAACTATTCGTACATTTTGTTTTTTTGAGATATTACAAATTGTTTCTCCCATTATTTTTGAAATATTGTACACATTATCAAAATTAGATGGATTTACCACAAGCGATGAATTTTCATCTGTAGATAATGTATTAAAATAAATTCTTGTAGAAGAAAGATAGAGAAATGAATCAAAATTTATTTCATTTAATAGTTTATTTAATAAAAATACATGTGCATTAATAGCTTTCATGGGATTCTGTTTAAAATCTAGAACACCTATTGCGTAAATTACATGTCCAAGATTTTCTGTACTAATTTTTTCATTTCTAATATCTGGAGTTGAACATTCAATATTTTGTGATTTTAAATAATTGCAAAAAGCTGAACCTATATATCCTTTAGAACCAAAAACTGTAAATTTCATAATCTATATCTCATTTTGATCTCTGTCTGATAATATTGGTGGAAGTATTGGCCAGGATATTTTAAATTTATCATCATTCCATTTTCGTACTCTTGCATATTCAGGTCTATATTCTTGTGACATTTGATAGAATATTTCAGAATTTTCTTCTAGTGTTTGAAAACCATGAGCAAATCCTTCTGGAACATAAAGCATTTTATGATTTGATTCGGTTAATTCAACTCCAAACCACTTATTTTTTGATGGAGAATCTTCGCGTAAATCCACCATTACATCAAATATTCTGCCTTTGGTACATCTGACAAGCTTTGTTTCTTCATAAGGTGAATCTTGAAAATGCATTCCTCTCAAAATTCCTTTTTTTATATTCAATGAAATACTACATTGAACTAAATTTGGATTTAATCCATGTTTTTCAAATTCTTTTTTATCCCACGAACGAGCAAAAAAACCTCTTTTATCTTCAACTTTTTCAATTTCTATAACATATGCTCCTGAGAGTTCTGTTTCAGTAAAAATCATGTTTATTTTTTTTAAAAACTACCTAATAATCTTAATCCATAATAAATATAATAATCTGAAATTAAATTAATCAATTTTTTTGATGAATTCCCCAAATTGACTAACTACATATTCTAACATTTTTTCATCCAAACCTGGATAGACTCCAATCCAAAATGATTGGTTCATGATTTCATCTGTATTTTTTAAACTTCCAGATATTCTATAATCTATATTTTTGAAATATGGCTGTTTAGTTATGTTTCCAGCAAAAAGTGGTCTTGTATCCACTTTTCGTTCAGTTAAAAATTGTAATAATTCTGTCCTTGAAAATGGTGAATCCTTTCTAACTGTAATTGGGAACCCAAACCAAGCAGGATCACTTTTTGATGTAGCTTCTGGCAAAATAAAGAATTTTTCAAATTTACTCATATGTGTTTTCAAAAATTTAAAATTCTTTTTTCTTTTTTCTATGAATAATGGGAGATTTTGAAGTTGAGCTAAGCCTACTGCAGCTTGCATATCTGTAATTTTTAGATTATATCCAATATGAGAATATGTATATTTATGATCATATCCTTTTGGTAACTCTCCTAATTCCCAACAAAAACGCTTACCACATGTATCACTCATACCTGTAGCACAAAAACAATCTCTTCCCCAATCTCTAAAAGATTCTATAATTTTCTTTAATTGTGCATTGTTTGTAAATACGGCTCCTCCTTCCCCTGTTGTAATGTGATGTGCTGGATAGAAACTAATAGTTGCAATATCTCCAAATGTACCAACTAACTTTCCATCATATGTTGTACCTAATGCATCACAACAGTCTTCTATCAACCACAAATTATGTTTTTTGACAATTCTTGTTATTTCATCAAGATCAAATGCATTTCCTAATGTATGTGCAATCATTATCGCTTTAGTTTTTTCTGATATGGCATTTTCAATTAAACTTGAATCAATTTCATATGTTGATATGTTTACATCTACAAAAACAGGTTTGAGATTATTTTGTAAAATGGGGTTGACTGTTGTTGGAAATCCAGCAGCTACTGTAATTACCTCGTCACCTGGTTTCAAGGCTTTTTCTCCTAGTTGTTCTGAAGTTAATGCTGTTAATGCAAGCAAGTTAGCTGATGATCCCGAATTTGTAGTAAGAACAAAATTTACATTTAAGAATTCTGCCAATTGTTTTTCAAATTCATCATTAAACCTGCCTGAAGTCAACCAAAAATCAAGGGAGGAAGAAACTAACATTTGTAAATCCATTTCAGAAAATACCTTACCTGAAACTGGAATTATAGACTGATTTAAAATAAACTTATTTTGATTATGTGCTAATTTATAATATTCCGAAACTAATTGTATTATTTGTTTTCGTAATTTTTTTACGTCATCTGTTTTATCTAGATTAATATTCTCTAATAGTTTTGTTACATCTGACAATTACTTATTGACTGCCCAGGCCGCATTCATATGTTTTGCCTTCTCAACATATTTCTTAATTTGTAATAATGTAAATTTTTTCATTTCTGTCTTCTTTATATAATTTTGATACCATGATGTTGTTTCAGATATTGTTTCTTTATTGTCATATGTTTGTCTCCATCCAAGTAAATTATTGGCTTTTGTCGAGTCTAATCGCAGAAAATTAGCTTCATGAACTGCACTTTTTGTATTCTTTGAAACATCTTTCCAGTTTGGCTTTTGTTTTAATTCTTTAATTATTTGAATCACTAATTCTTTTACAGTTACATTTGTAGAAAGGTTTGGTCCAAAATTCCATGACTCATTGTAGGAATGTGGATTATCCCATAATTTGGATGCAAGTAAAAGCATACCTGAAATAG
>Ga0209665_1001054_pt1 | contig 17047 bp, 17 predicted proteins | sample SaaInlV_200m_DNA_2_FD_184675 | JGI IMG/M metagenome (GOLD analysis project Ga0209665, IMG submission 184675) | Marine microbial communities from expanding oxygen minimum zones in the Saanich Inlet - Saanich Inlet SI074_LV_135m_DNA (SPAdes) (version 2) | ecosystem: Environmental > Aquatic >... | reverse complement strand
CATGACATACTGGTTGGTTTGGATTAATTTTTCTTATTCCTAAAAAGTCTCGAACATTCCATTCTCCATCAATTTTTTCCCAATACATTGGTGCCTTCCACTTGTTTGCTTTGACTTTCTCCCATCCATCAGATAACCAATACTTGTAATTCTCATACCCTCCATCTTTGATAAATTCCATGAACTGTTGATTAGTAATTGGATATGCGTCTATTTTGTAATCATTTAGGTATACTTTGTGTTCGGGGAGTTCAATATCATAACAATAACCTTTTCCGTTATACCCCATTGTGTATAACCCTCCTTTAATATGGACTGATTTTTTTTCAACACTTTCTTGTTTTGGAATTTCATTTTTTCTTGTTGGTCTGTATTGTTCTGCTAAAAGATGTTGTAAATCATATACTAAAAGTTCTTGATGTTGGCATTCGTGATGGAATCCAATTGTAATTAATTTAATTTCATTCTCACTTAATGATTTTGATTCAATAAATTTCTCTACTCTTTGATTAATTGTGTTAAAGTATTGGAAAATTTGATCAACTGTTGGTCTTGAACTAATTCCACGCAACCCTTTGTCTTGTGGAGTGCCGAATTGCTGATAATAGGAATTTAGATACTCTGAGAATTCTTTTGAATAAAATTCATAATCTTTGTCTAGTTTACTAATTATTGCTTCATAAATCCAACTCACATGACCAATATGCCATTTGGGTGGACTCATAAAAAATGCAGTTTGAATTACAAAATCATCTTTTTCTAATGTCTTTACAAGTTCTAGTGTTCTTGCCCTGGTTTCCCTGAATTGTTCTATTAGTGGCTTTTTTTGTTCTAATCCTGGATTTGACGCCATTATTGAACAATGATATTTTTTGAATTATTATATCTGTGGGTGAATCTAATACCCTCGTGCAAAAATTGGAATTGAAACACTCTTTTGCTGACAATACATGCATTTTTGATTCTCATCCTCATTACCAAATGGGATTACTCTGATATCTGCCCCTGTCTCTTCTTTGATTTTTTCCTCACACTCTAATTTTCCACACCATGGAGCGTTAAAGAAACCCCCTTTCTCGATTTTTGATTTGAACTCTTGATAATCTGAAATATCTATAGTGTTTACTTTTGCTTCTTCTTTGGCTTTTGTTAACATGTTATCTTGAATTTCATCAAGAATGCTAGGAATTTTTTCAATTTCAGAGAACCCTAAACTTGATTTTTCAAGATTGTATCTTTTTGCAATGACCATACTTTGTTTTTCAATATCTTTTGGTCCAATTTCGATTCTAATTGGAACTCCTTTTAATTCCCAATCATTGAATTTGTATCCTGGGGATAACTCACTTCTATCATCGACATGAACTCTGATGTCTTTTGATTCTAAATTTTCTTTTATTTCATTTACTTTTGGTAATACTTTGTCTTTACCTTCATCATTTCTGTAAATTGGAATAATCACTACTTGTATTGGTGCTACTTTAGGTGGTAGCACAAGCCCTTTGTCATCACCATGTGCCATGATCATTGCACCAATTAGTCTCCATGAAACCCCCCATGATGTTTGCCATGCAAAATGCTCCACGTTATCTTTATCTGCAAATTTTACTTCAAAAGGTTTTGAAAAATTTTGGCCTAGGAAATGTGATGTTCCCATTTGTAATGCTTTACCATCTGGCATGATTGATTCCATGGTGGTGGTGTAAATTGCACCAACAAATTTTTCTTTTTCACTTTTTTTACCTGTTGTAACTGGTATTGCTAATTCTTCTTCAACTGTATGTTTGTAAATCTCTAAAATTTTCATTACTTCTTTTTCTGCTTCTTCTTGTGTTGTATGGACTGTATGACCTTCTTGCCACAAAAATTCAGATGTTCTAAGAAATGGTTTTGTAGCTTTGATTTCTGCTCTGAGTGCTGTATTCCAAAAATTAATTTTTAGTGGTAAATCTCTCCAGCTTTGAATCCATTTTGCATACATCGTATATGCTAATGTTTCTGATGTAGGTCTTAATGCGAGCCTATCCCCGATTTCATTTGTTCCTGAATGTGTCACCCAAAAAACTTCTGGATTAAATCCTGCAAAATGTTTTTGTTCTTTTCCTAATAATGATTCTGGGATTAATATTGGCAAAAAACCATTTCTAATTTCATTTTTGGCAAATTTCTTATCAAATGTATTTTTTAGTGATTCCCAAATTGAGTAACCATCTGGTCTGAGAACAATTAATCCTTTGACTGGCGCATAATCAGCTAATTTTGCTTTTAGAACCACTTGTGTATACCATTCACTGAAATCTTTGTTTTTTGAAACAGTAATCCCTACGTCTTCTTTACCCAAACTAGCATTTCAAGAATTAATTAAACTAATGAGCCTTTCGTGAGAATTTTTGAGTTTAAAGTTTATCACCTTTGCAGAGTACTTCTCCCATTACTCTACTTTGGAAATTTTTACATACAAAACACTGAATAAAATGAGTGTCTTCTTTTAAAACTGGACACTCTACATATTCTTGTTTCATTCTTTTGAGCATTTTAGGACTAACTCCTTTTAGTTTTAATTTTCCTTTTTCATCCATCATTCCTGATGATTTTAGTTCTTCTTTGACGTCGTCAGGTAGTTTTTGTTTTCCTTCTCTTTCAAGAATTTTTACATCGTATTTGTGTTCTAATTCACCCATTAATTGTACATTGATCTACGGTGATTTATTACTAGCGTTTTTGATTCTGAAAAATCATTTAAACTTTAATATTATTAGTAATTTTTTTGCAAATTAGAAATTAATTGTTGGTAATTTTTGATGTTGAAGGAGTTTTGTATGATGAGGAGTATCTCCCAATCCTAGCAGAAAAACTCAACAAAGAATCTGAAATTTGGGAAATCACCAAACAAGGAATTCAAGGAAAAATTAACTGGGAGGATGGACTCAAAACAAGAGTTGCTGCCCTAAAGGGTTTGGATGAAAAAATTTGTCAAGAAGTATCTGATGCATTACCTATAATGACTGGTGCAAAAGAAGCCTGTAGAGTATTAAAAGAGGCTGGATGGAAAATCATGGCAGTATCTGGTGGTTTTACACTAATGATGGGTAGACTGAAAGAAGAATTAGGATTAGATTATGTTTATTGTAATGAATTACTTTTCAAAGATGGTAAACTTGATGGAGTAAAAATTAATGTTGATTCTGATAAAGCAAAATCTGCTATCGTAAAAATTCAAGAATGGGGTGAAAAAAAAGAAGACATTGTTTGTGTTGTTGATGGTGCAAATGATGTGAAATTATTTGATATTTGTGGTTTAGGTATTGCATATCGTGCACAAGATGTAGTCAAAGATTTAGCTACTACTACACTAGAAGTAAAAGATCTCTCAAAAATTTTAGATATTATTAACAAGCACTTCAAATTAGAATTAAAGACTAGTGCATAAACAATTTTGTAGTCCATTGTTTTAGAAATACTGTTTTGGAAATAATTCCTATTCATATAGAAAAAGAAATTGAACCCTCTGATGACCTATCTGAAATAATTTCTCAGAATACAACATTGGATGATGGGGATATTGTAGTAATTGCTCAAAAAATAATCTCAAAACAAGAAGATCGAAGTGTTAATTTGTCTAGTGTGTCTCCTTCTTTATTGGCTGAAGGTATTGCATCTCACTATCATAAAGATTCTAGAATTGTTGAGTTAATTTTATCTGAAACAAAAAGAATTGTTCGAATGAAAAATGAAATTATAATTGTTCAGACAAATTCTGGTTTTATTTGTGCAAACGCTGGTGTTGATGAAAGTAATGTTAAAGATGGATATGCAACACTACTTCCAATTGATTCAGATATTTCAGCACAAAACATTCGTCAAAAAATTAAAGAAAACACTAACAAAACTGTGGCAGTGATTATTTCTGATACCTTTGGTCGTCCTTTTAGAATGGGTCAAACTAATTGTGCTATTGGTATTTCTGGGTTGAACCCTCTTTTGGATTATGCGGGTACAAAGGATTCTTTTGGAAAAATTTTACGTGTGACTGAAATTGCAATTGCTGATGAATTTTCAGCAGCTGCTGAACTTGTAATGGGGAAAACTATGAAATGTCCTGTAGTGGTTATTCGTGATTATACTTTTGATGTTGAAGAAATTGGGGTGGATAAACTAATTCGTAATGATAGAGATCTTTTTAGATAATTTTAGTATTGAATAACCCAATTTCTTTTTATCATTGATTCTGCAGTAGATTCTGAAACACACATCAAATCTTTTGTTTCAAGATTTTGAATAATTACCATATCTTTTTCACATGAAATTATTTTAAAGTTATTTTTTTCATTACTTGTAAATTTTATAGGAAAATGTCCTACTAAATTTTCATTTAATGATAAATACCAATCACTAACACTGTCTGACTTAGATATTTTTCCAGCACTTCCTGTAATTTGAATTTCAGAACTTTCAGTATTTGTTGATGCTAACATCTTAAAATGATTAATTTTAAAGTAAAAATGATTAATTTTAAAGTAAAAGTGATTAATTTTAAAGTAAAAATGATTTTTTTAAATTTATTTTAAGTAACATTATGAATCATATTGGATCTTCTTTTTATATCGATTATTTTATTTTTTAATATCTTGACTATTTTTAAACATGCTATTGATATTATTTTTTTGAATCTTAAATTCAGAGAATATTATGATTGGATGATGAGAAATTATGAAAATTAAAAAAAAATTTACATTAGAAATAATTATTTTATCTATTATTTTGGCAATTACATCTTTTATTATTATTGATAATACTTTGAATGTAGAAGAACACTTTTCAATTCTAAATGACGATCTTATTCCTCGATTGAGTCTATTGAAAGATATGCGGTTGATGGCATCAAATGTTCTAATATCTACACTTGAATTTACCATGTTTGATGAAAATTTTGTAGCATCTAATGATAAAGAATCTAATTCTTCTCTTCGATCCTCTAAAATTCTATCTGAAATTGAAGAAAACAAAATTCAATTTATCCAATTATTTGAAATGTACAAACAACACGTTTCTGATACTCCTGTTGAAGATTCCATATATCAAATTACTTTGAAATGGGAACAATTTACAATTCTTTCTGATAAATTTATTGATTATAGAAAAAGAGGAATATCTGGTGATGAGTTTATAAAAATTAAAGAGGAATTCAAAAATTCTAAAGATAATTTGTTTGCTCAAATTGATTCACTTTTAATAATTAATGAAAAACAAGTTGAAGAAAAAGGAAATGATGTATCTGAATTAGTGAAATTTTCTACTGGATTGATACTAATGGTTGTTTCAGTTTTTGTTCTTGTTTTAATTATTTTAAGACATTATCTTTTAAAATCTATTTTAAGACCTATTTTTCAAATTCGTACTGCTACACAAGAAATTGCCCAAAATAAATTAAATTTAAGAATAGATGATATCTCTAAAGACGAAATTGGTGAGTTATCAGAAGACATTAACTTGATGACTCATAAACTTGAAACTGTTCAAGATAAATTATTAAAATCTGAAAAACTTTCTGTTGTTGGTGTTTTAGCTGGAAGGATGGCACATGACATCAGAAATCCTCTTGCAATAATTACGGCGTCTTTAGAAATTCTTAAACTAAAATATCCTGATATAGAGGATGCCAAATTCGACAAAATCAATAATGCTGTTACCCGTATTACGCATCAAATTGAGGATGTCTTGGATTTTGTAAAAACATCCCCTTTAGTAATAGAAAAAACATCTTTGTTGGATATTTTGAGAAATATTTTAGATTCTCACGATTTGCATGATGATGTAACTGTTATTTTACCTCAAAATGATGTACTTGTTAGATGTGATTCTCAAAGAATGAGAATCGTATTCCTAAATTTATTATTGAATTCAATTGATGCCGTGAATAAAAGTGGCGAAATCAAGATTAGATTTCACGATTATAAAGAATTGGTAAAAATTGAATTTGAGGATTCTGGCTCAGGTTTAGAAGAAAAAGATCTTGAACATCTCTTTGAACCTCTATTTACTACTAAACAGAAAGGAACAGGACTTGGTTTGTCTAGTGTTGAAAATATTATCAAAGAACATGGAGGAACAATTTCAGTTACTTTGTCCCCTACAATATTTACAATCATTTTACCTAAAATATTGGATTAATTTTTCCTGAATCTATTTTAATTTGATTAGCTATAGCTATTCTTTGTGTTAAACTCAAATAGATTTTAATATGACAAAACACTTTTGGTGAAATAGATTACAATGTCTGAATCACCTGAAAAAAAATTAGATGCAACTGGATTGTTTTGTCCTGAACCTGTGTTTAGAACAAAAATTGAAATTGAAAGAATGCAAGTTGGTCAAGTTCTAATTGTTTCTGCAGATGATCCAGCAGCTGAAGATGATATTTCAAGATGGGTTACACGAAACGGTCATGAATTATTAAATTTATCAAAAGATGGTACTGTAATTACTTTTCAAATTAAAAAGGTGAAATAACTAAAATTATGACTACTGTAAATGATACAGATGTCTTGAGTCGTGTTGGTGATACTCCTCTTGTAAAATTAGATTCTTTATCAAATAATAATACCAAATTTTTTGCAAAACTAGAAGGACATAATCCATTTGGTTCCGTGAAGGACAGGGCTGCATATTGGATGATCAAAGATGGTGAGGAGCGAGGAATTTTAACAAAAGGGAAAAGCATTATCATCGAACCAACATCTGGAAATACTGGAATAGCTTTAACTGGAATTGCAAATCTTTTAGGTTACAAAGTAGAGATAGTCATTCCTGATAAAGTAAGTAATGAAACCAAAGATATTATACGAAATCTTGGCGCAAAATTATTTGAAACAAGTGATGATTTGTGTCCAAAGGTTGGAGCAGGCACTGATCAAAGTATTGCACTTGCTACTTCTATTGCATCATCTAGACCTGATACGTATTATTCTCCAAATCAATATTCAAACGAATCTAATTTCAAAGGACATTATGTTGGAACAGGACCTGAAATTTGGAAACAAACTGAAGGAAAAATAACTCATTTCTTTACTGGTGTTGGTACTGGTGGCACAATTACTGGTATTGGATCTTTTCTTAAAGAAAAAAATCCCGATGTACAAATTATTGGATGTCAACCACAACAAAACCATCTTATTCAAGGATGGAGAAACTTTGAAGAATCTGCAAAACCTGATTTGTTTTTGAAACGAGAAAATGTAGTTGATGATTGGGTTTCAGTAGATAACGATGAGGCTTTCTCAGTTGTAAAACAAGTCTTTGAAAAAGATGGATTGTTAATTAGTCCTTCATCAGCTGCAGTTTATGCATGTATGAAGAAATATTCTATTGGAAATGATGCATGTGTTGTTGGAATTTTTGCAGATGATGGTAGAAAATTCAAAAGTGTTTATGCTGAACAAAATATTATGACTGTAGATGAATTTGAAAATTCTCTCAAAGATGCAAAACACATGTCAGAATTAGCATATTGAGAATTATTCTAAAATTTCTTTAACTTGTTTGTCGTAAAATTCTCTAAATGATGAATTCATATCCATTTCAAAATTAAGACTAGTATTGCTTTGTTCTGTAATTTGATTTTTAATTTTTTTACTCCATTGACTTTGTTGTTTGTCTTTTTTATCCATGATGGTTGGATTTTCTTTAATTTTTTCCATTATTTCTATGAATACTAGACCTATCTGGCGAAATTTACCTATTCTTAAAAGAAACATTTGTGACTCTTCTCTGTTAATTATATTCATCAAAGAATGAATTTCATTATAATATTCCATTCCTTTTTCATTGTACTTTTTAAAATCATCAATTCTTTTTTGCCAATATTCTTTTGATGGTTTGTTTTCTACTTTATAGCTGAATTGATTTTTAGCTAATTCTATTCCTAATTTGGCTAGTTTTTCACTATGCTCTTTGACTATTTTTTTTAGCCCGTCTGAATTTTGACTCATTGAATTTCAGTAAATGATTTAGGCTTTTGTATTTTTTGATTCATTCCATTCATCATTTGATTTTTTTCCATATGATTTTAAACAACTTTCACAAAATGAATCCCATTCACCAACTCCTAACTTTTTGAAATAATTTAATGACCATTTGTAAGTTGGTTCTACTCTGTATTGAAATTGTTGAATTGTATAGATTTCTTTTTCATAAAATTTATTCAAACATTTTTTGCATTGAGCATTTTTCATTCTTTGTTATCTTTATTTTCAGTTATGAATTTATCGACATCAATTGCTGCCATACATCCAAAAGCTGCAGCAGTAATTGCTTGTCTGTAGGATCTGTCATGTACATCTCCTGCAGCAAAAACTCCTTCAACATTTGTATGAGTTTTATTTTTTAATACAATGTATCTTTGATCATCTAAATCAATTTGATTTTTGAATAATTTTGTATTAGGTTCATGTCCAATTGCAACAAAAATACCGCCAATATCTAAAGTTGTTTCTTCATCTGTTTTTAGATTTTTTAAAACTGCTTGTTGTACTTTTTGATCACCTTTGATGTCTGTGACTGCAGAATTCCAATGAAATTTTATTTTTTCATTACTTAGTGCTCTTTCTTGCATGATTTTACTTGCACGTAATTCTTCTCGTCTATGTACAATGTGAACAGTTGATGCAAATTTTGTAAGGAATGTTGCTTCTTCTATTGCTGAATCTCCTCCGCCAACTACTACTATCTCTTGATTCCTAAAGAACGGCCCATCACATGTTGCACAATATGACACACCTTTTCCTCCGAATGTTTCCTCTCCTTCTAATCCTATTTTTCTTGGATTAGCACCTGTTGCAATAATTACTGCACGTCCTTCGTATTCTTCTGATGCTGTGAGAACTTTGAGTGGTTTACGCCTAAAATCTACATCTACTACTTCATCATCAATTATTGTTGTGCCCATTCTTTGAGATTGTTTTCTCATATCGATCATCAAGTCAGGACCCATGATTCCATTTTCAAATCCTGGATAATTCTCAACTTCTGTGGTATTGACTAGTTGACCTCCTGGTAATATCCCTGATAAAATTAATGTGTCATAGCCTGCTCTTGAACAATAAATTCCTGCAGTATATCCTGAAGGACCTGCCCCGATAATTACCACATCAAATTTTGTTTTCTTTTTATCTGGCATTTTGGGACTATCATCATTAGTTTCAAGTACTGCTGCCCCTGCTTCGCCTGACATCATAATGACAAATCTCCATAATTCAATAATTTAAGTGAATATCCTGTTTGTTCAATTATTTGTTATTTTTTTAATAATTTCTAGATGTTTTTTACAAAATGTTTGGTTCTCAATTTGAGAATACAATAGATCTTTTTGCCAATGAGCATTAAATAATCTGCACTCTTTTTGGTCACAAAAACTATCCCCTGTCTCAAAATATACAATTGCTTGTAACAAATACCCCTCAATTACTTGTGATATCCTAGAATCGTTATACTCCAAGTATTCTTCTTTGTATTTTTTTTTAATTTCATCACTTTTATCTTTGGAAAAATCAGTCATTAATTCAATATAGTATTGTTTTGGTTTTGCTGGTGCCTCAATAATTCCTGAAGTTGAGATGATTGCTGGATTGGAATTAATTATGGCTCTGGCATGATATCTAAAATCATTTTCATCATATGTACAAGTTAATTTGTTTGTAAAAATTATGTGTAGTGTATTTAATTTATTTTCATCTTTTGGAATAATACTGTTGATGATTTTTTGAAATTCAAATCCATCATAAAGAATCATTTCATCATTTTTGATAGTATTTTTTCTTTCTTTTTCTGCCTGTATTTCATTGATGGATGGTTTGTATTTTTTATATTGTTTTTTTAAATCAAAAATTTTTGAACTTGCAATTTTCTCAAAAGTTTCATCATCACAGTATTCTGAAAAATTCTTTCTAATTTCAATTTGAACTGGAAATAATTCTTCAAGGAAAATTTGTAATTTTTCTATTTGTATTTCAGGAACTGTAGGCTCGTTATATAGAATAATTTTACTAGTTCTCAATAAGGGAATATTGTTTTTGTGGCTTATCTTTCTAACTCTTTGATTTTTTCTGCTGTAATTTCAGCAGCCCTTTTGCCTGAGAATAACATTGACCCAAATGTTGGACCCATTCTTGCTAATCCGTGTGTTTCAGTAACTGACATTCCTGCAGCAACTAATCCTGGATATACTTCTCCTGTTTTGTGAACTACGTGTTCTTCACCTTCATTCACATACATTGGTTGCATTCCTTTCCATTCAGCTAGTCCTCTATCTACAAGTCTTTTTACTGCTACTGAATCATGACCTGATGCATCTATGAGAACTTTACATTCAAAAGCTACTGGATCAACACATGTAATGTTACGTGGTAATGCTGAAACTGGCATCCAATTTACTACAATTCCTGTTACTCTACCATTTTTTAAAACCAAATCATCAAATTTTGTAAGTTGAAGGAATTTTACACCTGCATCACAAGCTCCTGCAATTAATTTTGATACTGCGTGTGGACCTGGTGTCAAATACAATCCCTCTTGAACTTTTTTGTATGGAACACCTAATTCATCCCAAATTTTTTGGGCAGGTTCTCTAACAGTTACAGGATTCATCATGTATCCTCCTAACCAATACCCTCCGCCTAGGTAGTTATTTTGCTCAATGACTAGAACTTTGTATCCTAAATTTGATAATTCTCTACTTGCAGTTAATCCTGCAGGTCCTGCTCCAATAATGATAACATCTGATTCTGCTCTATCAATTAAAACATCATGAAATTCATTTGCAATTGCACGTGTAATTTCCACCTCACGTACATCTGTAAATATTTTTGATGATTGTTCTGCAACTGTTGCTTCTTGCATGTCGATGAATCATTACCTGAATAATTAATACTTTCCCACGCTTTTTTTAAAATTAGGTAATACTAATTTTAGAATTTTTCAGAATTTGTGTGAATAAAAATAGGAAAAAAATGCACTTTGGTGAAAATTTCTCTCCTAAATCTCCCATATCTCAAAAATTTATATCCAAACCAAATTGAATTTCTTTGTATTGACTACATCTAATCTTAAACAAACAGCAAAACCTGTCAAACCTAAAATTAATTGGGCAAGAACTGAAGAGGCAGATAACTTTGCTGAAACTGTAAAATTATACCGTCAAGGAAAGTATGATGACGCTAGTTTTAGACGATATAGACTTCAACATGGTGCATATGGAACTAGAATGACTAGTGACTATGCAATGGTTAGAATAAAACTTCCTGCAGGAGAAATTTATCCACATCAGTTTGAAAAACTATCTCAACTAAGTGAACAGTATTCTATTGGTAATGCCCATTTTACTACTCGAGAGAGTGTTCAATTACACTGGGTAATTCTTGAAGATGTTTCAGAAATTCTTCGAAGTCTTGCTGAAGTTGGAATGACTACTAGAGAGGCATGTGGAAATAGTGTTAGAAATGTATTGTGTAGTCCCTTGGCTGGTGTTTGTTCTGAAGAAAAGTTTGATTCAACTCCTTATGCACTTGCAACTGCAAAATTCTTTTTGAGAAATCCCATGACTCAAGCTCTTCCACGAAAATTCAAATTCACTTTTACATGTTGTGAGAAACATGGGATGGCAAGAATTGTTGATGTGGGATTGATTCCTCAAACAAGAGAAGTTGACGGTGAAATTCAAAGAGGATTTAAAATTTTTCTTGGTGGTGGATTGGGAAACAAATCTTTTGTTGGACATCAATTAGAAGAATTTACTCCTGAAGATGATGTTCTTTACACTTCAATTGCTGTTGTAAGGTTGTTTGATAGATTAGGTGATAGAGTTAATCTTGCAAGAAACAGAATGCGTTATCTTGTAAATGAAATGGGTTGGGAAAAATTCCAAAATTTGGTATTAAAAGAAAGAGCTGTTGTTAGGGCAACTCAATCCGTTATCACTAGATTAAAAGTTGATAAAACCCCTATTGAAATTAGACGACCAATTCAAATTACAGATGAAAGTGGCGAATCTACACCTGATGGTTTTGCAAGATGGCTTAAAACAAATACTGTAAAGCAAAAGCAATCTGATTTTCGCTCTGTTTTCATTACACTTGAAGCTGGTGATGTTACTTCAAATCAATTAAATGCTCTTGCTGACATTATTCGTGACTTTTCTGCAGAAGGAAAAGCTAGAGCTGGGTATGTTCAAAATTTGGCTATACGTTATGTTCATGAGGATGATTTGTCACGCTTGTATTCTAGACTTCTTCAAGTCGGATTGGCAAAATCTGGTGCACTAACTATGACTGCACCTATTGGTTGTTCTGGAACTACCTCTTGTAATTTGGCATTGACTAATTCTCATAGACTTGCAAAAGAAATTCAGAGAAAATTCCTCTCCTTAAAATTTGATGAAGACGATGATCTTATGGATTCTTCAATAAAGATTAGTGGATGTCCAAACTCTTGTGGTCAGCATGGAATTGCAACTATTGGTTTCTTTGGTGGTGGTGCACGTGTTGGAAAAGACATGTATGCGAATTATCAAATGTCATTAGGTGGACGTTCTGATGATGAAACCATGTTGGGACAAATTTGTCTTAGAGTTCCTGCAAAAAGAGTAATACCTGTAATTCTAAAAATAATTGAACTATTCAAACAACACAAAAAACCTGATGACACTTTGAAATCTTGGATTCATAGAATTGTAAATGGAAATGAAGACTCTGATATCAAATCCATAAATGATATCAAATCTGCACTTGAATCATTAGTTGTTCCTCCAACAAAAGAAGATGATCCTGACTTTTATCTTGATTATGGGAGTGATACTAGTTACCATACAAAAACTGGAAAGGGTGAGTGTGCTGCTTGACCGATTCTACAAAAATCACCACTGATATTGATTCAGTACGTTCAGAAATTCGAGATAACAGTATTCGTTTAATTGATGTACGACGAGAATCTGATTACAAAGAAGATCATATTTCTGGTGCTGTAAATTTACCTCTTGCCACTCTATTATCTGATGATAGTCCTGAACGTGTTTTAAAATTATTTAATTCCGTGGGAATTGATGATGAAACATCTGTAGTTGTATATGATGATACATTTGGTGCTTTAGCATCTCGTGTAGCTTGGACTTTGGAATACATTGGGCATTCTGATGTTTCATTACTTGAAACAACATATGGTCACTGGAAATCTCTTGGTTTGGAAAACGACTCCGTTACTCCAGAAATTCAAAACAAAGATCATTCTATGAATTTACAGTCTGATATTATGGCAACTTCTGATTATCTGGATAGTGTAAAAACAAGAGATGATGTGATTCTAATTGATAATAGAGAACGACTTAACTTCCTTGAACAACATATTCCAGGTGCAGTTAGTCTACCTTACAGAACACTTGCATCTTCTGATAAAATTTTACGCCCAAAAGAAGACATGAAACGATTACTTGGTAATCGAGGAATTTCTGAAAATTCTGAAATTATTACTTATTGTGGTAGTGTTGGAACCCTTTCTGGATTGGCATATTATGCTCTAAAGTCTGTAGGGTTGAATAATGCAAAATTATACGTTCGTTCATTCAAAGAATGGAAAAATCTACAAAAACCTACTGAAAAACAAGAAGATGCAAATTATTGGGATTTATCTGCAGAATAATTAAGATATTTCATTTCTGAGTTTTTTAGTAATTGTAATTTCGACATTGTCAAACAAATTCATCATCTTCTCTTTGTTTTCAACTAGATAATCTTCCCCTCTGTCTTTTAATCTAATTTTCCATAATCTAATCTCTCTGTGTTCATCAAAGAAGTTCTCAATCATTTGTTCTCCTGATTTTGTAGGATCTATGAATGTGTCAAAAACTTTGACAGTTTTTTCAACATCTGCAGCTTCAATTGCTTCTTTAACATCGTGAATTGCTTGACCTAATTCTTTTAAATTCTTAATTGGTTTTGGTAATGTTTTTCTTGTAATTCCAAACAATCCTTTCTTCTCTTTGCCTATTTTTTCTGCAACATTTGTTGCAAGATCATAAATTGGAATTTTAGTTAACCCATCACGTTTTTCATTTTGTACAATTAATCCCTTTTCTAATAATTTTCTTAATGCCGTTTCTGCATCTTTTCTATCTAAAAATGTCGTCCATACAATTGCACCCAATGTATGATATCCTTGTCTAACTGATTCTAACACTACTACTTCTTCGATTCTTTTGAAACCATCTTCAATTCTAACATTGACAAAATCTTTATCTCTAATTGATCTTCTTGCATTTTTAACATCGATTTCAATTGAATGCTTTAATGATTCTAATGCTTCTGGTACTTGATTTACTAATGATAAGAAACATGCTTTGTTATACCAAGCCATTCCGTACATCGGATCTGATTCAATTGCTTTCTCAACGGCATCCAAAGCTTTAGCATATTTTTTTTGCTCATAATGAACTAATCCTTTAAGATTCCAAACTTCCGGATTTGTAACATCAATGTTTAGCACTTTATCATAAACACTTAGTGCTTCACTGTGTTCATCTAAATGGAATTTAGCATATCCTAACTTTATCAGAGTTTCTACATTTTCAGGATCTATTCTCAATGCTTGTTCAAAATACATGATGGCCTCTTCTAATTTTTCATCTGCCATCAAATTGACCCCTTTTTTGAATAACTTTTTGCGATTATAATCTGCATCAACTAAACTGGTTTCTTCACCTACTTTTTTCGGCTTTGATTCCTTTACCTCTTCTTTAGATTTTTTCCCAAAAAGTTTTTTCATTATTTCAAAATATCTCTTTTCTCTAGATAAATACCATCTGAATGAGCCTGATGACTATAGATCTAAAAAAAATTCATGGTATTCATTCGATATAAATACAGAAATACTTGAAAATTACACAAACGAATATGTCTCCTCAGTCTAGATTAGAAATTAAAGGACGTGCACCATTCAATCAATCTGGTGTTTATGAAGCTCAAATCGCAATTACTGATAGTAAACCTTCTGAAGATGCTGTAAAAACTAAACAATTTGCATCATTATGGAGAGGTACATTCCATCTTAGAGTAAAAGACGGTATTTTCTCAGAAACAATAGGTTCTCCTGATAATCCCCTTCCATCATCAATAACTGAACTAGATACGATTTGGATTGTTGTTACTGATCTATTTTCCTCACTGCATTCTGTATTTGATGTTCCTTTAACAAAATCTGCAAAACCATCCTCATCAAAATCTGAAACAATGTCTAAAACTGAAACTAAAACTGAAACTGAAACTCCAAAACCAAAACGTTCACCAAAAACTAATCTTGGTACTGGTGCAACTGGTCAATCTGGACCTACTGGTGAACGAGGTCCAACCGGTTCTACAGGTGACAAAGGTCAATCTGGTCCTCCTGGTATTCAAGGTGCCCCTGGAATTAAAGGAACTGATGGTCCACAAGGTGCACCTGGTGACAAAGGAACAACTGGTGATAGAGGAATTACTGGTGACAAAGGAGTTACTGGCGATAAAGGAGTAATTGGTGAAAAAGGAATCCCTGGTGATAAAGGGGATAAGGGTGACAAAGGAATTACTGGTCCACCCGGTGATAAAGGAGAAAAAGGTTCTACTGGACCCCTTGGTGACAAAGGTTCATCTGGATTAAAAGGTCCACTTGGTGATAAAGGAGAAAAAGGTACAACTGGTCCACCCGGTGACAAAGGTTCATCTGGATTAAGAGGCTCCCCTGGAGAAAAAGGAGAAAAAGGTCAACAGGGTCCATTAGGTGACAAAGGAGTTACTGGTACTCTTGGTCCACCTGGAGAAAAAGGCCCAACTGGTCAATCAGGTGTTCAAGGAGAAAAAGGAATTCAAGGAATTTCTGGTCCAATTGGAGAAAAAGGTCCTGGAGGTCCATTAGGTGACAAAGGTCCATTGGGTCCACCCGGTCCATTAGGTGACAAAGGAGTTACTGGCACACCCGGTCCATTAGGTGACAAAGGTCCTGTAGGTCCACCCGGTCCATTAGGAGAAAAAGGATCTAAAGGTCCTGAAGGAGTAATTGGTGACAAAGGTCCACAAGGTCCACAAGGTCCTGCTGGTGCTAAAGGATTAACTGGAGTACCTGGCCCTCAAGGAGAAAAAGGTGTTAAAGGTCCTGAAGGCTCACAAGGAGAAAAAGGTTCTACTGGTCCGTTAGGGATACCTGGAGAAAAAGGTCCACAAGGTCCACAAGGTTCACAAGGTGAACGTGGTGCAACAGGCTTGCCTGGAGAAAAAGGTCCACAAGGTCCACAAGGAATTCAAGGTCCACAAGGCGAACGAGGTCCAACTGGCCCGATAGGTTCTATTGGTGAACAAGGTTCTGCCGGTGAACAAGGTCCTGTAGGTCCACCTGGTCCAAGAGGTCCACCTGGTCCACCTGGAGAAAAAGGCCCATCTGGTGGAATGTCTTCTGAACAAAAAGCAATCTTTAAAGATTTATTGGAAATTTTGACAATTAAAAATATTATTTCTACTGAAGAACAAATCAAATTGATGAGTTATCTTTACTAGGTTTCTTAAAAATTATTTTTTATAAAAATATATTTTTATTATTTATTCAAAACATTTGTACTAATTATTTGGATTTAATTTTTTTGTAAAACTATTACATATTTTTTTAATTTATTGTTGTACGACAATTTTTTGTAAATGAATTTTTAAATTACAAAAATTGAAAAAAGAATTATAGTTTCCACTAGTTTGAATTTAGAAAAAGGAAAACAATTCGCCGTCTAATTGACGATTGTTAGTTTACATACAAGATTATCGTCTTTTAGCTGCTTTTCTCTTTGGAGCTGCTTTTCTCTTTGGAGCTGCTCTTCTTTTAGGAGCTGCTTTTCTCTTTGGAGCGGCTTTGCGTTTTGGTGCTGCCTTTCTCTTTGGAGCTGCTTTTCTTTTAGGAGCTGCTTTTCTCTTTGGAGCGGCTTTGCGTTTTGGTGCTGCCTTTCTCTTTGGAGCTGCTTTTCTTTTAGGAGCTGCTTTTCTCTTTGGAG
>Ga0209665_1001043_pt1 | contig 17200 bp, 16 predicted proteins | sample SaaInlV_200m_DNA_2_FD_184675 | JGI IMG/M metagenome (GOLD analysis project Ga0209665, IMG submission 184675) | Marine microbial communities from expanding oxygen minimum zones in the Saanich Inlet - Saanich Inlet SI074_LV_135m_DNA (SPAdes) (version 2) | ecosystem: Environmental > Aquatic >... | reverse complement strand
GAAGAGGAAGTTCCATGTCTTGGAGTGTATGCAAGGGATTTCTCCACATCCAGCAATCCAAAGCCATAAGAGTTTAGTGTTGTAGATATTGTATTTGTGGTTGATGTTGCAACTAGTTCATAGTTGCTTGCAGTAAGTGCCTTGTTTGTTCTGGAATCCAGATCGATATTTCCTGCAGGATCCCACTTTGCACCTAGCATTAGTGACGATTTTATCTCAAGTGGCGTGTAGTAAGGGTTTGCCTCCTTGAGTATTGCAGATGCACCAGATACAAATGGTGCTGCAAAGCTTGTTCCAGTAAATTGTTGTTTTACAGTATTTCTATCAAATGATGCCACATCTTTTGCAGGTGCAACGATTTCTGGTTTCAATCTTGCATTTGAAAGATCTCCCAATACATCTCTAAATATTGCAGGACCACGCATACTACGATCATTGATCCCATCATTCCAGAAAATCCCATCATCATCTACACCTCCAACAGAAATAGCATTATAGCCACATGAAACATCGGCAGGCTCTCTTAAAATAAATTCACTATCTTTGTTTCCTAAAGCAGATGAAATGAATACTCCTTGATCTACAGTTTCATCTAGCAATATTGCAAACACATCATATTGTATACACCCTCTGACTGGACTTGTAGACAAATTAACAAAATCTGCACCATAGCGAAGTGACCAATCAAGAGAAATTAGCATATTGGATACCATATAATCATGACGGTATGAATTTGCATTAGGATCATAATGACTAGATTCAAGACCATAAAAAACATCAAGAATTTTTGTATCTGGAGCAATACCTTCCATATCAAAATCATTCTGAGAGGCAATTATATTCGCTATAGCATTAGCATGATCTTTATCATAAACATCAGTACGTAATCGAACTAAATTTTCATGGCATCCAGAAGTATGACAAGACAAATAAGATATGATTGTTTGATCTTTCCCGTAGGGTAAATTATCATGAGAAATTACCGTGTTTGTAACATAATCAAAATCTATTATACCCCCATCAATTATTGAACCAACAACCCCCTTGCCACTGTAGGGATATGTTGGTGCATTATCATATACATCGATCGAATTAACAATTATTTTTGCTTCATTCATATTATTTGTCATTGCAATTGTTTTTTCTTCACCATCACCCATCCTAAACACAACCCCAAGATCACTCAGACTTGAAATCTCATATACTGGAACCTGTGCAGTCACAAACGAAAGATTTTCTGCCCTGTAGATGTTCTTTGCATCATGCTGTTGCAATATTTTGACTAGTTCATCCTTGTTTTGGTCTAAGATTACTTTTCTATCCGATCCTGAATCATCTGCGTTTGGCACAACTATGACTATTGAATAGTATTCAAAATCATCAAGTGTCTGAATATCTTCTATGCCCAATTCTCTATCCTGTATTAAAAATTCATCTAATTCTCCCATGACCTTTGCGTTGACCATCTGTAGGGTCTTCTCATAGAACGATCCATCCATCTTTTGCTTCATTAGTTCAAGTTTTGATGGAACATCTGGGATGTCATCAGCTGTGCCAGTGTCTGCATTAATTGAGAACACCTTTTCAGACAGCTGCGGTACAACCCATGACATGGTATCAACCAAACCGTTTCCATCAGTGTCTGAAAACTGTACATCAAAGCGCTCATCATGTATGACATTTACCCTGGTTCCATTGATCAGCCAGTCCAATTCAAATGGAATTCCCTGTAACACATACTCTTCAGGTATGCTACTATGTGAGCGGACATTACTATAGTGTATGGCACTGTCTGACTTTACCTTGATTTTCTTCTCATATGTTTTCTCTCCGTCAGTTTCTTTTTCTATTGTGTAAGGGGCCGGTGTCTCATATTGTATAATAATTTCTTGTGCATTTTTAGATACAATATTCTCTACAACTGCAAGCTTTGTGTCTTTATTTTCTTCAACTGAAATTACTCCATCAAGTGGTACCAGAACAGATTCCTCCTCATCAATTAAAACTACGTGTATTCCAGTAGAGGTTGTTTTTTGTTTGACTAGTGATTCTGCCTGCTCTGATATTATAATATCAACATCGACTTGTGGAATTATTTCTTCATCATTTATCACAACTACATCTTTTGCATCATCGGGAATCTCTATTGCTACTTTAGATGTTTGGTTTAGCGTTATGGTTTGTGTCCATTGCACATTTTTATCAATTTGGATCATTTCATTTGTAGTTATGGTAGAATTATTTATTTGATTAGAATTTGTCTTTGTAAAGTTTATCGAGTCAAAATAATTATCCAAAATATTCTGATTGTTCTGAGTTGAGTTTATAATTATTGGAATTGTCGAATTAGTTGGGATTACATTAGATGTGATATTTGTAGAGTTTGTTGGAATGATTGTGTCAACTGTACCAGTAGAGTTTGTAACTATTGAATCTGTATTATTCATCAAAGTGACAATTATCTTTCCCTTCCTCCATGGTTCTGCCATGTCAAAATAATCATGTTCCCCCACATCTGCAAATTCAAACTCAAATGAATCACCAGAATATAATAATTCACTATCAAATAGATTAATAGGATTCTCAGGAGTACCAGAAATTATGTGATGGTGTGAGTCATCGGCATTATACCAAACTACAGAAGAGCCTTGGGCAACCTTAAAGGTATGAGGATCAAAGCAGGAATCTTTTGTATCACAAAACGAGTCATCATTCCTTATAATGACATCAGCTGATTCAATCTTTGCTGAATCATCATGAGAATAATAAAAGTATGTAATGCCTCTGCTATCTCCCATCTCTACCTCAATAGAGTATTTTCCTGACTCGTTGTATTGTATACCTCCTGCAACAAAGGACACAGAAATTACTCCATCATGTATAGCATGCTGGTTATATGATACAATGTTACCACTGGGATTCCTTACAGTTATGCTTACAATATCTAGTTGTGTATTTGCAAGACTGGAAATTTTTATGGTATCGCCATTTTTGTAGGATTCCTTCTCTGTGTATATTGATATTGGCAGTATTGTATCAGAATCATCAAAAGTAATTTCATTAGAGTTTACATCTGTACTGTTTGTTATGTCATCTGCAAAAGAACCAAGTGGGACAGACCCTGAGAGTAAAATTACACAAAAAAAGAGTCCAAATACATTCTGATGCAGATTAATCATAAAACACTCCACTCCAAATAATTCCAGTTAACTTTTTACCCATCCACGTTCAATTAACTTTGGAATTGATGATTCTTTTACACAAACAGGAAAACCATCAGATAACTTGAATACTAGATTATAATCACCTTTGCAAACAATATCATCATAATCTACTCCGTTTGTAATTTGCTGTTTTAGAGATAAACTGACTTTTAGTTTGTCATTACTTTGATCTTCATGAATTACATCTGATTTTAAAGTATCAGACTCGTCTATTGCATTATAATCATCATTGTTATTTTGCAGTGCTGTATTTTCTTTAATCTTCTGCATCCTTGCTATTGCCTCAGCTGATGTCGGCGAGCCAATACTGGAACTACTCACATCTACTCCTGTTCTACCTCCTCCACCAGAGGAACTTGTAGAAGAGTCACTAGATGAGCTAGACTGTACACTATTACCAGATGACACACTGGAGGATAATCCATATGAGGAAAAGTGCTCAAATGACATTACTACTTTACATGTATCTGAATTTATTGGCTCGTTTGATAGAATTATACCACCAGAGTTTTGATTCCAAATTTTTGCGGTATCCTCGTACAGATATACATTATACACGGCACAACCAGAGCTGTTCTTCTCTATGGCATCAGAGGAATGGGGTTTTGTTACATGGATAGTGATTTGTGGTGCATTATAATGATTTTCAGGAATAGACCAATCTACACCTCCAAGCCCTTCTTCTGCAGGGTATTTGATATCCAAAAATAGTGATGTCTCAGAATTTGGAAGAGATGGCAAAGACTCTGGCATGGAATTATCCAGCTGCACTCCAAGCCATTCAGAGTTTGCTCCATCAGAATCTGCAGAAGATGAAAATTTGATCTCAGATATTAAATTATTATGTGTAACATCAGATATTGGAATTACTATCTGCTGCCCTGCAACCCAAGACTTTACTGGCGGGCTCATTATTACATTGGTGTTATCATTTGATATTGATATCGGGGGAAGAATAGATGTGACATTTGATATTGCAGGTAGAGTGTATGTTGGAATGGATAATACCTTCATGATATCATTGCCTTTAGGAATGGTGCTGTTTGTTACCTTTGATAGTCCAGCAGATATGGTGATGGTCTCAGCAGATACTTTTTGAGTAGAATTAGTTATCAGGGTAATTGATGGAAGTGACGACATTGTATCATTTCCAACAGTCATGTTTAATTTGGCAATTGCAGATGTTCCATTAGTGTTAATGTCAGGTGGCAGAACCGATATGGTTTGTTCTATGTCGCCCATAATATCAGAATAGGATACAAAGGATGCAACTGAGACATGAGAGTTCTCAGCATACAGTGTTGCAGAATCTGCAAGGAGTTCAGATGTACCATGCCCTGATATTTTGATACTGTATTTTCCTGGCAGTACATCGTCTGCTGCCAAGTCTCCTGTATAGTATAATTTCTTGAAGGGATTAGTATTGGTATAATCTGCATCTAATTTCTCTAGGGGGTATTGAGGATCAGATATCATATTTTGGTGTATTGTCATAGAATCAACTCCAGTGTATGGATGCGGTGTAATGGTGTATGTGACATTATTTATCTGCGATATAGTGCCTTTATCATAATGTGTAGTTGATATGACTATTCTTGGTCTAGTCTCAACATTTAGGTTGACAATATCAGTGGATTGGTTTGTTCCATCTGATACTATAACCTCAAATGGGATTACTCTTGGTGTATTAGTTTTTGGTATTGTGATTAAGGGAGTAGGAGATGTTGCATCTGATATATTGATTGGAAACTCTGATAGATTCTTCCAGTGGTATGATACAGGATATACACCATCATTGCTTGCAGTACCATCAAGTAGTATGGTGGATAGTTCTGGTACTGTAATGTCTACCCCTGCATCAGCTGTTGGAGGTATTGTATCTTTTATGATTACATCAGAGGTGGCGCTTTGTGCAGATACATCGCTAACTATTCCATCATATCCCAACATACAAAGTGAAAATAAAACAATTCCAAAAAATAATTTATCATTATTGTTGTTAGTTATATCATTAGGAAAAAGATTCAATTCCTCTATTACCTAGCATGAGGATGAGAAATCAAGTGTCTGAGTTAGTGTACCTGAGAATAATGAATCAATCAGGTTTGCCTCTAGCTGCCAAAATGTGTCAGTGTTGGTTTGGGGTTTTAGTGATGAGAATATTATACTTGCAGTTGTGAATAGTCCAGTCTTTGCAGAGTACTCACCAGTAGTAACTGAATACTTTGTGTTATTTGCATTCATCTGATTTTTATTGGAACTATCAAGCCAGTTAGTACCTGATACCTTGATTTCAGCTGGTACGTTTCCTGGATTAATTACAGTAAATTTTTGCTCAGCAGTAGTATCACCGGGTAAGATTTCACCATAGGATATTACAGCATCAGTTGGAACAAACTGCATTCCACATGTTGTACCTATCGTAACTGATGATGTAACAGACTCGGAATATGCGTATCCAGTACTTGCAAATACCGCAAGTCCAATACTTAGAAAAGCTACCCTTTGTGTAAAATTCATTGTTTTGGAACCCAAGCAAGAATATTTAATCTTAGCTACAAACAAGTTAAATAATATTCATCAAACAAAGAGGCGTGAAGTTTGCATTTCTTTTAGCTGTTGTAATTCTGATGTTTCTTCCAGTCTCTGATGTGTACTCGCTACGACAGATGGCAGGAATTCCAGAGGTTATGATTCATCCAGGAGGAACAGAAGAGTTTACCTGGGGGTTGGTATCTGATGTAAATGATTCCACCACAGTTAACATTAGGGCAGAGGGGAGTGGTTCGGAATTTTTGGTTTATCCTGAATCTGTACTATTAGAACCAGGAACTACAAAATACCTTACCATTCTAGTTGAGATACCACAAGATCATGATGGTACCATTACATATTATTCTCCTTCATTGTATGCCACAGAATCAGGAAAAAAGGATGGAGCTGTAGTAATTAATGTCTCCATGGAGAAAAAGGTAAACATTACAATTATAGAACCACCAGCTGATGTACCAGAAGATGTAGTGGTACAGCAACAGCAAATTAAAGAAGATAAAACAGATAACAAAGGTGGCGGTTGCCTGATAGCTACAGCCATATATGGAACAGAGATGGCACCACAAGTCCAGTTACTTAGAGAGATTAGAGATGACAAACTAATGCAAACAGAATCAGGTCGTTCTTTTATGGATTCATTTAATGCAATTTACTATTCCTTTAGTCCATTAATCTCAGACTATCAGAGGGAAAATCATTCCTTCAATGGATTGGTGCAGTTGATGATAATCCCAATGATATCTACACTGTACATAATGGAGTATGCAGAATCTGAAGGAATGATTGTCAGTTTGGGTATTGGTGTGATTGCTCTAAATGGGCTAATGTATATCGGAATGCCCGCAGCTGCTGTATTATTTACAAGAAAAATTTTGCAAAGATAATTTCAAACTGGGAATGTATTTTGCAGCCATTACAATTCTAGTCATCAAATATTTTCTCAAATAATTGCTTTTCATCAAAACCATCTCCAAACTTTGTTCCAATATACTTTGAATATTGTTCAAACTTTTCTACATCATATTTGATTCCCTCAAAGGCCTCAACAAAAATCTCAGCAGATGCCTTTGCATGTTTTTTCTTTAACTCCTCTACTTCCTTGGAATATTTCTCATGAGTATCATCATCCCAATCATCTCTTTTTCCATGTTGTGTAACAAATTCTTTTTCTAAATCGGATTTCTCAAATGGTTGCGCATTATACAACATACACAATGACAAGAGACATTTGGCATATGTATTCCCCAGATGTACATATCTTCGTAACAATGCAAATGAGAACAAGTCATACTCAAATCCTGATTGTACAACACTGCAATGATTCAATCCAAGCTCGTACATGTAATAGTATGTTGATTCGGCTTGCTGTAGAGTGCAGTTCTCCAGATTTATAATTTCAGCCTTTATTGATTTCTCAGTTAATCGTGGATTCTTGGCATACTTTAGTGTGAGAAATAGTGTGATGTGACGTATTAATTCCTCATTAATAATATATTCATTTTCTTGCTTTGTTATTTCTACAGGATGCTCTGCATGATTCTCCAACAGTTTCACATACAAGTTTGAAACCTTATTGTTAATCTCTGAAATTAATTTCTCAAAGTCTAGTTGCAGTTCTGCATCTTGACACAAATCTAATCTTTCTGTTAGTCTATTAATTTGGGATTCATATCTTACAAGTTGTTTTGTAATATTTCCTTTGATAATGTCTTTTCCAAATGATTTACTTAGCTCCTTGTACCAGAACTTTATGTCTGTATTTATCGTGTTGCGATTTACTTTCATTAAATCAGATATTTTTCTAGCTGAATATCCAAGCTCAAAATATAATCGATACACTTCGTTTTGCCTGTCTTGTTTGTTATCGGTACGATAAGATTGTTTATTTTCTGTTTGTTGTTTTTCTTTTTGAACTAATGCCAATGCTTATGCATCATAGTTAATTCTTTTAAAGACTGTCTTTTTGATATAATAAATTAAATAATTTCACAATGGCATGATCATTACATCAAATCAAAATTAATCAATACATTTTTGATTTTAACAGTTTTCTCTGCCTGTATGTTTTCAAACCCTCTTGTAATGATTTGTAACAAACAACACAATAAGATACAAGTCTCTCATCGTATAATTTCCCTTGTAAGATTAGAGTTTGATTATTCATGTTATTTTGGGTATGTTGATTTATAATTATACAGCCACAAATGTAGCATTGTACATTTGTGTCATTTAGGATATTATTCATCACACGTAACCCATTACATATTCGTCAGTTTGTTTTTTTGTGAAATATGAAATTGTATGTCCTGCATCTTGGTGATATTGTTCTGTTTTGCCATCGCCATCTGCATTATTTATTTTAATTAATTCCAGATTGTCTTGGTGGCAAACAGGACATATCCAATTTGTGTAATGTATATCGCCTGTGCTAGTACAATTATTCCGATCAGTGTTACTTTCAGATGAAAAATGACTCATTTTTTGGTCGGAGTAATGATTTGGCTCATCAGACTGTACTTTACCATCACGACCAAGATTCTCACTATTATAGGCGTGATTTTGGGTTTGGTCGGGGTGGTCGGCATGGTCGGGGTCTAATACCAAAGATTGATCTATTGGAATTATCTTTGTGATGGAACGATTATGCCACGGTTTAGGCTCTCTTTTTGTGTAGGTTCTAGTGCTGATTTCATATCCTACTTTTCTGAACTGTTCTTGCAGTTTGTTTATCTGCTGTACCAGATGGTTTGATTTCTTTGGCCAGTTGGAGTACTTTTCTTTGGTATCAACGCTGAGATTAATTGCATTTGACGATAAATCGCAATGCAGTTGGGAGGTTAATCCCTCAAAATCCTTTTGTTGTCTTGACTCCATAAAATAGTCAATTACTCTAATTATCGGGTAAGAGTCATTGTCTTTGAGTGTGATCTCCTCTCTTTTTATATAATACAAGTTTAGAAACTCGTTTGGTTTGTACCCTAACATTTGAGATATTGTCTCGCCATACATTTCAAAGTCTGCAAGTCTTGTCTTTGGGGTTATCCTAGCACCTATGATATTGTGATTGGCAAATGTTTTTGATAGAATAGAAAATATCTGGTGTAATACATGTGGAAGTAACTCATGAAATCTCTCCCACACCTCAGATTTTGATAGTTTTTTATTTTCAGCAATTCGAATAGTCTTATAATATGTGGTTCTGTCATTAAAGTCAGGAAATTCAATGCTTGGAGATATTCCATTGAATACAAATTTCTTTTTGGAATAAGACTTTGTAAACAAATCGTTGTTAGTGTAGTGTTTTCTTTTTGATATTTCATCACCGGATAATGCCCTGCATAACATGTCGGATATACTATGATCAAATCCTGAAACGTTGTCATACGCTATGAGATACTTGTTTGAGATGTTACTTTGCAAGTCCTTTTTCTCAATACTAAATGAGCCAATGTTTGCAGAGCTTGGGTCTACAATGCATTTGATCATTTGGGTTGTGATGGTCTTGCTGGAACCATGTATTCCATCAAAGAACATGAAAGGTGTCTCTTGGTTCTGAAAGAACATGTGAATTAGGTGAACCTTGAATAGTATCTTGTCTTGGATTCTAAACAAATTACACAAATCTTCTAATATATTCTCCATCTTTGATAGTTCATCAGGTAACACTTGTTGTACCATGCCACCAATTCTCTCAAAGACTGGAAATGATTCAGCATATGGCAGTATGATATAATTTTGTGCAGTAATCCTTACAAATTCCCAGTCTGTTCTGCCTAGATCATAGTAGATTCTGTCTTTTTTCTGGCATATCCTGTTGTGGATTGGCTCTCTGGGAGTGATTCCATTAAACTGAGAATCAGATATAATGTGCTGTATCGTATTCTTGTATGTGTCTGCAGAATAAAACTCGTCTGTGTTATTTTTGTGGTGATACATGAGCCATTGAATTACACCAACTGAATCCAATGAAATAATCTCAATGTGGTTTCCAGTCTTTACCTTGGCATAAACTTGGGAAGAATCATCTGCTGATACTACCAACCCTGAAATATTTCCCTTGAAGAACTGGTATAACTTTTTGATGAGTGAATAGTCGGATTCCTCTGGGTTATCCCAATCAGTTTTTGTGTAACCAGCTGTTTCTTGCAGTTCGTTTATTGTTTTTTGAGCTTGTTGCTTTTGTTGTATTGTAGTGCAAGAGTTTTTTCCTAGTTTTTTGAAATTTGTTTTTATCTCATTTTTTATCTTACCTACACCAGAATAGATAGAATGGCGTAATGATTTGCAATGCTCAATGTCTTCTGGATCATTTTTGTATTCATCACAAGAGTCGCACCAAGATACAACAATCTCACTCAATTATTTCATTTCCTCCCATGACTTTTGTATTCTTTCAAATTCTTCACTATTCAGTCCACACTGAATTATTCTCTTGTAGACATATGATCTTGGCAGGTCTGCCCTTTTTTGCTCTATGAAGTCACACAGTTTTTTGGGAATTGTTATTCCAACAAATTTTGATGTCATGTAAGTACTCCTGAAATGTTTTTCTTTGATTTTATTCCACGTGAATAATGCTGTAGATTGAAACACTTTTCACATACTAGATAGGATGTTCCAATGGAATAATCAATTTGGTATTTTGATACATTCTCACAGCAACGTAACTGTATACTCATTTTTCATTCTCCAATATCTCACATAATGCATTTTCAATGAATCTTGAACGTGGAACAAAACCACGAATTTTATCAATTTTGAAAATCATTTGTATATCTAGTGAAATTGCAATGGTTTTTCGTGTCATGACTATACTGTTACATTAACTTTAATATATGCAATATGAAATATCAGGTTGTGGGAAATAACATGTTAGAATTATCAACTATTCAAAAAAAGATTTTGGAGACATTTTTTGAGAAGAGGGATACGACGATTATACATCCAGACATAAAGTTTACAGAAGAAAGTAAAAAGATGGTTGCCAGAACTACCGCCAAAATTAAAAATTCAGACTGTGAATCATATGAACAGCAAACGTATGGAGTGTTTGAGGGTTTTAAGGCAATGATTAGAGGCCTTACAAGCTATGATCTTCAAAAGCATGGAATATTACGTAGAACTTGGGATATTAACAAAGAGTTTCTGATAAAAAATCAATTAATTCACCTCATACGGGAAAGAAAGACGGGTCAACAGACTAGACAATTCTATGACATAACCTCACTTGGGATTTTCTGGTTGCTTCAAAACCAAGACATTGATTCTCTGAAACACGACTTTCTCAGAAAATATTCCAGTCATACCATCCTTACTGAAAAAAGATGGAAGGATATGAAGAAATTATTTGGAGAATATTTGTTTTACATACTCAAAAGATCCGTTGAGCAGATTTCATGGGAAGACACACTACCTCCAGGCGTCATAAAGAAATATCCAAGAGACAAAAAAATGATAAAAGACACATTATCAAAACTTGAGGAATTTGTAAAACGGAGAAAAGAATGGTATAAAGAATATGATGAGATTATTTCTGCTATACATGATGCAGATATTAATAACAGCAAACCATTAGAGAAAATCTGTTCCAGATACTTTGATTTACTACAAAAAAAAGATGCACATGACAAATGCATTATCGTGTTTATGATAAATGATTATTTTGACGAGTTGTCAAAGCCATATGAGAGATTCAGTCATCAAAACAGAATGGTTGTATTGGAAAAGACGATATTTTGGTTTGAATCAATAGAGATTACCCTAAGAAGGCAGTATACAAAATTTGCAGACACAAAAAAAGGAATCCAAAGTAGGTTGGAGAGAAATGAAAAGAGAGAAAATATCAGCATGGTGCTTCCAAAAAATATGGACCACATTGACTTTAGGGAACCAGACAATAACGTATTGAAAAGACTCGTCTTTGTGTTTTACCACAATCTTTTACAGATGGCCCATGATGATTGGACTAGACTAGACATTGCACAAAGCATATGGTATGATATAAAATCTGCAGGAAAGACTAGAGAGGAAACAAAAGAACTCTTTCAAAAAGAATACAACCAATATAAAAAAGGATTAGAAAAGTTCAATTATTTTGCAGACATGGACGATCAGAAATACGACATATCTAAAAAACTAATGACTGCATCAGAGGATGCAAGAGACATCATTGCAAAGGATTCAGAGCTAAAAGAGATAATAAACGATGGAGTTACAGAGATAAATTCTGAAATAACCAAACTCAAAGATATGAAAATGCAAATGAACATATCATGATATAATTAGACGCTATGAGAGAGTTTTCTTCTTTTGAGCTCATCTTCCAGATTTTGTCTCTTTTGTGATTCCATGTAATTGAGACATGAGCATAACTATTTCTAATTTTTGATTCATTTCTCAAATTATTTAAATGAAAAAAGCTAAGGATCTCATAATGTTTTGTTCATTGAAATGTCAAAACAAATGAAAATCCCCAGCAATATTCTATTTGAATCATTTCTTATTGGTGTTTTGTATCTGGTTGGAAGTTTGTCTCTGTATGAGGATATCCTAAGAGTTGGTAGACCGTATGTTTATCCCACCATTCTGATGGTACAACTATACATCATAAAATCATGGATGCGAGTTCCAAGCAACAACACTCTTCACTATTTTCTCTTGATGCCACAAAACGATAAACTGATCAGAGTTTGCAGGTTACAACAAATTCCAGACAGAAGAACCATTGATAGACGATTCCAAGTTCTGCCAATTGGTACCATCATTGGTACGATGGGGAATATGTTTGTCTCAGAAGGAATCGTAGATGATGAATCTACATCAGTTGACAGTTCTCTACTGAAAGCAAAAGGTCCAGTCTGGCACAAGTCTGACATCAAAAAGAACCGTTTACCGATTTCAGGAATAGACACTGATGCAAAATGGGGTTTCTCAAACTCCAAAGGTTGGATATTTGGGTATAAACTGCACATGAGTTGCAGTACTGGCAAATTGATAGTTCCATTATCAGCTGATCTTAGCACTGCAAATATTCATGATGGTGCCATGTATTGTGGAATAGTTGAATCACTTGCAGGATTAGTTGATAATATTTGGTAATACTCCGTCATTTGGACCATGGTTTTACAAGCATTTTTGCCAACATTTCAAAGATATTCTTGTCTCGGTTGTTGAATCGAAACTCTATCTCCTTGAGATACAGATGAAAATACTGTTTGGGAACTCCTCTGTAGTTATACATCCAAGTTTTTGCATAACTCCAAAAGCCTTCCATTCCGTTAATGTGAGCATCATCTCTGACATACTCGTCTCTTCCATGAGATACCACCTTGTGCTTTCCTCTCATTATCAGAGATGCATATGCTGTATAGTCATCCGTGTAATACAACGAGCCTTTTCTTGTGTGCTTTTTGATTAGTTCCATCAGTGTGTCGTATTTTCGGTCAGGTACTGGAAACATCATCACTTGTCCGTTTCTCTTGTAAATTCCAAACACCAATGTCTTACATTCGGCTTCCCATCCACGCTTTCCCTTGCGATGACCGCCAAACATCGCCTCATCCAGTTCCAGTTTTCCTGACAGTCTTAGTTTGTCCATTGACGAGTCATAGATTGCCTCTCGAAATATCCTGAATGCGTGCTCTATCGTTTTGAAGCTGATGCTTGTGTTGAAGCGTATGGTATTACCTAATATTTTATGTGATCCTGCATATGACGATAAATCACTATACCAGTTTAGTAACAAGGGAAACCTAAGGCTGATTACTTCAATAAAGCCATACCCACGTACGCCGCCAGAGAGAATCAAACTTGTAGAGTTTTACAATTCAGAAATTGGTCAAGAGTTGTATTCAAATAGAAAAATTTCAATTGAACCTCTCTTTGAATATCTCAAAGACATGTTTGATATCAGAACAGTTCCTGTAAAAGGATTGTATAATGTGAAATCATTTGTGTTAATTTGTGTGCTTGTGTATCAATTGATAGTTTACTACAACTGCATAATCGGAGCAAAGAATCCAAGAATTGTGAAAAGAATGTTGTGTTGCTAGAGAATAATTTTGGTTTTATTTTTGTAAATCATTATGCCCAAATCTCATGTAATTATACCATTGCTCAAATCTTTTCTGTTCGTCAGATTGGTTCTGCTCCATTACCTCTAGCTTTTTTTGCATAGCTGCAAGTGTTAGTTGTAGTTCTTTCTTTTCTTGTTGTTCCTCAATCTTTGTGTTCTCCCATGCTCTTGCATCCAAGATGTAGCTGCATTGTACACACAATGATGCCTCTATCGTGTTGATGTGACCGCATTTTGAGCATTCTTTTCTTGAAATTTTATGCTCTTGTTTTGGTATAATACCATGCTCTGCTAGTAATGGATTGATAACTTGTTTTCCTTTTCTGTGAACATAAGTTCTTGGTCTAGTAGAATTGATTTCCCACCCTGCGTACTGTTTTAACTGAAAATCATTTAGCATGTCTGTCTTTTCGGTGAGACTAGAGTGTCTTCCTAACAGATAAGGATTCCATGGTTTTTGTAATAGCTTTACTAACTTGTCTTTATCATCATTTTTTATTTTTTCATTCTTTATCATTAATGTAATTCGTTTTTTGAGAGTATCTGTAATTCTCCACAGGCTATCGGGATTTAGTGGTTTTAGGGTGGTTCTGCTAATAAATAAAAATGCGTTAGGATCTGATGAAAACGGATGTCTGTTTAACAAATCTCTCAAATATGGAAATCCAATAATTATTGGATTTGTTCTGGTTCCAGTTTTTGTATCCCATGTAGTTGAAGCTTCAGCATACTTTTCTTTGAGAACAATATCCCTTATTCTCATTTTTACAATTTCGTGATTTCTCGATGCCATATCCCAACACATTGTAAAGATTGCCTTGTCACGTAAATTATCACAATACTTTACAGCTAGCAGTAATTCTTCCTGACTCCATACATCATTTGGAGAATAGCTTGAATGGCGTCTGTTCTTCTTTTTCTTTATGCTGTTAAATGGTTCAGGTGTTTGCCAGTCCTCTCTTGGGATTTCTGTTCCTTTGTTGTATAACCATCTGTAAAATCCCACCAAACGTGCCAAATAATCATTCCATGTTCTCTCCCATTTTTTATCAGGATCTATTTCTATTGGTTTTTTTCTTTTGTCTAGAAATACTATGATGTCTTGTTTTGTAATATCATCAAGTTTTGTATTTGCAATGTCAACTGATAACATTTTCAATATTTTGAGATATGTTGATGCATTTCTTTCACTACTGTCCTCTTCTTCTGTTAACCATTTATGGAATTCTAAAAAGATGCTAGAGTGTTCTTGATTTTCTAAATTTCTTATGTGTTTTAGAACTGTTTCAGGTTTTGATGTCATGATTAATCTTATCTGTATTCAAGTATATGAACCCGATAGGTAAAAGGGCTCGGAGGGCTTCGATCCCTCGACCTAGCGGTTCGAAGCCGCTCGCACTATCCAGACTGTGCAACGAGTCCAAACAAGTAAGATTTTAACGGGTCTAAATATCTGTCTAGATACTTTGAAAGTATCAAAAAAAGTAGTTGGTGTTGAATATGCAATTAGAGATATTGTTCTAGCTGCTAGAAAAGTCGAACAAACAGGAATGAAAGTTGATTATCTTAACATCGGTGATCCAGTACAATTTGGATTTCAGCCTCCTAATAATGTCAAACAAGCTTTGATTGATGCAATTAACAACGGTAATAATTTCTACTCTTCATCTGAAGGTCTTTTAGAATTAAGGCAAGAAATTGCCAAAAAAGAAAATGCCAAGGGACTATCAATTACAGCTGATGATATTTTAATTACAAATGGAGTTTCTGAAGGACTTGACATGGTTATTTCCTCCATAGTTGAAGAAGGTGATGAGGTATTATTACCTGGACCGTACTATCCCCCATATGCTTCCTATGTTAGATTGCATGGTGGAGTTCCTGTAGAGTTTGCAGTGGACTTGAATAATTCTACACCTAACATTGAAGACATTAAATCCAAAATCACACCAAAAACTGTCGCTATCTGTCTAATCAGTCCAAACAATCCTACTGGTGTCGTATTCAATGAAAAGGCACTCAAAGAACTAGTAGATCTTGCAAATCAGCATAATCTCTACATTATCTGTGATGAGATTTATGATCAAATAATTTTTGATGATAAATTTGTTGGAATTGGAAAAGTAGCTGGCGATTCACCTGTAATTGTTCTTAATGGATTCTCCAAAGTCCATCTAATGTCTGGCTGGAGAATTGGATATATCGCATTTAATCGATCTCCTCAACTAGCCGAGTTACGTGAGCATCTTCCAAAACTGGCAAGAGTTAGAATTGCAACTAGTCTTCCTGTTCAATATGCCGCTTTGGAATCACTTCGTGGTCCTCAAGATTACATTGGTAACTTTGTTTCAGAAATGAAAAAACATCGTGACTTGGTTGTTAAACGATTAAATGAAATGCCTGGTTTGTCATGTTCTAATCCAAAAGGAGCATTTTATGCATTCCCAAAAATTGAAGATAACAAGTTTAAAATTGATAAAGAATTTGTAACAAAACTATTGGAACAAAAAGGTGTACTTACTGTTCATGGTTCTGGATTTGGGGAACAATATGGAAGTGGACATTTCAGATTGGTGTATTTACCAAGTCTTGAAGTGTTAGATTCTGCAATGAACAAAATTGAAGAGTTTGTTAGTAATTCCAAACAGTAAACTTTTCAGGAATAATTTCTATGATACAATCAGTATCATCTAGTAATTCCTTTGCTGATTTATTCTCCAATGTTTTAAAATATCTTGATAGAATTTTTTTCGCAATTATCTTGACTTTGGGATTATCCAAAATAAGATTAGCGTTTCCTTGTATTAACACACCGTAAATATTTGGTGCATTAACCCCCACATCTACACAGCATGAGACTCGTTTGTTTTTCTTAACATTTTTTGCCTTTTGGGTTTTAGTGTTTGTGCCAATATAGAATTTTTTTCCACTATATCTATACCAAACAGGCGCAATATGTGGAGTTTTATTTTTATCAATTGTTGCTAATCGTAATATTTTTTGCTCTTTAAGAAATTCATCTCGTTTCTTCATGTTTTCTAAATCCTAATGCTATCATAAAAATCCCAAAGCCTATCATTGCAACTGATACTTTTTCATTTGTAAATCCTGCATTAAACAAAAAATCTTCAACAAAATCTATTCCCCATATGAGTAATTGTTGTATGAGAACTATTCCTCCCATGACACAAAAAAGCACACCAATTGCAGAAAACCAATTTTTACCCCGTCTATAATACTCGTGACTCATGATAAATGATAGAATTTAGATAATTTTGATACCTGGATTCTTTATCTTGTTTCGAATCATTGCATTTAGCAATAATGGAGTAGACATTTCTGCCAAATA
>Ga0209665_1001042_pt1 | contig 17212 bp, 17 predicted proteins | sample SaaInlV_200m_DNA_2_FD_184675 | JGI IMG/M metagenome (GOLD analysis project Ga0209665, IMG submission 184675) | Marine microbial communities from expanding oxygen minimum zones in the Saanich Inlet - Saanich Inlet SI074_LV_135m_DNA (SPAdes) (version 2) | ecosystem: Environmental > Aquatic >... | reverse complement strand
AGGGAAAAATCAAAGGATATTAGAACTTTAATTATAAGAAATAAATTGACTATAAATATATATTTAAACCCTGTCATTATTTTATCATTGATTATTTTGTTATTCAGTTGGCATTTAAATGGTATTGATTACTTTTCAATTTATTCATCGTCTTCTGTATTTCAGAGTATACATAGCTGGCTTCCATTAATTAAAGGCATACAAGTAGGAAACCTTTTTCCTTCACAGCCAAATATCGATATAGAAGCCCATAATTTCCTTTTTTGCCCATACTTGACCTTATGGTTCTATAGTTTTATGGTGTGGTTAGTGGGAATAAAAGGTATTGTAATTGTTTCAACTGTGGTTTTTCCAGTCTGTTCGTTTTATTTGCAGCATAGGATTTTCTCTAGACAACTAAATGAAATATGGTCTATGACAATGTTATTCAGGCCAATAAAAAAGCAGCTTCAATTACTAGGGAAGAATTATTAAAAAAATGAAATCATGAATAATCTTAAACGTCGAGTTTTATTACAAAATAGAAGATTGATTAATCTCGATCTTGTAGTTGATTCGTTTGGAAACGCAAGTGGACATATTAATAGCAAACTATATATTAAACCAAGTGGTATAGATTTAGAAAAAACCAGAGTAGGGGATATTTCCGAAATTGAGTTGGAATCGGGTTTGTTAAAAAGCGGGAAAAAACCATCTTCTGATACTCCAACCCATTTAGAATTATATCGTAAATTTCCAGATATTGGTGGTGTTGTTCATACCCACTCGCCATTTGCAACCGCTTGGGCGCAGTCTTGCAAATCTATACCGTGCTTAGGGACAACACATGCAGACTATTGGAATGGAGAAATACCAATAACTAGGGACCTCACTAAAGATGAAATAAATGGAGAATATGAAAAAGAAACAGGAAAGGTTATTATTGAGAAAATCAATGAATTAAATATAGCTCCCCTTGATTGCCCGGGTATTTTAGTTGCTGGGCATGGTCCATTTACGTGGGGTAAAACTGTAGAAAAAGCGGTAAAACACGCTGAACTCCTAGAATATATTGCCCGATTGGCATGGCTTTCTCTTTCAATTAATCCTGGTGTTAGTTCAATATCAAAAGATCTTCTCAATAAGCATTTTTCCAGAAAGCATGGACCAGATGCTTATTATGGCCAAGACACAGAATGACAAGTTTTCTAAACCCCATACTTGAAACACGCCTTAATTCTCTTATATACCGTTTCCGATTTATGGGATTGTATGTATTTTTTGGTCTTTTTTCTCTTCTGATAGAATTTTTCATACGAACATATTTGATTAGCATCTCATTAAATTCAATATTATCAACTTTATTAGCAATTTTCTGCGGTATCATGTTTGCTTTCTATGCTAATGTTATGATCAATTTTAAAATTCCAAAATCTAGAAGAAATAGAGCTCTAATATATTTTGTTATTATCTCCTGTTTTTCAGGTTTTCTCCAATGGATATTTAGGAAATTTTTGATATTGGAAACTATGAGCTATGAGACGGGGCGATTTATAATTTCTGGGTTTGTGTTTGTATTGGCTTATGCATTGCATAGACGATATTCTTTTCGTGATTTTAAAAAAGTTGGAGTCGCCATTTATGCTAATGGTGTGGAAGATTTAAAAAATATTCACGAAAAAATTGGCCATTATCCAGATTTTATTCATGTTGATATTATTGACAAATCAATGTGTGATGATGCGGAAGATGTAAAAACCTATCGCTTGGAGACCATGAAAGCCTATTGGCCAACGACACAAATACAAGCTCATATTATGTCTTATGAACCGGCCCAATGGCTTACGAAGGTGATACCATATTCAGATATCATTTATATACATGCAGAATGTAAAGGCAATGTCAAATCATTGATTCAAGAAATAAAGCAATCAGGAAAAAAAGCGGGTGTAGCGTTAACAATTGCGACTGATCCTGCTGATATTTTAGATATTCTGAAAATTGCTAATTATGTTTTATTACTTACGATACCAAAACCAGGGAGTTCAGGACAAAAATTTGACATTGAAGGTATAGATAGAATAAAGCAGATAAATAATTTACCGTTTAGAAAGCAATTTGTTTTATGTATTGATGGTGGTGTCAATGAAAATATCATTGGTATGTTAGAAGCAGAAAACATTGTTTCGGGTTCTTCGGTATTAAAGAATGCCGACCCTAAAAAACAGATAATGCGTTTACAGACAATAGGGCGTTACGAAACTGCATGAATAATAAGGCCCAAATCAAAAAAAATATTAAACAGGCTCTATTTGATAAGTTGGGATGTATTCAGGGTGTTATATCAGTTACACTTGTTGGTTCTTTTGTTAATCAGAGAGATCTTTCTGGTATAAGCGATATTGATACAATCGTAATTTGCAAATCTTTGGATAAAAAATTGTTCGATACTTGTATGAGTGCAGTAAATAATATTGATTTAAAGAAGTGCGGGTTAAACAATTATACCTTGAAAATTAATTCGTCTTTTGGACCGTTGAAATTTGACGAACCCAACCTTGCTGTTATTCATCTTATGATTTATGATATTAATGCCCATAAACACCATGTATTGGCCAGCCCTTTTACCTGTTTTGATTGGGAGAGAAGTGAGACAATTGAAGGGCCAAGTCTAAAAGAGATATTCCCGATTGGTGCGTTGCAGTTTCGGGATTTTGTGGAAGTTCGACGTAGTATGGAAAATTATATAGACGACTTATCTAATAATGTAATTAGTTATCGTGAATATAGTTTTAAGAATGGAAAAGTTACCGAAACAAAAAAATCCAAATCGCTCGATAAACGGCATCGGGGAGAATATGCCTATCATATCATACGCAATTTAATTGTTAACTATCTTAAACTGTGTAGTGGGAAAAATAAATCTTATTCAAACGAACAAGTAGAAACAGAAATCAAAAGGTTGTTACCAGAAACAGGAGGTGAGCACGCAAAAAGGTTTGACACAATTACAAGAATTAAAGCTAAAAGAAAAAATGATTTCCCTGCAAATACAACAGAATGGACAAAAACATTTTTAGCAGAGTTTCAAAAGGGCATAACAAACGAATGGTCAGAGGCAATGCCTATACAATTTATCCGTCATTATAAAACGAACTTAAATGATGGAACCTATCTGGGGCAAGGGCGCGATCCTGGTATCAATATAATTAATAAGCAGATGCATTGTAATATTATCGATAAAATATATAGTAGTCCTTTGAAAAGATGTATTGAAACAGTTGAATATATATTTACAGATTCAGAAATAATTACAGATGAACGTTTGTTTGAATTTAATTATGGTAAGGCAGAAGGGTTATCTTATAAGCAGTTAGTCATGGAGTACCCAGAGGTATCTGTTGCTTGGCAAAATAGTAAAGATCCAAATTTTCCAGAGGGTGAAAACACCAAAGATGTTAATAAACGATTGAACTCTTTTCTCAATGATCTATCACATATTATTATTAATAATCCAAAAGTATCGATAGGCGTAGTTACACATAATGGTATTTTACGTTGTCTGCTTGGTAATGCATTTGGCTTGGAGATGAAGGAATGGTATAAACTAACCATACCCCACGGAGTTCTTTTAGAATTTCTTTTTTTTCAAAATCGGTTTTATCCTAATATACCAAGGACTTTGTGGACTAACATACTCCAAAACATTGGTTATTCTATAGCATGAGTTTGGCAATATTTATATTACCGGAAGAATCCTTTGCAAATGAAATAGTCCATTGGAAAGAAAGAATTGAGAACAGCTATCCAAATCAACCATACACAGCGCACCCACCCCATATGACGCTTATCAATATGGAGGTGATAAACAAAGGCGATGCTATAGCTATTTTTTCATCTTTATCTAACTCCTCGCACCCGTTTCAAATATCGATTAAACAAACTAGTGTGTTTTGGGATGATGCAGCTACTGGTGGGCACACGCTATATTTTGATGTTGAAAAAAATATGCCCCTTCAAGATTTACAAAAAATAGTTGCGAATGCACTCAAATCAGTAAAAACACACACCCCGCCACCTAATTATTTAGTGGGGCATAAGCTTCTCCAAGATAGTTATGAAAATTTTGGTTTCCCCTTTATTGGTGATCATTGGATACCGCATTTTTCCGTTTCTTCTTTGCAATCTGAAAGAACACACCCAATTATTAAAGATTTTCTTTCAATTAACAAGCAGTCTCTTTTTATGGTTAATCAAATGTCACTCTGGTATATAGATGGTAATGATCATACACAATTAAAAACGGTATTTTTCCAATGAGGAGGGTGAATCTAATTCCCATGGCTGGAGAAGGTCAGCGTTTTATAGATGCCGGTTATACAACACCCAAACCATTTATTGATATTAATGGGCTTCCTATGTTGGTTAGGGCGGCCAAAAGTTTACCTCCAGCTGATCAGTGGATTTTTATCTGCCGTAAAAGTCATATTAAAAAGGCAAAAATTGATGAAGTGCTCATTAAACATTTTAAGGGGGCAATTATATTATCAGTTGATCAATTAACTGACGGACAGGCGAGTACTTGCCTTTTGGCGAGAGAATACCTAGAACCGGATGATTGCTTGACCATAGGTGCATGTGATAATGGAATGGAATACAAGCAGTCAAGGTATGAACAATTTATCCGAGAATATGATGCTGTGATTTGGACTTTTCGCAATAATCCTGCTGTATTGCAAAATCCTAAAATGTATGGTTGGGTACCTATTGATAAAAAGGGTAATGCTGTAGGCGTTTCATGTAAAAAGCCCATTAGTGATAATCCATTGTGTGATCATGCTGTAGTGGGAACTTTCAGTTTCAAAAGAGCGGCACATTTTTTAAAGTGCGCAGATAAAATGATTAAAAAAAATAGACGAATCAATAATGAATTCTATCTTGATGTTGTTTTGGATGAATGTGTATTGAGTGGATATAATGTTATTCCGTTTGAAGTTGATAATTACACTTGCTGGGGTACGCCAAAAGATTTGGAAGTATATCAAGGATAATCATTTTATATTTATATGAAAAATGAAATAAAAACTCTTCTAAATAAAGGATATAAATTTGTTATTGTTGGCATTGTTTCAACCATTCTTAATTACGGTATATTCGCATTTCTTTATCAAATAATCAACGTTCACTATATATTATCTTCAATAACAGGATATATATCTGGCATAATACTTGGGTATCTATTGAATAAAAACTGGACATTTATAACCCAGATTGATAAATCAAAAAGTTATATTGTTGGTTATTTTACAGTTTATGCTATTTCGCTGGTTTCAAGCCAAGCCTTCCTTTTTTTGCTTGTTGAGTTTTTGTTAATGAATCCTTTGTATGCAAATATTTTCTCAATTGTTTTGTCAACAACAACAAATTTTTTAGGTACCAATTTTTTTGTATTCAAAAATGCTGGAAAAACTTATGCCTAATAAAAATAACATGATTATTAGAAATCCTCTTTCTTATTCAATTTGGTTAATGCCAAAAGGCATTATTAAAGATCAACTGAAAAACATGATTTATTCGTTGAGCTCTAATTATGGAGGGCCAATATTTGAGCCCCATGTAACACTGGTCAGCGGTTTTCTCGGTAGTGAAAAAGAGCTATTGCAAAAAACGAAAATGATATCAAAAGAAATAAGGCCTTTTAAAATATTTTTTGGTGGTATAGCAAATATAGATGAATTCTTCCGTTCACATTTTTTGAAAGTAAAAGTTTGTCCAGAATTGCAAATAGTTAGAGATTTTACTTGCAGGAAGTTGAATTATAATAATTATGATTACTCACCGCACTTGAGTTTGGCTTATGGTGATTACAGTAAAAAAGAAAAACAAATAATGAATTCAGCAATTAAATTACTGCCGGATGGGTTTTTAGTTGAACATATATTTTTAGCTCACAACGATGAAATTAATCTTAAGTGGAAAGTCATTCAGGGGTTTTCTTTAAAATAAGGATGGTTACACCTAAACTATCTATCGTTATACCATGCTATAACGAATCAAAAAATATTCCAATTCTAATACAGAACATAATTAATGTATATGAAAGTGGCACTGAAATCATTCTCGTTGACAATGGTTCCTCGGATGACACAACGGCGGTATTATCGAAGGAGTTGAAATCAGTAAACAATGCTTTGATTCGCACTGTTCATGTGGATAAAAATATTGGTTACGGGCACGGCATAATGGCAGGCGTAAAAATAGCAAAGGGTGAAATAATTGCCTGGACCCATGCCGATTTGCAGACAGATGTTAAAGATGTCTACGATGGCTATATTTTGATAAAAAGTCAATCAAACCAAGAAAAAACTTTTTTGAAGGGCAGTCGTAAAGAGCGCCCTTTTATTGATCTTATTCTTACCCAGGGAATGGGTATCATGTCTTCCATAATGCTGGGGAAAAAGCTCAATGATATTAATGCCCAGCCAAAAATGTTTCATCGATCCTTTTTGAAGTTGGCTGATGATGCACCGGATGATTTCTCGCTCGATTTGTATTTCTATTATACGGCTGTGAAAAATAAAATGAAAATACTGAATTTACCTGTGTACTTTAAAGATAGATTGTATGGTGAAGCAAAGGGTGGTGGGTCTAGTCTTTGGACGCGGATTAAAGTAATCAAACGAACCATGAAATATATTATGAAATTGTCCAAATAGAAAATCTATATGAAAAGAAATAAAAACCGGGAAACTAATTTGGAAGTTATATTACACAGAATAAATACCATAAGTGAATTGAAAAATATAGAATCTAAATATGGTGTTGAAATTGATATTCGTGCATGGGGTAGCGAACTGGTCTTGAATCATGAACCGTTTCAAGATGGCGAAAAATTAGTAGATTACCTTGATGAATATCATCACGGGACACTTGTGTTAAATGTTAAAGAAAATGGTATAGAAGATGAAATCCTACATCTTGTTAGAGAAAGACCGCAATTAAATAGTTACTTCTTATTAGACGTTGAATTTCCTTATATTTACCGTGCATCAAGACTTGGAGAAAAAAATATAGCAATTCGTTTTTCTGAAGATGAAAGCCTTGAAACTGTTGAAAACTATATTGGGAAAGTGGATTGGGTTTGGATTGATACAAACACATTACTTCCAATTTCAAAAGAAAATAAACTGGTACTTGATAAATTTAAGAAGTGTCTTGTCTGTCCTGAAAGATGGGGGCGCCCTAGTGATATTATAGAATATAAAAATAAGGTTGGTACTTACATAGACGCAGTAATGACAGACATAAAGTACATTGATATTTGGATTTCATAAATGTCTGTATATTTTAAAATCAAAATACTAATTAGTAAAAAAGTTTAAGGTAATATAAAGTTCGTACCGAAATTGATTATTAAAAAAATGATAAAATTAATGAAAAATAAAATTGGGATTATTACTAGTTACCAATCATCAAAACTCCTCTATTTTTCAATGTTTATATTATGCGCTCTATTTACAAGAGATTATTACTACGTACCTACAGAGTCGACACCTTTACGAACAATGTCTGAAATTCGATCCTTGACAGAAGAGAATTTTAGTAAAAATAGCTTGAAAGAAGTAATTGGCTATAATGTAGATGATGAAAACAATAAATATACTCTTGAACGACGAAAAGCATTTAGGTGGTTATTTCTAATTACTCAAGGAAAAATATTTAAATCTATTATATATATTTCAGATAATTTATTTAATAAATATTTCTCCGACAATGCGATTATTAAAACAAAATTTCAAGCGGTTATAATATGGCTTTATTATGGTATTTTTCTTTTTATTATTTTTCATTTTATGGTAAAGATAACAAGTCATTTTTCATTAAACGACACTATTGCACTGTATTTTTGTTATTTCATATTTATGTTATCCTTATATTTTATTTTAGGAAGGAAAGAGGGGGGTGGGTATAATTATAATGTATTCGAAACTGTTTTTATTACGTTGGGGCTTTACTTTTCACTCACCAAAAAGAAAATATACTACGGTATGGTTTGTATTTTTGCTCCATTGATACGTGAAAGTGGAATAATCATATCAATATTTTATTCTTTAATTAATTCAAAATCGTCAATAATTAAGAATAAGAATACTTATATTTTTCCAGCTATTTCCTTTTTATCTATGATTATTGTCAACTTTGATGTAATCCTTGATATGCTTAATCCAAAATTTCTTGGATTTTTTGGTACCCAAGGTCAATATGTAACAATATTTGATTTAATTAATGGCAAGATTAGCTTAAGCAATATTTTCAATGCATTAATTGAAATTTATTATAGTTATTTAATTTTCATAATTTTTCTAACAGTTTTTTATACTAAATCACCAGTCCAAAAAAAGATAGGAATTATAATAAGTATTTATTTGATAATATTTTTGTTAACAACACCGATTGATCAATTGGGAATTAGATTTCTAATCATACCCTTGCTTACACCATACATATATATTGGACTAAAGGAAACCAAAATAATCCATAATTAGAAAACTCTTTCTATTCTAATTATAGTGACAATAGAAAAAAATATTTGATTAAAAACTTTTGACCTTTTACTTTTCAAATTTAACACTGTCCAATGCGCTATTTATTTATAAAAATATTTTAGTATTGAAAGAGAAGGATAAAACTCATTATTACATTGATAAAACATTTGGGACTAATGTTCTTTTATTATTAGCTGATGTCCTTTGTGGCATTAAATTTAAAAAACTCGAATTTGAATTACGTAATATCAAAAACAAACAGGGTGAGTTGACAAGGTTTATAATAAATCGTGAAATTTCATTTGATTTAAAAAATAATATTGTACAAAATAAAAACTATATAAATTTTACGAATCAAAGTTGGGATATTGGACGAGTAAGGAATTACATTGAAAAAAGCATTTTAGATGGTTACGTTAATTCTAAAGATTATAATTTTCCAAAAATACTGTATTTAATTCAAGTGGTTTCCAAACACAATAAAAATTCAACTAGTGGAGTTTGTACATTGGTGATGAACAGACAACCATGGCATTCTACGCTAGCGGAATATGCTTTACGGCATCAGGTTAAATTAACGTTTGTCAAAAACTATCAATTAAGTAAATATTACTTTAAAAAAATATTCATTAATTATTTCAGAAAAAAAGCTCGGCTATTTGTATTTATCAATAGTTTAATGAAATATAAAATAAATTTGAAAACAAAAAAAACAGATTCAGCGAAGATTTATATTGAAAGCAGAGGGAATATAGAATTCGACGGTCAACTTGGTCATAGGTCAGATTTTTTTCTGCTCCATGATTCTCATATTTCACCAGCACAAATTGCTTATACATTTTTGACCAAAAAAAATAAGGTAAAATTAGATAATAATGGTATTTATTCAATTAGCGGGTTCACTCGATACTACAATAGTAATTGTTTAATTAAACCCTATGTGAGCCGAATCAATACAAAATCAAAATCTTTGGAATATTCCAAGTTAATAATGCTTATGAATAAATATTCATCAGATAAAAGTTATTGGTATTCACTTATTAAACATCATAATATTAAAATTCATCTTTCTTGGTATGATAATAATTCAGATCATATGGCAATAGCTGATGCAATAAATGAAGCTGGCGGAATAGCGGCCATGTGGCAAACATCATTTTTTGGTTTTAAAAATTATGAATGTCAAACAAGTACTGATATAATGTTTCTTTTTTCAAAATTTGATTCTGATTTGAATCAATCTTTGGGTTCAAAAAATAGATACAACATAGTTACCGGATTCATAAGTGATTATATAGCTTTAAAATCATTAGAACCGGCAAAAAAAATAAGAAATAAACTAAAATCAGCTGGTGCAACTAAAATTGTAAATATTATGGATGAGAATTGTTCTGATGATCCAAGATGGCACACCGGCCTTGAACTTCAGAGAGAAAACTACAGTTTTATCTTAGAAAAAGTATTAGAGACACCCTGGTTGGGCGTGGTTTTTAAGCCTAAAAAAGTAAATACGCTTAAACGTAGGCTTGGACCAGTAAATGAATTACTAAATGATGCTGTAAAGACCGGCAGATGCATCGTTTTGGATAGTGGCGGCGTACATACATCCAATATGTCCCCATTGCTTGCAAGTATGGTTGCTGATGTATCAATACACGGCCACCTATTTGCAGGAACTGCTGCACTAGAATGCGCATTACACGATAAGAAGACCTTACTAATTGATCGAGAGGGTGCACTATATAGTAAACTACATGAATTACCTAAAGGGAATGTAGTCTTCGATAATTGGCCCGATGCGATTGAAGCACTTATGAATTATTTTGATGAGGGCAGTGTTGACCCGAAATTTGGTAATTGGTCAAGTTTTATTTCAAAATATGATTGTTTCAAGGACAATAAAGGATCTTATCGAATGTCAGTATATATGCAGGATTTACTAAATGGGTTTGAGAAAGGATTAAATAGAAATATAATTATGGCCGATGCTGCCCAGAAATATGCTGATAGATGGGGTATTGATAAAGTTATTTCAACATAATGTCTTTTAAATAATGCGTTCTAAAGTATTATGGTTTACAGGATTATCGGGTTCTGGTAAAACAACTATTGCAAATTGTTTGTATAAAAAACTTTTAAAAATAAATTATAAAGTCAAAATATTAGATGGTGATGAAATTAGAGATTCAATTCATACTGATTTGGGTTTTTCACCGAAAGATATTGAATTAAATAATCAGAAAATTGCTTATCTTTGTAAAGAAATAGTTGAATCATATGATACTATCATTGTCCCAATAATTTCTCCTTTTTCTCGATCTAGAAAGTTAGCTCGCAAGATAATTGGTGTAGAATTTTTCGAAATATATATAAAAGCATCCTTGGGTAATGTTATTAGTAGAGATGTAAAGGGATTATACAAGAAAGCATTAGCCGGTAAAATTGATAATTTCATAGGTATTGATCCAATTGTGCCATACGAAATACCAAAATTTCCCGATCTTACTCTGGATACAAATAAAGAAAAAATATCTGAATCTGTTACAAAACTATTAAAGTTTATTGAGCGAATATGAATAAAAAATTAATATTTGCTACAATTGGTCCATCTTCCATGAATAAAGAAACAATTCAAAAAATGGATAAATCTGGAGTTGATATTTTTAGGATAAATTTATCCCACACTGAGTCTTGTAACTTTGAAAAAATAATAAACGATGTGTCAAAATGGACAAAAAAACCTATTTGCCCAGATACGGAAGGTGCTCAATTGCGAACAGGAAAATTATCTCAAGAGGAATTAATTGTTAAGACTAATGATATTGTTGAATTGGTTGGAGTAGGTAATAAATCAAGTAACAATGTTATGCCACTAAATATTTATTCACCTAATAACATATTTTTAGTAGGTGATTTAGTTAAAATTGATTTTGAAGAAGTATTGATTCAAATTATTAAAATTAATACAAAATCTGTGGTGGCAGAAATAATAACTGGTGGCATAATAAGAAGCAATAAGGGTATTAGTGTCGATAGACAAATTGATTTACCATATTTAACAGAAAAAGATATTGAAGTAATAGCAATATCAAATCGTTTAAATATTAAGACAATATTTCTATCATTTTGTTCTAATGGTGAAAGTATTAAAGAGCTTCGTAGTCTTTTTGATTATAAAATTACAATTATATCCAAAGTTGAAAGTCAATCTGGATTAATCAATATTGACGAAATTTGTATTTATAGTGATGGCATCCTAATTGATAGAGGAGATCTATCGCGAGATGTGGCAATTGAAAAAATTGCATTTGCACAATCATATATTATGGAAAAGGGGATTAAACACAAAACGCCGGTATTTACAGCAACCAATTTTCTTGAAAGTATGATTGAAAAACCGAAACCAACTCGAGCAGAAATTAATGATATCGTGAGTACTCTTGCCAGTGGGGGGAGCGGGATTGTTTTGGCGGCTGAAACTGCTATTGGTAAATACCCTGTCGATTGTGTACGGATTGTTTCCAGGATAATTAGAGAATCTAATAATCCAAAATATTTTTCAAACGGTGCGTTTAATAACCAATCGGTTGATTATTTGTTATCGTTGTCAATGGATGGCATAATCAAACCTCATGGCAAAGGTGAATTAGTACAGCAGAGTATTTCAAATATAGATTATTACACGATAAAAAACCTTCCCAGTTTAAAAATAAATGATAAAACTATTTCTGATGTGATTCAAATTTCTGAAGGAGTTTATACACCTCTAACTGGATTTATGTGTATAAAAGAGATTGAATCTGTTTTATCAAATAATAAGTTATTAACAGATGATAGTTGGACTTTGCCAATTGTTTTACAAATAACCCAAAAAGATGCTGCGAAATTACCCGGTAAAGGGGAAATTATATTAATAGATTCAAAAAATGGTGAAAGGGTTGGTGTTTTGGATATTCAATCTGTCGAAAAGTTTAACTCGGGAAATTTTATAAAGAGTTGGTTTGGGACAGAGGATAAAAATCATCCGGGAGTAAAAGAAATAATAAATAATGGTAATTATATAGTATCTGGCACAACTTTTCTTTTTAATAGTTATCGTCAACAAACAAAAATGCATCATGAGTATTCTCCCAAACAAACAAGAGAAATATTTTACCATAATGGTTGGTATAATATAGTTGGATTCCATACAAGAAATATCCCACATACTGGCCATGAGCATATTCAAATAAAAGCGTTAGAAATTTCAAATGCAGATGCAATTTTATTATCTCCCGTAACTGGGATAAAAAAAACTGGTGATTTTAGTTCAGATGTAATAATTGCATGTTATCAAAAATTAATTACAAAAGAGATATATAAACCAAAAGGTGCATTGTTAAGTGGATTTAATACATACTCAAGATACGCTGGACCAAGAGAAGCAATTTTCACTGCCATTTGTAGAAAGAATTTCGGATGTAATAGTTTTATTATAGGACGAGACCACACAGGCGTAGGTGACTTTTATCTCCCCAACGCATCGCAAAAAATATTTGATAGAATAGATTTGGACATGAACATTTTATTATTTGAAACAGTATCCTATTGTACAAAAAGAAATATAGTAACAGACGATTTTAAAGATCCTTTATATAAGGAGCATCGTCATGAGATTAGCGCGACAGATATTAGAGACCACTTGAGAAAATTAGAAAAAATCCCATCGTATTTGATACGTTCTGAATTATCACAATTTTTATCAGAGACTTTTATCAATCAACCAGAAAATATATTTTGTAAATAATATAATATGGTTGATATTCTAAAACATTTAAGTTCTCTTAATTCATGTACATTGGTTACGACAGGAAGAACTGGGTCTGATTTTTTTCAAAGTCTTCTAGATTCCCACCCGGAAGTTTTAACTTTTAATGGAAATATTATTGATTATTATGATTTTTGGAATAATTCTAAATGTGTTAAAACAGATGGTTTTGACTTATCTGATTTTATTTGGGAATTCATAGGGACATATATTGAAAGATTTAAATCTAAATACGATTATTTTGAAAGAAAAGATCAGCTAGGCGAGAATTTTGACCAAAGTATTGATATCGATATTCATAAATTTAGGAAATATTTTATTGATATAATGAATGGCAATGTTGTCAATGAGAAAAATTGTCTGCTTGCGATCTATGGAGCTTATGCTATTGTGCTTGGTCAAGATATTTTTAAAAAAAAAATATTTTTTCATCATATTCATCATCATGAGAAACTAGCTTCTTTTATCAAGGATTTCCCTGCTACAAAAATCATAAGTATGACTCGGGATCCAAGAGCGAACATTACATCTGGTGTGTATAATCATAAAAAATATAATCCAGAATCGATGAATGGTGCCCATCAATATTTTTATATTAATAGAATATTGAAAGATGCTAGGGCATTAGAAATTTACAACAATGAATTTATAAGTATAAAACTTGAAAGTCTTGGCCGTGAAAACACATTAAGGCAATTAGCCATTTGGCTTGGTATTGAATATAGTGAAAAATTAAAAATATCTACATGGGCAGGTTTAATTTGGAATGGCGATAGATTATCACAACAGAAAAGAAGGGGGGTTGGTTTTTCGAAAGAATTGTTAGCAAATAATTGGGAAGATATTCTTTCGAAAAAAGATAAATATATTTTCAATTTTTTAATGAATAAACGGCTGGAACATTATAACTATAATTTTAAGAAGATTAATGTTATTAGCTATTTATTAATTCCGTTTTTAAACATCATGCCCTTGAGTTATGAGAAAGAAATGTTGTCAATTCCCTTTATTTTTAAAGAAACGATGAAAAAGAATCCCAAATTAATAATATTAAATTATTATTATTATATTAAAAGGATAATCTTATTTCAAAAATATTATTGGAAAACTATTAATAATGAGTCATTTAATCTACCATATTTAGGTTGAGAACATTAAAATCCCCAACAAATTCAAGACCATTTAAATGAATAAAATTTTCATAGCAACATCCACATTCGGTGTGCATTCAAAAGAACCAATTAAGATACTTGAAGATGAGAGTAAAGATTTTAACTTTAATCCATTATCAAGAAAATTAACTTCAAACGAGTTAATAAAATTTGCACACGATTCAAATGGAATTGTTGCTGGAACTGAATTATATACAAAAGAAGTAATAGATCAATTACCACACTTAAAAGTTATTTCCCGCCTCGGCATTGGAATGGATAATATTGATCAGGATGTGGCAAAAAAAAAAGGTATTTATCTTTTTAAGACGCAGACCACACCTGCCCCAGCCGTAGCTGAATTGGTTTTAGGGTTCATGCTTGATTTGGCACGAAAAATTAATTATCAAAACAATACTTTAAAATCTGGCGTATGGAAGAAACAAATGGGGAATCTCTTGCATGGGAAAACACTTGGTATTATTGGATTGGGTACGATCGGGAAAACGTTAGTTAAATTGGTCAAAGGATTTAATTTTAATATAAGGGCATTTGATTTATTTCAAGATAAAAAATTTGCAAAAAAATTTGACGTAAAATATTGTGACCTTGATACGTTACTCTCGGAGTCCGATATTATTTCTATCCACCTTAACTTAACGGAAGAAACAAATCAATTAATGAATGCTTCACAGATTCGTAAAATGAAACAGGATAGTATCTTAATTAATACTTCGCGAGGGGAAATGATAGACGAGGGAGCTCTTTATAAGGCATTAAAAGAAAAGAAAATTTTGGGTGCTGGTCTGGATGTTTTTAATGATGAACCTTATTCGGGGGCGCTTACAGACCTTGATAATGTTATTCTAACACCACATATAGGATCTTATGCCAAAGAACTTCGTGTCCAAATGGAATTAGAAGCTGTAGAAAATCTAATAAGAGGATTAAATGAATCATAAAAAAGTTTTGGTTACGGGCAGTTCGGGGTTTATAGGAAGCCATGTGGCTGATGCATTAGAAGAGCAGGGCTATCAAGTAACTCTCTTTGATGCTATACCTTCTAAATATAAAACTAAATCACAAAAAGAATATATTGGTGATATATTAAATCCCGATGATATTGCAAAAGCAATGGGAGGTTGCCGAGATGTTTTTCACTTCGCTGCACAGGCGGATATAGGTTTATCAAGCGATGATCCAACTAATACCATACAAAATAATATTATTGGCACACAAAATATTTTGGAAATTGCAAGAAAAAAGAAGATGAATCGAATTATGTTTGCCAGTACGATTTATGTATATAGTGAGTTAGGTAGTTTTTATCGTGTGTCCAAACAAGCCTGTGAGAAAATTATTGAAGAATACCAAAGAGAATTTGGTCTTGATTACACTATTTTACGATTTGGCTCATTATATGGCCCCCGAGCAAATGATTTTAACGCAATTCGTAGTTTTCTAATTCACGCAATAAAAGAAAAGAAAATTATCAGACGTGGCGATGGAGAAGAATTGCGAGAATATATCCATGTAAAAGATGCGGCTCGATTATCTGTGAACGCTTTGGATGAAAAACATAAAAACAAACATTTAATCATTACGGGGAATCAACAAATTAAAGTCAAAGATTTATTAACAATGATTCGTGAAATATTTAGTGGTGAAATCGAAATTAATTTTGAGATGGAAGAGGAACTTCACCATTATGAAATCACACCCTACAATTATAAACCCCAAGTTGCCCAAAAAATAACATCTGATACTTTTTATGATCTTGGGCAGGGACTTTTAGATCTTATTTATGATTTGGAAAAGGACATGAACAATGAAAATGGAGAAAAGAAAATTGGTTTACGGAAACGGAAAAAATGAAATATATCGATTTGAGCCATCCAATATCTAACGAGATGTCAACGTATCCTTCAGACCCGGATATATCTATAGTGCGAGAAAAAGAAATTCATTTAGACCGAACACTTTTGCATCGATTTACAATGGGGACACATACAGGAACCCATTTGGATGCACCGGCTCATATTATTTCTGGTGGTAAAACATTGGATGATTTCCCCTTAAGTTCTTTTACTGGCAAAACAGTTAAAGTGGATCTGAATTCAATTCGTGAATTGGATAAAGTTGACGAAAAGGTTGACGGTATAATTTTTGATTCCAGCTGGTATAGGAGATTTAAAGAACCAGAAATATATTTTGGATCAGATAGGCCTGAAATCCCAATATATCTTGTGAAAAAAGCCATTGAAATGGGTGTAAAATATTTTGGCTGTGACTTGCCTAGTATAGATGTAAGTGGTTCGGAAGATAAGCCCATACATAATGCGCTATTAGGAGCTAATATTATTGTATATGAATCACTGACAAACTTGAACCAGTTACCTATGCTTACACCTTTTGAATTTTACGGTTTCCCTTTACCTTTTGTTGGCTTAGATGGTTCACCTGTGCGGGCCATAGGTGTTATTCAGTAATTGAAATATTTGTATTATGCTTAAAGGAATTATTTTTGATTTTGATGGCGTAATAGCTGACTCAGTTCAAGTAAAAACGGATGCATTTGCAAGTCTTTATGAGCAATATGGGGATAATATTGTTACTAAAGTAATTGAACATCATGAAGCCAATGGAGGTATGTCGCGTTTTAAAAAAATAAAATTATATCATGAATCTTTCCTCAATAAAGCGATTACCAACGAAGAAATCGAAGATTT
>Ga0209665_1001016_pt1 | contig 17654 bp, 19 predicted proteins | sample SaaInlV_200m_DNA_2_FD_184675 | JGI IMG/M metagenome (GOLD analysis project Ga0209665, IMG submission 184675) | Marine microbial communities from expanding oxygen minimum zones in the Saanich Inlet - Saanich Inlet SI074_LV_135m_DNA (SPAdes) (version 2) | ecosystem: Environmental > Aquatic >... | reverse complement strand
CTTTTAGTATATTTTTTATGTCAGATAAGTTATTATGAGTAACCGATGCCCTATCAACAATAACATCAACCTCTGACAATCTAGAAAAGCAATCCTCTTGAGTAAAATCACCAACAATCACTTTTTCCCTTAATTCTGGAAATTTATTATGAAGTTTTTTAACTACGGCTTCACTACCCTCAATGCCATAATAATTCATACCAAGCGATTGTATAAATGGAATATTCGGACCAGCACCACAACCCAATTCAAATACCAGTCCATTTCTACTTATAGCGTCGCCACAGTATCGATAGACTAAAGAAACCAAATCTGACCACGGCCAAGATGTAAGTTGTAGGTTTTTATTATATATTTCATTCCATTCATCAGAAAAACCATTCATCGGAAAAACCCTATATTATTTGACATTAGTATTTCGTAACTCTTCTCACCTTCATTAAATAGCAAATCAATTATAGACATATATGGCAAGAAATTCCTGCCAATTTGCCTATAGACTGGATGAATGTAATCTTGAAACTTAACTACAACCTCCGATTCTTTAAAAGCTTTAACATCTGCATAATTCTTACCCTGCTCACCAAAAATGTAGCTATCTGCATCCAATTTAACACACATATCCAACACCAAGTCAGACCCAATACCTTCAAAATTATAATCACTTGCCTTAACTATCGGCGTATCAATCTTCAAACACTCCATAAAATATTCTAACAATTTTAGATTAAGATGCCCCAATGAATCTTTTGACTCGTTAATCAATATAGATTGTAACTTAGGGAAATAGTCTTTGAAAAAAAGGGTTTTTTTATAATTTAATTCTATTGATTTAAGGTGTTTTTTAGCCCAATTATCTTGGACAATTAATATTTTAGATACATTTTTGCTCAAATGATTTTTAGACTCTACTGGTACAGAAAGCCACAATTCACCATTACTAGTTTTTATTTTATTCCTATTGTTATAATCTTTCCTTTGATACTGAACAATATCAAAGTAACAAAATAGATCTGCTGATGCAATTTTATGGAATAAGCCTAACCAGGGTAAATAAACTGGCTGATGTGCGGTTAAAATCATTTAATTACTCCATTTAATAAATTAATAATATTTCGAACCTCATGATTTGTTAAAGAAGGGTAAATTGGAATAGATAGTGTTGTTTGCGTTAAATTATAAGCATTTTTATATTCAAGACCATCACCTAATAATTCCCAATCTTCGATAGGGATAATCACCTTAACACCTTGTTCTAACAATTTTTCTTTAATTTCTACAGGATTATCAACTCTGATAATAGCTCGATAATACACAGGCGTATTATTTTTACTTTCTATCAAATCAAAGCCAGCTTCCTTGTACATTGAGAATATTTTTTGTCTTCTTGCAATAAAGTCAGGTAATTTTTTCAATTGAACTCTACCAATTGACGCTTGAACATCTGTCATCTGAAAGTTAAACCTATGCTTCTTATCTCTTCGGCAGTCAAAATCACGATAATCTCTAACCTTGTCAACCAAATCTTTGTCTTCTGAAACAAACATTCCACCCTGTCCACCAGATGTTATTAGCTTTGTCGCGTAAAAAGAAAATATACCAACTTTTCCAACCAATCCTGTTTTTTTACTACCAATTAAAGCACCTAATGATTGAGCACAATCTTCAATAATAGCTATATTCTCAATATTTTGAATGTCGTTTGGCAAGCCAAACATATGAGGTATGATAGCAATATCTGCATTGCTATTTTTTAACTGATCCAAGCAAATATTTGGACTGTGTTTTGCAACATCTATCAAAACCTCTTCTGCTTGCGCCATGGCCACAGCATTTCTTAAAGCAGAACAAGCGTATACTGGCAAGGCTATTTTTTTTCTTTTTGCATCTAGCACCCAAAGTGCCATAAAAAGTGCAGATGTTCCGCTAGATAATGCAACAGCATGTTGTTTTGGCAACCCTAAAAAATCACAAAAATCATTTTCAAACCTTTTAACTTCTGGCCCTTGTGAGATATAGTTAGAGTCTAAAACATTTGAAACTGCAACACTCTCCTGGTCTCCTATAGTTGGCTTATTGTGTAAAATCATATCTTTATTAAACATATCATAATTGAAAAAAATATTTACACTAGAATCAGTCTAATCTATTTTATTTAAAATCTCCAAACCCTAATAAATCCCCCTCTATTAAATCACATAATGCAATAGAGCCTAAAACATGTTTAATTAAAATTGGAGCCAGCCCATTGCCATCACCCGCCCTTCTTAGCCCAATATTCTCTTTAGTCAGTCTATCACCTTTTTTAATAATTTTAATGGCTACAACGCAACGTCTAGAAACTTTTCTCATACTAAGCTCTTTTAAAGTTGGCCTTACTAGACTGCTGCCCATCATAGTGTATGCTTTTCGAATATCATCCACCCATTTTTTTAAATTTTTTGGATTTTCAGAAAACCAATGATCGGGTCCAGGTGAATTATTATCAAGTGTAAAATGTTTCTCAAAAAATACTGCACCAAAACCAACAGCTAATGAAGAGGCTAAACTACCTTGCGTATGATCGGAAAAACCCAAAACCAAATCAGGAAAAGCATTTGATAATGTTTTTAATTTCAACACATTTACATCTTCTGCTGGCGTTGGGTACTGTGAAGTACAAAGCAATAATATAGTAGGATAACCATCAAACGACCCAATAATATCCAAAGCCTGGTTCACTTCTGATAAATCTGACATACCGCAAGAGATAATCATTGGTAAATTAGTAGTTGAATAATCCTCAAGTAATGGTAGATTAGTAAAATCATCTGATCCAACTTTTATTGCTAACAGTCCTAATTCTAATAACAAGTCTAAATCAGGACGATTTTGAGGGGTAGATAGAAATAAAATACCCTCCTCATCACATTTTTCTTTAATCTTAAACCAATCATCACGTGTTAATTCATAACGCTGAAACATATCAAATATTGACTCTGTTATCTGTTTATTTTGAGATTTATAGGTAAAAGTTTGCGATTTATTACCACAAAATTCTTTCGCTTTAAAAGTTTGGAATTTAACAGCATCTACCCCTGATTGCTTAGCTACTTTTATCATTTCAAAAGCAGTTTCTAGGTCGCCATTATGATTAATACCCACTTCAGCCACAATAAATGGCTTTCCATAATTCCTTAATTCTGTATCATTTATTCTAACCATAATCCTTTTGTATTTATACTTACCACCATAAAATCACTTAAATTTAATGTGTGTTTTATATTAATTCTTCAACATTTTGTACGCGAACCATTTGTCGATTAACAGATATATTTGAAAAACTAATATTTTCCCCTTGAGCTTCATCTAATGCCCACAATAAGTCACAAAAACCAAGACGATGGCGCATTAGTACTGTAGAGGAAAATCTTGGATTTATTTCAAATACTCTAGGACCTAAACTTGTCAATCTAAGCTGAATGTTAATCGCACCATGGAGATTTAGCCCAATCGCAATATCTTCACACATCTTTAAAACTTTGTTATCTTTGATTACAGTTGCCCAACTCGTTGTTCCATCTGTCAACTCTCTTAACAATTGAAGTATAGCCACTTTACCGCTTTTTGATCTATAAACTGCACAAGTTATTTCGCGGTTATCTGGCTCAAGGAATTCTTGAAAGATAGAATCAGGGAATTTATCAGTATAAAACTTTGTTTCACTTACATTCTCTAATTTAACTATGTTATTTGATCCAGCGCCTCTTTGAGGTTTTAAAATACACGGAAAACTAATAGGCATGTTTCCATTTGCACTCATTGTCCATGGAACTGGAATATCAAGAGACTTAATAAAGTCAATAGTCTTAAGTTTATCATTTCCAATTTCAACTACCCTCTCTCCAGCAGTGATAAACTTATCTTTTCCTAATTCATCAATCAACGGTTGAAGGGCTTCTAATTCTATTTCGCTAGTAGGGATAACAACATCGACAGAATGTTTTTTTATTAATGTTTTAATGCTTTCCAAATATTTGTTTGAACCTGCCCTTGGTATCTGAAAAAAAGACCCTACCACAAGGCGCCCTCCATGCCTATCAGTCCTAACATCAGTACCAATTAATGTTACTTCTGGTCTACTATCATTAAGAATTGTAGCGATACTCTGTGCAATTTCACCTCCAATTCCCATAATTAATATTGTTTTAATTCTCATTTTTCAGGACCTCTCTAAGGTAAGTTATTGCTGGATCATTGTATTTACACTGATTTCGTAAATTATTAACATCGTAATTAGTTCTTTTAAGAAATATTTTATTTTCTTTGGTATCCCATAAGGCCCAACACGCTCCAGGCCTGCCATCTCTAGATTGTCCAACCGAACCAGGATTGACAATCACTTGATGATTATACGAGTGAACAACTGGATAATGAGTATGTCCGTATATCACCAGATCCTTTCCATATGACAACACCTTATCTATTTTACCTTTGTGGCAATCTGGATAAAGATATTCATCCTCATTCCATGGCGAGCCATGACATAAAAAAATAGTCTTTCCATCAATAGAAAACTCTTTATTTTTTGGCAAATTAATAAGCCAATTTATACTGTCATCAGTTAGGGTTTTGCTGGCACTTTCAATACCCGATCCATACCTTGTTATAATTTTTTTATGATTTTTACCCTGAACCCAATCAGACAACATTCTCTCATGATTTCCACTTACTGCGATCAATTTCCATGAAGATAAAAGCGACATAACCTCTTGTGCATTATAGTAATACCCCACAAAATCACCCGCAATAATTAAACTAGATACACCAAGATTTCTAGCCTCATCTAGAACGCTTTTTAGTGCATCTGAATTTGCATGAATGTCAGAAAGCAAGGCTACCTTCATTTAAATTTTAACAATGCCACTTTAAAAGGCATGGTTTGTGGTAATTTTTGACTAACTTCTGTAATTTGATCAATTGAATCCAACCCATCTTTGACTAATGGATCCCTTCCTTCTAAGTAAATATCGCAGATATCTTTTAACATTTGTGCAATCGAGATAGGCTGATGATTCCCAGCATAATGAAGTCCTGTAATTTGGCCTTCTAGACAATTTATTATTAAATCAGAAGCGTCTTGCACATGAATGTAATTTCGTAACGCCAGACCATTACCAAAAACAGTGGGAAAATCACCACTCTTCGCCACCTTAATTGCTTTGTTAACTCCTAAATGATTAGGACCATTTTCACCAAAAATACCTCCAAATCTAATTATAGTAAATTTACACCCGCTAGTCTTTATTGCTATATCTGCCAATAATTTAGTCTCTCCATAAAGACTAGTAGGTTTTTCCAGAGAGCCTAAACCAATTTTTTTTAATGTATTTTCATTGACACTTATACTAGATGCATGTAACAGATGAACATTATTTTCTACGCACCATCCTGCCATTAGCGCCGGTGCTAATGCATTAACTCTATATTGTACTAACCTGCTTTTTTCACTAAAATCCACCTTAGCAGCGCAATTAATAATAAAATTTGGAGAGTGTTTGTTTAAAATTCCCAACAAGGCATTTGAGTCACCGATATCACATGCAATATCGCCAACATTTTTTTTAACTCTTACAATGGGAATAACGACATATTTTTTACTTAATTTACTAACTATCGAACTACCTAAAAAACCACCCGCCCCCACAACCATTATTTTCATCATTTTACAGACCTTTCCAATATTTCTAAAAATCTCAATCCACCCATACCATCACAAACCTTTGTTGCTTGGTTGGACATATTTATCCATAAATTGAAATTACTACTTATTTCTGTCAAATCACTTTTTAAATTCCGTACAATTTTTACCGCTCCGGATTTATTTAGGTTTTTTGCCACATTTTTCTGATTATCTGCTGTTATATACATTAAAGTTGGCAAACCCAAACAACATCTTTCCCAAGATGTTGCACCACCCGCTCCAATTGACAAATCAGCATCAAACATTAATTGGGCCATATTGTCAACATCAAATACCACTTTAATTGTTTTGCCAACTGCATATTTTTCAATCATTTCCTTATGGACTGAAATAGCTCCCAAAACTACTACAATATTAAAATTGCCATCTAATTTTTGCAATATTTTATAGGTAATATTTTCATTATCGCTACCACCCATACTGACAAGAATATTTTTAACTTCCCTAGTGCTCTTTCTTTTAAATAGAGATTTACTTCTGTATTTTAAAAACTCGGGTCTGATCAATGCATATTCGCTACCCAATATCAACTTGCACTTTTTTGGAACTTTGTTTTGATACATCTCTTTATCCGAACCTAAATTCTGATTAAGCAAAATATCGCAATCAAAACTTTTATCTGCCAAATCATCAATAACTACTATTGTATTTGTAAATGGCCTTAATTGCTTGTGCCACTCTTTACCCAAGCTGTAACTATCTACAATCAACATATCTGTATTTTTGGGCATTTTTTTGATAGTTTGTTCTGCATCAACTCTTTGCAACTCTACCAAGCAATCTGAATGGTTGCTATATAGGTGTTTTTTTTTATTAGACGGCAATATACAGACCAAATAATTTTTCTGAATATGTGAAATTAAACTTCCATCAAATTCTCGACATGTAAAGATAACTTGATGTTTTTGTCTTTTTAGTTCATCAGCTAAAGTTAGGCAGCGCATTACATGTCCAGCACCAATCTTGGTCGATGAATCAACTCTAAAAACTACTTTCATCTAAAGCCTTATACATTAACTCTGCCCTGTGCCAATCTTCTAAGGTGTCGATATCTTGTACTAAATATCTAGGCAGAATAACAGGAATAGATTTTTCAGAGAATATATCTTCATTATCTAAAAATGCCTGTGGTATCCCCCAATAAAACTGACCAGCATCGTGATAAGAATCTTCTAAATCTTGCGACCTATCCATAAAATGTTGCGGATAAAACATATCTACTTTATCACCCTGAACAATCTTTATTGCCCTTTGAATTGGAAAAGCAAAGCTTGTTACACTAAAGTAACAATCAGAGTTCGAGTTTTTTAGCTGTTGATAAGCTTTAGATATTATTTTTGACTGTATAAATGGTGCAGTTGCATACAAACAACAAACATTCTCAATGTAATTGTTATTATCCTCCATCCACTCAATAGCATGTTTTATAACCGGAATAGTGCCAGCATAATCATTAGACAACTCATCAGGCCTAACAAATGGAACAAGAGCACCATATTTTTTTGCAACCTCTGAAATTTCATCATCATCAGTAGAAACAATTACCTGACTAAAGCAATTGCTTTTAAAGGCAGCCTCAATAGAATATGCAATAATAGACTTACCATTGAATTCTTTAATGTTTTTTCTTGGAATGCGCTTACTTCCGCCTCTTGCTGGTATTACACATATATTCATTGCAGTACTCGCTTCAGTACATCTAGCACTTCATCTTGCTGTTCTGCTGTCATAGTATGGAACAAAGGGATGCTTATTACTCTACTATAGTAAGATTCTGAATTAGGAAAATCCCCTTCTCTAAATCCAAACTGAAGGTAATATGGCTGAGTGTGAATAGGAATATAGTGTACATTTACACCAATACCATTCTCTCTAAGTACATTGAAAATTTGTTCACGGTTTTTACTAATTTTATTTAAATCTATTTGAATAGGGTACAAATGCAATGCAGAATAATTATCTTTATCTTGGTAAGGCTTTATTATTGGCAAATCACCCAATAACAAATCATATCTTTCTTGGAGAATATGACGCTTAGCAACAAATTCATCAAGCCTTTGCATTTGACTAATGCCTAATGCAGCCTGCAGTTCGGTCATACGGTAATTAAATCCCAAACCAACTTGTTGATAATACCAATCGCCATCAGAATCTCTTGTCATCAAGCTCTTGTCACGTGTAATTCCATGGCTACGAAAAGACCGCATTTTTTCGGCGAGTTCTTTCGAATTAGTGGTTGCCAACCCACCTTCTGCAGTTGTAATAATCTTAACTGGATGAAAGCTAAAAACAGTAATATCGGAATATTGACAACCTCCAATCGGCTTTTCTAGGTACTTACCACCAATGGCATGCGAAGCATCTTCAATAATCTTAAATCCATACTCTTGACTAAGAAAGTAAATTTTTTTCATATTACAAGATTGTCCAGCAAAATGCACTGGTATCACAACCTTTGGAAGTTTATTTTCTTGTTTAGCCTGAATTAATTTTCTTTCTAATTCTGTAGCAGATAAGTTATGCGTTTTCGGATCAATATCTACAAAATCAATCTTTGCATCGCAATACAAACCGCAATTTGCAGACGCAACAAAGGAGTTCGGACTAGTCCAAAGCCAATCACCTCCTCCAAGGCTTAAAGATAGGCAAGCAATATGCAATGCTGAAGTAGCACTATTAACTGCTACTCCATATTCCGCACCACAATAACCTAAAACTGTTTTTTCAAATAGAGGAACTTGTGGACCTTGTGTCAAAAAGTCAGATTGCAAGACATTTACAACTGAATCAATATCAGATTGATTAATATCTTGCCTTCCATATGGAATCATTCTTAAATATTGCCTATCTTATTGCGATTTTTCTCAATCCATTCTTGAAGTTCGGATATTTCCATCCATTCTTCATTGTTATCAGAAGAATACACAAAGCCTGGATGCACCTTAACCCCATTATTAATTCTTCCTGGGTCTTTGCTCCAGTCATTAATAGAGGGTAGGATTTTAAAATATTCTGGATATTCATAGGTGTAGTGTGCATCCTCTGGTCCAATCATTTGCTCATGTAACTTCTCTCCAGGACGAATACCAACCTCTTTTTGCTTTGCTTTATCATTAACAGCTAATGCGATATCTGTAACTTTCATGGATGGAATTTTTTTAACATAAATTTCACCACCTTGCATATCTTTAAAGGCATGCCACACTAATTCTACACCATCTTCTAGTGGAATCATGAACCGAGTCATTCTATTGTCTGTAATTGGCAATACGTCGTCTTTAGAGATTGATAAAAAAAATGGAATAACAGAGCCACGAGAACCCATTACATTGCCATATCTGACATTTGAAAAAATTGTATTGTGAGAGACGCTATATGCATTGCCAGATATAAACAATCTATCAGAAGTCAGCTTTGTTGCGCCATAAAGATTGGCTGGGCTACTCGCCTTATCAGTAGATAGGGCGACAACTCTTTTAACACCTTTATCAATACAGGCATCAATCAAGTTCATAGCGCCTATAACATTGGTTTTAACGCATTCGAATGGATCGTATTCAGCAGTAGGAACAATCTTAGTAGCTGCGGCATGCACAACATAGTCAACGCCATCTAATGCACGATACAGTCTATCCTTGTCACGCACATCACCAATCAAAAAACGCACTCTTTTATCGTCTTTAAACAACTTGGCCATTTCCCATTGTTTCATTTCATCGCGAGAAAATACGATAATTTTTTTTGGATTGTATTTTTCAAGTGTCATAGGGACAAATGCATGCCCAAATGAACCTGTTCCGCCAGTAATTAAAATTATTTTTCCTGCTAACACATTACTCCCTTGCTAAATTGTATATTTATTACTAAAAAATTTTATTTGCCTATTTGAAATTTTATAAACTTTCTTACATTTTCTTATTGTGCCTAATCTATGGGCAATGATAATAATTTATTTATTTTCCCCTCCAGCTTAAGTATTTTAATATTGTTAAAACTTCTATTCATTATCTCATAAAACTCATTTTTTCTTTTATTATACAAGGTGCTGGGTATGCTACCTTCTAATAAACCTTGGTATTTTTTTAAGGAATATTTTTATCTTTTTTTAACGCCTAGCACCCCTTTTATATAAATTTATTGCATCTAAAATATCCTAATTTTATTTCACACTCCTATTGTTAGTAAAATACTAGGATTATTGTTTATATTTTTTCAAACCTTTAATTAAAATTAAAGCACTATTTTGGATAGAAGACCCACTTACTTTAATAAAATTTTCTACGAAATTATCATACTGAGGGATTGGCCTTTGAGCAATCTCTAGAAAATCTATATCATCATATGAGTCATTAATATTTATTCTTGTAGTTTTTAAAATTTGAGTGGTGGCCTCCATTGAAGCATATATCGCTCTTTCAATTTGATTAGTCGTAATAATTACCAGTGGAATACTCCATAAAGCTACAAAATTAATTGCAGTAGTATCATGGGCTAAAACCAATTCGGCATCTCTCACTAATTCAGCAGTTTTTCCCAGTATAAGCCTTCTATTTCCATACTGGTAAACTAAATCATCAGTAATTAGCAGGCGAGGGTGAAGCGATACTATAATTGACAAACCGGTTTTCTCTTCAATTTTATTAAAAAAAGATCTTAATAATGGATAGTAAACTTCCTTTGTACAATAATTAGGGATATTTAATTTATAGTAATCAGGGTGGCCTACCATACCATTGTCTAAAAAAACAATATAGTTTTCACTATTTTTTTCTTTGTCTTTTTCTTGAAGATAGATATCGTAATCTAGGGCATGTGATTGTATTTCAAATACTCCATTATCACACTTTGAGGCACTTCCAGAGCAAACCTTAATACTACAACACTCAGAATTTCGAAAATGGCGAAAGAAATATTTAACCAATTTTGATATTATTTTATAAAAACCGTAATTAATAAAAAAATTACGCAGAATTATTAGTTTATCTCTTGTTGAAGGGGTCCATATTGATACTGGCAATAGACCTTGATCAAGCTTTACTATAATCGCCCCATTATCTTTAAACCAACAAGTTGTGTATTTTTTATAGAGTGCAGATCTTTGATCAATTAGGAACGCCTTATCAATCTCCTTAATTTTTTCACCTAACTCTTTAAAATCTGTAAAAATAAAGTAATTGACTTGTTTATGGTATAAATTTTCTTCAAATCCAAGTTCAGAGACTGTATCACCTCTTAAATCACTAAAGCTCCATAGATAAACCTGGATATTATCTCTAATAAAAGCGTCTATACCAAACCTAATAAAATCTCTTTCTGAAAAGGTAGAGTCTATTAAAAAAAATACTTTCATTTAACTATCAAACCCTAAATAATTGGTTTAATTATTTTATGCAAAATTTTAATATACTCTTTAATTTCTTTTTTTGATGTCTTGAGCATAATTGGTAATGCTACACATCTTTCTATTATTTCACTAGAAGCGCTAAGAGATTTCTTTAACTCAGCCTTATTCATTTCAATAGAATCAAGCATATGATCCCAGTATTTAGCAAAATGCCATTCAATTGCATCAGGTACATTTTTAGTTCCAAGTCCTTCATTCTGCATTCCAACCACAAACTCATTTGCCATATCTTTACTATCAAATTGGATAATTAAAGTATCACACAGAGGCTTGCATTGACTTGGTACTTTTCGAAACTTTAACCCTTTTATTTCTAACAAGGCAGACTCGATAATAGAATAATTTTCTCGATTTTTTTTAACAATATAATCTAGTTTTCCCAGCTGAACTTTAGCAATTACTGCTTGAATTTCAGTCATTCTATAATTAAATCCATGAATGCGATGTGTATCCCTGCCACGAGGCAAGCTTTCACTATACATATGCCCATGATCATGATACTCACGAGCCAACAAATACAACTCTCTATTATTTGTTGTGATCATCCCACCTTCGCCAGCAATCACTGTTTTACCTGCATCAAAACTCCATGCGGAAATATCAGACTGTGCTCCAAGTTTTTCATTGCCCCACTCCGCCCCTAGTGATTCGCAAGCATCATCCAAAACTGGTATGTTGTACTTATTTGCAATTGCATAAATTTTATCTTGTTCTGCAGCTACACCAAGCATGTGAACAGGAATAATTGCAGCGGTTTTATTGGTAATAGCGGATTCTAATTCGTTGGGATCCATATTAAGAGTTTCATTAATATTGATAAACACAGGCTTTGCCCCAACATCAATAATTGCCTCAGCTGTTGCCACAAAAGTAAACGCTTGAGTAATAACTTCATCTCCAGGCTTTACACCAAGAGCTACCAAAGCAATCTTTAACGCAGCAGTACCAGATGATACAGCTTGAGCATATTTAACGCCTAAATAGTCTGCAAATTGTCTTTCAAACTCTCTAACGTGGTATCTTTCATTACGCATATTATCAAAACCATGCGCAAAAAGAACCCCTCCATCATCAAAAAGCTCATTGACCGCCTTACGTTCTTCTTTTCCAATTAACTCAAATCCTGGCATTAATTACTCTCTTTTTTTTAACAGTCCCAAAAGAACTTTGTCTTTTTTTTCATAACTTACAATTTTATTAATAAACTCAAATCTTGTATGTTGTTCAATAAATTTTTCAAAATCTTCCAATCCATTTATTATATCGTTACCGAAATTTTGCTTATCTGGAAAATACTGATGAATGGCCAATATTCCATCATTATTTAAAGAATTAAATAACTTGTTAAATACCTCATCTATGCTATCTAATAAATACCACATAACTTCAGAAATAGTAATTAAGTCGTATTTATTATCAATATCATTGGTCATAATATTTTTATGTTCAAATATAATTGAAGGATATTTATTCATTGCTTTGCTTGTTGCTATTTTGGATACCTCCCAACCAATCACATCCCCCCCCATTATAGTTATATAATATATTTGTAAGATCACCCAATCCACTTCCTATATCTAAAATAGTAGAAAATTTCCTATTGTGAAATATAATTTCACAAAATAATTTATTATTTATAGAGTCACTCAATTCACCACACCCCCATGGATCATCTATATCTTGATACATGGTTTCAAATTCACCCCTTAAAGATAAACTTTCTTTATTTAGCCAATAGTCAGTACAGGATTTGTATTTCATTATTAAAAATTCCTAGTGATAAATTTTTTTGCAAAAATATCAGCCATTAATACAACTGAAGAGTGGATATTACTTGCTACATATCTATCAAAAATGCTAGCATCACAAACATACAGCCCCTCTGTATTATTCACTTCAAAATCTGAATTTATAGCATTTTGCACTCCACCAATCAAATGATGCCCGCTAAATATATTATTAATAATATATTTTTCTGGGTTGTACTCAATACTTTCTTCCTCTTCTATTTTTAGAACATGCTTGCTTATAGGGCTTGATCTCAGTAATTTTAAACAAAATTCTAATGCCAACTTTAAAAGCTCAATATCTTTTTTCGAAGACAAAAACATTGGGTCAACAATATTATTAGAGCCATCTAATACAATACTACCTTTAGACTGTGGATTGATAGCAGTAATTGAGAGTGAAAATCCTGGATGGCTACTATTAAAAAACTGGCCATTACTACCATGTCGCCCAGTTTCACTAAACTGAACCACTTGAATCCTTGTGTCAATTTCTCCATCTTTATCAAGATCTAAGTGAACTGCAGAAGTTGCGCCCGTGCCTTTCATTAATGTAGGCTGGCCACTATAGTGCTTAACAAGTAATATTAATTTCTGATAGAAGCTATCAGAAATTTCATTTAAAGACCCTATATTCTTATTGGTTAAAACATTAATCCTAAGATTAGAGTGGTCTTGTATGTCACCCCCAATAGTAAGACCTTTCAAAATACTATCACCCTCTCTTTCTAATCTAGCGCTCTCTCTTAATAATAGGTCGCATGTACCTATCACACCAGCTGATAAAATCACATAATCTGATTTAATCCTTCTTAAATTTGTTTTTACGCCAACCACCTTCGAACCATTAAATAATAAATGCTCAACATTCTCCCCGAGACTATATTCAAATTTTATATTTTGTATAAGAGAAATTACTGATGTACGAAAAAAATTTCTAACGGTATTGTAAATAGGGCCACAAGATTCTATATTGGAATAATTAGTATCACCCTCGGGAATATTGAATATGCTCAATGTTTTAATGAACGCCTTGTCAATGATATTTTGACAAGAAATCGATAAATTAATCTTGTTTTTAGCTCTTGAATTTAATGAATATAATTTCTGATAACTACCAATCAATTTCTCATAATTTGAATCAAATTTTTTAAGAATAGAAGACCAGCGAGTTTTGCTACCAAGCATATGTACACAACCATTTATGACAGATGCACCACCAAACACATTCGATTCAAAAAAAGGAATATGGCGACCGCCTGACAATACAAAATCTCTTTTAGAGAAATATTTTAATTTTTTAGCTCTAAATAAAAGACCAATAAGCAAAGGCGGGCTATATCTTTTTGGATATTTTTTATATTGACTTTTTTCAACAACAACGACATTAAAATAATTCTGTAAATTGTTAGCTATAACCAGCCCTGCAGTTCCTCCACCTATTATCACAACTCTTTGCTTATGTGTCATACTGCAACCTTGAGCTATATAATGCTCTAGCACATTCCAGATCAAAATGTGTGTCAATATCAATCGCATTGAACTGTTCTGTTAAAAATATTTCAGGATCATCTCCTATTATGTCTTGAGTCTCTAAGAAATGCTTGGTTTCAGATATATAAATACCGCCATCAATAAAAAATACTTCTGGATATGATTGTCTTCCCTGGGTATCTTTACCAACTTCTAACCTCTCAAACTTTCCATCTTGATTCTTTAAGATGCAATCTCCAGGATGTTGTATCGGCTCACTAACAGAAATAAGAGTTTTTTTATCTGATTGAATAAACTGCTTAATTGCCCGACTAATATCTTTTGCATCTCTAAAAGGCGATGTCGGCTGTAGCAAAAGGATATTAATTGGAAGCTTATCATGTTTGGACCGATACCAATCCAATGAATGTTGAATTACATCTGAAGTTTTTGCCAAATCTGTGGATAAGGTTTCTGGCCTTGTAAATGGAACATCTATACCAAGTTTTTTGGAAAGTGAAATCACATCTTGATCATCAGTAGTAACTAACACATCACATAAAGAAGTGGCTTGGATTGCAGCCTCAATAGTGTATTGAATCATGGGCTTGCCTCCAATTTTCTTCAAATTTTTACCAGGAATTCCTTTAGAGCCTTTCCGTGCAGGTATTATTACTAAAAATGCTTTATCTTTATACATTAAAATTCTTACTGTATTCAAAATTAGCTCTTTCATAGTCAGCCATTCTGCCAATATCCAACCAATATTCTTGCAATGGAAAGGAAACTATTTTTTCTTTGGTAGCTATCAATTCTTCAAACAATAAAGGCATGTCATAAAATTCATTATCTGGAATTAAATCAATGCAATCTGGCTCCAATAAATATATTCCGGCATTTACAAAGAAGCTGTGAATTGGTTTTTCTGTAATAGAAATAATACTTTCATTGGCCACATTCACCACACCATAAGGCACCTCAATATCATATTCTCTCACACACATGGTAGCCTTAGAGTTATTTTCCACATGAAAATCTAACATTTTTTCAAAATTAATATTAGTCAGAAGGTCTCCATTCATAACAAAAAAAGGATTGACTAACCTTCTACCCAACAATGTCAATGCGCCAGCTGTACCCATTCTCTTATCTTCGATTATATAGTCTATATTTGCACCAAAACCACTTCCATCTTGAAAATAATCTTGAATTACATTCGATTTATAGCCAAGACACATTGTAATATTGGTAAAGCCGCTATCAATAAAGAGATTAACAATCGTTTCCAGTATTGGCTTACCGCCAACTTCTAGCATTGGTTTTGGTGTATTTTCAGTTAATGGCCTCAAGCGAGTTCCAAGACCACCCACCATAAGCACTACATGATTTTCATATTGCCTCTTTGATAACTCGTCATCAACAATAAATAGATCTATTGTTTTCAGATCTTTATCGACAATAGGGATTTGCCCAATTTTATTTGCTATGCATAGATCCAATAAATCCTTCTTTGAGGTATTTTTATTGGCTGTTATCGGACTTCTAAAATAAATATCCTCAATAGTATCGTTTAAAATTTTTTTTTTCAGAAGTCCACGGCGAATATCTCCATCACTAAGAGTGCCTAATAATTTATTATCATTATCTACAACTAATGCGATTCTTATAGCACCGACATCAATCGCACCTAATGCATCTGCTATAGTAGAGTTGACTCGTAATGAAATTTTTAAAATATTAATCATATAATTTCTTTAAGTAACATAAAACTCTCTGCATAATTACATCCAGATGTTGCGCCTCTATAAGTGGCTAATGCTCTAATATTTCTCTCACTTCTGGGAAATGGATGTTTACCAATTTCATTTTCATTTACTGCCACCCATTAAATCATAAAAAGGTTTTTTTAAAATTCCCTTTAAGTTAATGTCTTTTATTATACTTATGATTTTTTTGCTTGCACCACCAGAACCATAAGGATTTTTAGTATTTTTTACGATATTCTGAAAGTCTTTAGAATACAACCTTTCTAACGATTTACTAATATCTTCTTTCTCTGGTGAGCAACTTATGACACTATCTGCCTTAATACGACCTTTTTGCCTATCACCTATATCAATTGTGCCAATTTTAAAACTTGGCGTTTCAAGTAAGCCGCTTGAACTATTGCCCACAACAGCGTCCACAAACTGCAAAGCACTAAGATAATTAAGTTGACCCATTGAAGTAAAAGAAATTGTATTGCCATGATTAGTGACATAATCATCAATCATACTATTGATAACTCTTCCATCAGTGTCACTATTAGCTTTTGTAAATATTATTTTTGTATCTTGCAGATCGTCAAGTGCACCTAATAACTCTTTAAATTGTATTTCAGCTGTAGAACTTTCAAGTGTTACCGGATGAAATGTAACCAAAATATTTTTCTCACCAAGGCTAAAATTAATATCTTGCTCAAAAGACTCTCTAGATAACAATTTTAATTTGTTGATATTATCACCCCCTAAGCCACCGACATTAAACACTCTATCGGGCTGCTCTCCTAGCTGAATTACTCTATTTTTATATTCTTTAGCAGCAACAAAATGTATATGACTCATTTTAGTAATACTGTGCCTAATAGCCTCATCAAAAGCACCTTCTGTCGTTTCTCCGCCATGGAGGTGTGCAATGGGAATTCTAGCAATCATGGCGGCACTAGCAGCACTAAATATCTCGTATCTATCTCCCAAAACTACCAAAATATCAGGCCTTAATTCTTCATAAGCTTCAGCAAAAGATATTTGAGCCAAGCCCATGGATTTAGAAATCCCCACTGCTGTGTCTGAAGATAAAATCATCTCTATTTTCTTATCTATTTTAAAATATTTTTCTATCTCTTTGTATGTCAACCCAAATTCTGGAGATAGGTGCATGCCAGTGACTACAAGCTGAAGTTCTAAATCTTTATCTTTTTCTATCTCTTTTATTAACCAATATAAAAGACCGTATTCAGCACGAGTTCCGGTAATAACGCAGATTTTTCTCATTTTTTTACTATTTCTCATCCATTCTTAAAAAATCCAAAATTTTCCTTAAAGCCCTGTTTATCCAGCCAAAAACAGTGATAAATAGGCTATTAGTGTCATTTTAAACGCCTTTCCACTGTTATTTTTCAATAATAAAGAGGGTATTTTGAAAATTTTCTATTTTTTTTATAGCTGATAATTATATCAAATCATCTAGTTTATAATTTTTAACTGCA